>TARA_R110000764_G_scaffold54898_1_pt1 | contig 56928 bp, 39 predicted proteins | sample TARA_R110000764 | Tara Oceans TARA_R110000764 (sample SAMEA4398111) | marine metagenome | biome: Polar Biome; feature: [SRF] surface water layer (ENVO:00010504); material: water (ENVO:00002006), including particulate matter (ENVO:01000060) such as... | depth 5 m | reverse complement strand
TAGAATCAGAAACTTTAAGGAATGTTCTGGCAGATACTACAGTATCTCAACCACATAATCAACCTTACTCTGAGGGAAGGGAACTAATTTCTAATGATAGGTTAGATCAATTAATGCGGGAATCCTCTACTGTGGCACAACCTATTGGAGTCAACGATACTAGTATGTCTCATGCTGCAGACAGTGTAAGGTATGTCTCTCCAAGCCATTCTTATCCTAAAGATTCTTATCTTGTAGATACGTATACTCTACAGCGAGATGTAGACTATTTAAGAAGTGCAATTAGAGCCCTGGTTACAGATACGGAAGAGATGAAAGCGTATATAAGGAGAGAGACAATAAAAAATGTAACACTGTAATGGAAAGAACCCTGACAATACCGGTAACGGAAAGGAAGTTCTTTCGTGCGTTTGTAGAGATTCTCCAACCTTTTACTAAAGTAAGAGATAGAGAAGGGGATGTATTTGCTGAGCTATTGTACCAGTGCTACCTTAGAAAAAACATAGAGAACAAGAAGGATATGTTTAAATTAGTTTTTGATTATGATACTAAGGAGATTATCCACGAGTATCTAGGAATATCATCAGCGGTACTACGTAATGCCTTATCCACCTTACGTAAAAAGAAACTGATTATAAACAATACTATACCTGATCATTATTTAGTAGATTTTAAAGAGGAAGTTAATTTAACATTTAGATTTTTAATACAAAAAGATTAACTTTGTAGCATAAGTATTAGATTCTCATGGACGAAGAAGAACGTAAAGCGTTAGAGGCTTTTAAAAAAGATTTTAAAGAGGAGCAGGAAGAGTTTTTACCTGATGAGGTTGATACGTTTGAAGATGAACTTTGGAATTTAAATTAAACATGCAAAAGAAAGTAACTCCGCTAATAAAAAGTATTTCGCTTAAATACAACGTCCCACTAGATGTTGTTAAAGCTATAATTAATTCTCAGTTTGAATGCGCAAGAGAAGAAGCTAAAAAAGGAGAGAAAGGTAAACCGGAAACATTCCGGAATGTCAGATTTAAACATTTAGGGTTATTAGTGGCTAAACCTAGTAAGATAATGGCTATACATAATGCAAAGCGAACAAGAGATAGAATACGAGATAGTAACACAAAGATGGTTCCTGATAGTGGATCCATTAGACGAGGAGGAGTGCATACCGCAGAAGATAAAGACAGCAATTCCTCTGAGGAATGTACTTAGTTGGGAGGCTTGTGATTCAGACTGGCATGATAATGCTCCGGTAGAAAGAATAACAATAGTAACGCTTTTATATGAGACAAAGTACGTGGAAATACCATTTGATGAGTTTCATGAGATAATGAAAATATACAGGAAGGATGAAAGAGAAAGAGCAGATAGAAGAGATATATAAAGAAGTACTACATACAAGGAAAGGATATGAGTACACTATGATGTCAAGTCCTATGACAGGTACTGAATTAGTAATAAGAGAATCTTTTGAGCGTAGAAGACTAGTAGAAGATGATGAAACAGAAGAAGAACATAAGATGAGAAAGAAGCTTTTAAATATGTTCAAGAAAAGCACGGAAAAAAATAGAGAAGTAATGTTCCATGACTCTTCAAAAAAAGGAACGTATAAAAAATAAAACCTATTAACCAGATACTAATTTTAAATTGTTAAACGAATGAGAGTAAGAGGGAGCTATGTAATACTTAAAAACATTACACACGTAGAGTCAAAGATTGAATTATCAGAGACACAGAAAAGGACTATGATGGAAGAGAAGATTGAGATGCTTGATAGATTACCAATTAGCCACGTAGGGGAGCAGGTGGAGGACTTAAATGTAGGAGATGAAGTATTTGTAGATCCAATGGTATTAATGAACTCTAGTAGGCTAGTTGTAGAGGGTAAATCCATTATCATAGTTAGAGGTACGGACATTAAATTTGTATACTAATGAAGAGAGGAAAGGAATTAAATAGCATGCATGAAATAATGAGTACTCCTCATGTTTTTGTAGATGCTTGCGTTAACACCCGCTGCACTAAACATGAAGTAGAAATAGAAGAACATGGAGACCTAAATACTGGTAATTATATGTCACAAACTACTAGGTTATTTTCTGAAGAAACTGGATCTATAATTGATAGATTTACATGGTGCTCTACTCACAATGAGTGTGAGGAGTGTAAGTGTCAAAGGAAAGAAGTAGGGTGTTTTGAGACAGATGCTTTAGATGAGGAGTTTTGGGAAAAAAGAGAAACAGAAGGGCCAATGGTCGTTACCCCTACGGGAAAATCCTCTTCAAATTACTATAAAAGATGGAAGACTACGGAGGGAGGTTCTCCAGACTTTAACCCTGTATCAAACACTGGAGGTAGGGGTACGAGAGAAGATGCTATGAAAGCTATCAATGGCGCGGAAGCCGCGCCTATGGAACTTGATATGGCTCAAGCTAAAAGGAAGGTCAAAAAAGTAAAGACACAATGATAATATATGATGTATGGAGTAAAGAGCATTTTTACCATCATTTTGATGACTTGGATGTATTCGTAAATAGTATGTTAGACAAAGCGACTGGCAGAGAAATAGGAGAGGATAGTACAGAATGGAACGTGTATGGTACTGTGGAGGAATTCTATAACGTACATGACACTATAAACGCTATTCCTGGAATGGTTACTATAGAAGAGTCACTAATAGAAAATAATCTCGCTATGTACAAAGCTAAAGGGCCGGCAGGCATATTAATTAACTTCATAGTAATATGATAAGTATCAGCAAGCAGTGGAATACAGACGAGAACTACTGGATCCTACATCCTCAGATGAAGACTATAAAAGCTTTTAAAGCTCTTTACACTAGAGATAAAAAGAAAGATAAAAGTGTATCATCTACTATGATGTGGGCAGTAGCTCTTCTTGTAGACCCTCATGAACAAAATCCATGGAGAAACACTAATCCCCTGGATAGAAAAGACTTAATAGCGGAAGACTACTTAGGAGATATTAAGTTTCCATGGGAAGATGCTGATATAGAATTACTAATATCTACATATAAAGAGTTTTCCCTATCTGTCGGAGAAAGAGCTTTAATTGAATTAGAAGATAAAATTGCAGATAGAGGAAGGTTTATAGCTGGTACTAGTTACTCTATGGATGAGTACAACGAAGAGTCAGGGAAGATCACAAAAGGTACTGCAGATCAATTAGATAAAATGATGATTAACAGTATAAAGATATTTGAGCAGGTAGATAAAATAAAAGAATTAATAGGTAAAGAATCTCTTGAAGGTCAAGGAAGAGGAGGAGCAGTAGAGTCTGCTGGAGAACAAGGATTAATGTAAAGAAGATGGAAGAACTAAAATATTATACGCCAGAAATAAAAGAGTTCCATGTAGGTTTTGAATATGAGTATAATAATAATCATGTTTGGATGCACGAACCAACTAAAGGTGAATGGAAAAAGGAGGAATATATAAACGGAGTAGGTCGAGATGGAGAGTCTGATTATCAGGAGATAATGAATATGCTAAATAATTATGAAGTTAGAGTAAAGCACCTAGACAAGGAAGATATAGCAAGTTTGGGATGGGGAGATTATGTAGAACCTAGAGAGTATAATCATAGTTGGTCTATAGGGAGTTTTATAATCTATGTATGGTTTAATGCTCTTAGTGAGGACGGGGTTACTGTTAGAATATATGATAGCTTCCCTCATCACGTTTTCCAAGGAAATATTAAAAATAAATCAGAACTAAAGAAATTAATGGGCCAGTTAAATATAAAAACAAAAGAGGTATGAAGTATATTGGAGTAAAAGTATTGAGATCAGCTAAGTTAATGACAAGAGCTGAGTACGTTGCAATCAGAGGCTGGGAAATGCCAGAAAATGAAAATCCTAACGAAGAAGTTTACATGGTAGAGTATGAGCCAACAGTGGACAATAAAACCAACTTAGAAGGTTATGAAGGCTATGTAACCATGAGCCCTAAATTAGTATTTGAAGAAGCATACAAGCCTATGAATGGAATGACATTTGGATTAGCTGTTGAAGCTTTAAAGAAAGGAGCTAAAGTAGCTAGAAAAGGATGGAATGGTAAAGGTATGTGGGTAATGCTTGTTGAGGGCAGAACTATAGAAGATGCTATGTCAGCAGAGTTTGCTGATGAAGACGGCACTTTAACTATTGCCTCTCATATAGATATGTTCTCAGCAGATAAAAAACAAGTGGTTGGTTGGTTAGCATCCCAAACAGATATGCTAGCAGAAGATTGGGTAATAGTAGACTAACAAATGGAATACATTAGAATCAACAATAGAAACAACTTTTTAATATCAAAAGTACCTGACTTACACCCACAGTCTGTAAGCTACCTCCAATACTGGAAGCGGCATAAGAAGAGGTGTGTAGAAGGGTTTTGGTCTAAGGATGATTCTAATGTATCCATTAACGTTGATAAAGATTTTCCTAAGTCTGGGACTGATGGGAATTTTAGGTTTATGCCTGGAAACCTTTACTTCTATGTAAATTTCGGTGTAATACTTCACCGGCCAGATAACGCCCCTAAATCCTCACCAAAGAAAAAGATTAGACCTCACCTTAGAGACATAGATTGGGAGTTATTCTATAACTGGTTAGAGGCTAGGGGATTCTCTGGGTTCACTGATGATGAAAAGTACACATGTAATAGAGAGCTAATAGATAAGAAGTTTAAAGGGAAACATGATAAGACTTGCTATAACAGTAAAGGAGAACTTAAAGAATACATAGACGCTAGAAGCTATCTACGTCAGTTACACGATAAGGAGCTAGGGCCTCCATTATATGAAAATATGGCTCAAGATTTATTCTGGTTTGCGTGTAGAGGCGTTGGTAAGTCGTTTTCTGTAGCTGTAGGTATTGTACTATATGAGATATTGTTTGACGGAGCTAAGCTATATAATGAAGAGTCTATTAAAAATCCGGCTAAAAATGAGATTTTTGTAGGGGCTGCGTTATCATCTAAATCATCAGATTTACTTAAGAAAACATCAGACGCAATGAAGGCTCTACCTGGAGAGTGGGGGTCTGGTACTGCAGAAGTAATGCCTTCTCCGTTCGTTAAGCAAATGTCTGGTAGTCTAGGGCCAAACAATATTAAGAACCCATGGAGACATGAATACTTAAAAAAGACAGGAGGAAGCTGGAAAGAACATGGTTCCGGTTCAAATGTACGCCATGGTATATACACTACTGAAAATCCGGAGGCAGCCGCTGGAGGAAGATACTCAGTAGCAGTAGTAGAGGAATGGGGATTACTAGGTAATTCACTCAATGTTCATGGATCTAATACGGCAACCTTAATGGACTTTCCTTGGAAGTTTGGTTCTAGTATGTGGATTGGTACAGGCGGTAATGTAGATAAGATACAAGAAGGAGAGGTAATGTTCCGTAACCCTAGAGGATTTGAGGCCTTATCCTTTGATGATACGTGGGAGGGCTCTGGGAAAATAGGGTGGTTTACTCCTGCATATTACGGGATGAATGACTTTAAAGACGGTAATGGAAACACCATGATGGAAGAAGCTATGGAATCCATTACTGCTAGGAGGGCAGAAAAAGCAAAGGCAAAAGACTCTTCAGCTCTAGCATTAGAGATGATGAATTACCCTATTAAGCCTTCAGAAATGTTTATGAACGCCCATGGAGCAATGTTCCCTCAAGTGGAGCTCAAAGGGTTAAAAGCAGAAATTGTAAATAATCCTCACAGGTATGATAAAGCACACTTCTATGGGGAACTAAAATGGAATAGCGAGGGAGAGTTAAAATGGGAGCAATCAGAGTCTTCTAATAAAGTAGTTAGAGAATGGCCAATAAAAAATAATAAGGATAAGCCAGGACTGATTGAGATTAGAGAGATGCCAAAGGTAGACAGAGAGGGTAACGTAATAAGAAATAGGTATGTACAAGGAACAGATACGTATGATGATGATGAATCTGTAACTACTTCACTAGGTTCTACCCTTATTTTAGATTTGTTTACTGACCGTATAGTAGCTGAATATACTGGCCGTAGAGGATCTAAAGAGTTTTATGAGATAACAAGAAAGCTTAATATATTTTACGCTACCGTACATAACTACGAGAAAAACAAAAAAGGGTTATATACGTATTATGATACAAAGAACTCTACTCATTTACTATGTGATACTCCTGTGTCGCTTAAAGACGTAGCAAATATTACAATCAGTAAAGTAGGTAATCAAACAAAAGGTACAACTGCTACAAAGCAAATTAACGCTTACGGGCTTAGACTAATATTAGATTGGTTAATGTCTCCAGCTTACGGGGAACCTAAAGGGTCAGAAAAATTAAACTTACATACTTTATGGGGTGTTGGATTAGTAGACGAGCTTATAACATTTAACCCAGAAGTAGGAAACTTTGATAGAGTGTCAGCACTTATAATGGTAATGATTATTAAAGAAGAACTAGCCAAAACAATAGCGGATAGACAAAAAGCCAAAGTAAATAACTTAGCTGATGACTCATTCTTTAGTAGAAACTTTGATGCTCCGGGTGTAGCTAAGAGATTAGGAGGAAAACAAAAAGAACAACATATTTTTAACTTTTAGGTAAGACGTAAAAATTAATTACTACCTTTGCAATTTAATTAAACAATGAGCACATTAGACTATAATTCAAGAACCCTTTTGTTTCCTTCTCAAAAAAAATCATTTGCTCAAAAAAACGAACAGTGGCGTAAAGACTGTATTGATGCAGGAGAGGGGTTAGCATTATATAATAACTCTGGTATCCGGAAAAGTTATTACACAAAGAAAACAAATTACAATCTATACTCAGATATACTTGATCAATCAGATATAGAAAGAACTTGTAATCCATTAGGTGTACTTGGTATGGATTCTCCAGCCAAGATGCAAAACTACCCAATAAGTAACCCTAAAATAGATCTTTTAGTAGGAGAGTCTACAAAACGTAGGTTTGATTGGAAGGTACGGGTAACTAATGACGAAGCTATATCAGCGAAAGAGCAAGACTTAAAAGTACAGTTTGGAGCTTTGCTAGACTCTCATTTAACCAAAGAAATTAAACCAGGGGAACAAGCGGAACAATTAAAAGCGTTCCATAACTTCTCTAATTACGAATATCAGGATGTACGTGAGCGTAGTGCTACACACATCCTTACTTATCTTTATGAACAACAAAAGATGAGCTACAAGTTTGCTAAAGGGTTTAAAGATGCTCTTATTTGCGCTGAAGAAATATATCAAGCAGATATTGTAGGAGGAGAACCAGTATTTAATAGGTTGAACCCACTTAACGTGCATGTGGTAAGGTCAGGAGAAAGTCCTTATATAGAAGATGCGGATATTATTCTTATTAGAGGGTATCTTAGTCCAGGACAAATAGTTGATGAGTATAGTGATACTTTAACTTCTACACAGATAACAACAATTGAGTCAGGGTTTTCAACTAACAGTAATGCTAGTTCAGGGATTGATATTGGAAATAAACCTGATCTTGCTATTAACGTTGATGATGCCATTGAGTTAGCAGTACTTGAGAATAACGGAGATCACGGCTCTCCTTTTGATAACAACGGAAACATCTTAGTATCAAAAACGTATTGGAAATCCATCAAAAAAATGCTTAAAGTTAAGTTTTATGATGAGGATGGAGATGCGCAATCTGAACTACATGATGAAACATATAAAATAGATAAAGATAAAGGAGAGGAAGCAACACCAGTATACGCTTCTGAATGGTGGGAAGGGCATAAGATAGGAGGCTCAACTGGGCTTTCTGCAGATAATGGTACTAGTGCTATATATACAAAGATGCAGCCTAGACCGGTACAGTTCCGTAAAATGGAAAACCCTTCTAAATGTCACCCTGGAATCATAGGTACTATATATAACACCAATGATAACGTAGGTATTTCCTTAATGGACAGGATGAAGCCTTACCAGTACTTATATAACATACTTGCTTATAACGTAGAGCTCTCAGTATCTAAAAACTACGGTAAGATTATGAGGTTAGGTCTTCATGAGATTCCGGAAGGGTGGAAGATAGATAAGTGGATGAGCTTTGCTCAAGGAATGAACATTGCTGTATATGATGCTTTTAAAGAAGGTAATAAAGGCGCAGCTCAAGGAAAGTTAGCTGGAGCCATGTCTCCACAATCTCCTGTAATTGATATGGAGATGGGTAACACTATTCAGCTTTACATGAATATGATGTCATTCATTAAACAAGAGATGGGTGAGATTGCAGGAGTAAGTAATGCAAGACAAGGGCAAATTGAGACAAGGGAAGCCGTATCTAATACAGAGAGAGAGATTACTCAGAGTTCTCATATTACGGAGTATTGGTTTTCAGAACATGAGTATACTAAGATAAGATGTATGGAGGTTTTACTTCAGACAGCTAAGATTGCATGGAAAAATAAAAACAACAAGAAAGTACAACATGTACTTGATGATGGGTCTACTACAATGTTCCAGATTGATGGTGATTTTATGGAGTCTGAATACGGGATCCAAATAACTAACGGGGCTAAGAGCTTTGAATTAATAGAGAACCTTAAGCAGCTTGCTCACGCGGGTATCCAGAACCAAATGATTAACTTCTCTGATTTACTAGATATTTACACTACTGACTCAGTAGCTTCTATACGTAGAAAAATACAAAGATCAGATTTAGAAAAACAAGAAAGAGACGCACAAGCTCAGAAACAAGCGCAAGAGATGCAAGCTCAACAACTAGAAGCTGCAGGCAAAGCACAGGAAGAAATGTTAGCGCATGAGAAAGATGAGTGGTCAAGAGAAGACGCACGTAACACTGAAGACAATGAAACAAAGCTACAAATTGCAGGAATGAACTTAAGCGCTCAAGGTAATACTGATGGAGATGAAGACGGTATTAATGACGGTATAAATAGTGACGTACACAGTATTGCAGGGTTACAGGCGCAAGTAAGAAAAATTGATGCTGATATAAAAATAAAAAAAGAGCAGCAAAGAGAGGCGGTAAGGCATAACAAAAAAACAGAGGAGCAAAAAGAAAAAGAGCTGGCCATTAAGAAAACGGCAGCAAATAAACCAAAACCAACAGGTAAATAGGTAATTAGTAATATAGTTGTTCATCATTAAAAAGTACACAGTGTAATTTTTGGTGGAACGCCTAGTAACTAAATGTACCTTTGTACCTGCTAAAGAGAGAGAAAGATGGAAGATATTTTTGAAGGCATTAGCCTAGAAGAGTTAGCAGGGGGACCAACAGTAGTTGACCCAATAGCTTCAGGAATGAAGCAAGGAGACGGAGAGCAATCAGCTGCTAAAGCAGGTGAAACTCCTGGATCTAGAGAAAAAGAACCAAGTGCAGAGGATGAAGATTTTGATCCGGAAGCAATTGACATAACAGAATTAGCTGAACAAGGTTCAGTAAGTGACGAAGAAGAGGAAGACAGTAATAAAGAAACTACAGCTTCTCAGACTCCTACGGATGACAAGGGTACTTCTCCCTCTTCTAAAAATACGGATGCCACAACTTCCTTGGCGTTCGCCCTGGCAGAAGTAGGAGTCTTTTCTTCTTTATCAGAAGAAGAGGTAGGTGAGATAAAAAGCGCTAAAGATCTTGTAGCAGCCGTAAGAAGGCAAACAGAAGATAATAAGTACGCTGACCTAACAGAAGAACAACAGACTTATCTAGAAGCTCTTAAAGAAGGGGTACCAGAAAAAGAATTTCATGAGGCCGCAGTAAGCGTTTCTCAATATAAGGATTTAACAGCTGCCCAAATTGAGAATAATCCTAAACTAGTAACGGAATTAATTAGACGGAGCTTAGTTATAAAAGGAGTGGATAATGACACTGCTACAGAAATGGCAGAGTTACAGGCAGGTAAGTCAGACGCTAGTTACCGTGGAGCTACCGCAAGAAGAAATTTAATTGAACATGAAGAAGGCATACTTAGAAATAAGATAGACGCTAAAAAAGAATCCAGAGAACAATCAGTTGAGGATGAAAAAGAGGCTCTTATTACGTTAAAGGCGAAGATTCAACAAACGGAAGAGATACTGCCTGGAGTAAAGGTAAACTCTCAAACCAAAAACAAAATCTTTGATAGTATGACTACTTCTGTTAGAGAAGACGTTAACGGACAGCCTTTAAATGAAGTGATGTCTAAATATGAAGAAGACCCAGAGTTCAGATATAAGCTTCACGCAATGTATCAAGTAACTAAGGGATTTACAGATTTTAAGAAATTCAAAAGCGCAGCAAAAAGTGCAGCAGTTGATGACTTAGAAGCAAAGTTACAAAGTGGATCTAATACTAGGACAGGTTCAGCAAGCAGCGCGGGAAGTGGAGGTAGAACAGCAAAAGAAATTGCCGGTTCCCTACCAAGCTCCTTCGGAAGTTAAAAAGAGAAACATTAAACACAAAAAGTAAGATAAAATGGCAAACGGAAGATTATCACCACTCCAGATGACAGATGCATCTTCGTGGAAAGGACTAACAACAGAGAACCATTTAGGTGCTATCTGGCAACAGTCTCCACAGAAAGTATCTGACATGATCATGAACATCCAGCAAAATTACTTTGGTAACAACATTGATTCCGTATTGGCTCAATTTCCTACCTTAGAATTTGAAGATGACCGTGACTTTACATGGGATTTACAATCACAAGGACTTGACAACGTTGAGTTAGTTGAGTGTAGAGTAGATGGTACTGCAATAACTGCAGTAGACCAACCAGGTAAAAATTATACAGAATTTGAACTAGTATTTGCAAAAAACTGGTTTTCTGATACCGAAAGAATTGTCGGTGAACTAAATGAGACTTATCCTGTACTTATAGTTGAGGAGCCTTATAATGAAGGCACCAACTGGGTTTACAGGTGTAAGATGGATACAGGAGATGCTAACCTATTCTTGCCTTATGAAGAGGCAGTAGCAGGAAAGAGATTCTCTGGTGAATTTGCTCCAGTGGAAAGAACTATGTCTAAAAAAGGACGTGAGTTAAAGTACAAGGGGTTAATCACTATGAGACAAGCATTCTCTCAAATAAGAATCCAGAAGAAAACTCCGGGTAACTTGTCTAAGAAAAAGATGGGTGGATACTTTAAGGATCCTTCAGGTAAGGCAGTTAAATTCTGGCAACAGTATGAATCATTTATGTTTGATAATGCTTTTAGAGAAGACATTAACAAATTAATGATGTTTGGTACGTCTAACAGATCTGCTGATGGAAAGTATAAAATCTCTGGTAAGTCTGGGTATAAGATTACAGAAGGAGCTGGTATACGTCAGCAAATGGAAGCAGCTAATACTAGTTATTACAATGCTTTCTCAATTGAAGAATTGACTACTAGATTACTTGACCTTTCAGAAGGAAAGTTAAATACTGATCAAAGAGAATTTGTTCTTAGAACAGGTGAAAGAGGTGCTTATGAGTTCCACAAAGCTCTAGAGAACCACTCTCAATTATTTACTCCTCTGTTTAACCAAGACAGAATGTATAAGTCAAGTCAAACAGGGTTCCAAATGGGATTAGGTTATGGTGGACAGTTCTTAGAGTATCTAGGGCCTAACAACATCAAAGTAAACCTTTCTGTAGATTCTATGTATGATGATAGAAACAGAAACAAGTTAGAAGATGCTAACGGTGGAGTTACTGAGTCTTACAGATATGATATCTTTGACATTGGTACTACTGAAGGTGCTCCAAACATCCAAAGATGTGGAGTTGCAGACCAGCCTATTATACATAAGTATATTCCAGGTCTAAGAAATCCTTTTGATCCAGATAGTTCTTTTAGCGCTATTGGAACTGCAGAAGATGCTTGGGAAGAGCATAAATACTACTGTGGAGCTGCTATTGTAAGAGATCCTTCAAGGACAGCGGCTTTTATAAAGAATACGCAGGCAGGGTACAACAGTTTTGTAGCCTAGTAATAAGATAAACCGTAGGGGAGGAAGTAACACCTTCTTCCCCTTATTTTAAAAAGAGAAGATGGGAAAGGAAGAAATGAAGTTTACTCCTTCTACTGATACAGTAGTAGTAGAGCCAATAATGAAAGCGAGAAATCCATTAGTGGATGATCCAAACCATGAAGCATACTTTTTGTTTCATACAGCAAAGATAGAATACTCACTACCTTTAGATAAAATGGGGAATTTAACTAATCCTTTTGCCAATAAGGCTGAGCAAGAGTGGTTAGAAAAGGAACTAGATTTAGATTTAAATATTCATAGGAAGAAAGATAATGAGTGGTTTAAGCATAAAGTACGCCTTGACAAAAACCCTAGGAAACTTGTACTGGGTAATCCAAAGGATTATATGGATTATTTGGTTTTAAGGGCTAATACGAGATTTATAGCGGCCAGTGCGGAAACAATGAATGATAGAGCTACATATAGATATGCGCTTGTTCAGGAAGGTTATAAGATAGCACAAAAAGCCAGAACTGCAGGAAGCAAAAAAGATGCTTACAAAGCAGCAGCTAAACTAGAAACACAGGGACGTGAAGCAATGATTGATTTCCTTAAAGTATACGGAAAGAAAGTATCAGAAGCGTCTAAAATAGATTTTCTAGTCGGGCAAATAGATGACTTAGTAGAAAGTGATTTAGCAGGATTTTTATCTATTGTAGAAGATAAAGACAACTATGAGATTAAGTTACTACTTGAAAGAGCAATTGAGTCAGGAGCAGTTAACAGAAACGGACGTAAGTACTACTTACCAGGTGGAGATCCATTATGCGGATCAGGAGACTCTCCAACAATTGGTAATGTACTTATATACCTAAAGTCACCAGCAAACGGAGATATTTTAGATATGATTGCAGCAAGAGTAGATAACGCTAAATAAAATATAAAGTATGACAGCTACGGAGATGGAGGAGTTATTCCTCATAGAATATGACAGAGTTACTAGCTTTGACGCTCCAGGTTATACTGCAAATGAGATAAGTGAAATACTATCATCTGCGCAAGAGCAACTAATTTTTCATACATATAATCCATTAGGTAACAAGTACCAAAAAGGATTAGAAGAAGTAGAGCTTACAACAGCAGACTTGCAAGAGCTAGTGTCAGAAAGTAATCTGACCAGTTCTGCCAGTCAGATAGGAGTATTAACTAATGGACGGTTCTTTGATTTACCGGTTAATCACTGGCTTACTTTAATGGAGGAAGTAACGATAGCTACAGACAGCTGCTTTAATGGGGCTAAGGGGATAGTTAAACCCATCACACATGATGAGTATACTATAAATAGAAACAACCCTTTTAAGAAACCAGCAGTAAATGAGGTGACTTGGAGATTAACTAATAGCGGTAGAAGGTTTGAGTTAGTAACAGACGGTAATTATACTATTACTACTTACAATATGAGGTATTTAATTAAGCCTCAGCCTATCATTACTGCCACAGGTATTACAGTAGATGGTGTGGCAGGACCGTTAAATTGCCAGCTTAAAAGTACAACCCATAGAAGAATAGTAAAATACGCAGTTAGAATAGCTGCAGGCATAACGGATGCGCAGATGTATCAAGTTAAAACAATAGAGCAAAATTCAGGTAACTAATATAATTTAAAAAAAATGGCAACATTAAATCAAAGAGACATACAAGAACTCTTTATTGGAGCAGACGCTTCCAAATCAACAGGTGGAATTGAAACTCTCAATGATGGAGAGGTTGGGATATTCACACCAGCAGGAACAAGGCTTACAGAAGCTTTAGCTGCAACAACAGAAAGATTTATCCTTGTAAAAGGAAGAGATGGTTCTACAGCAGAGCCAGTACTATTGTCTAGCTCAATTGTAAAAAGTACAATTGTATCAGCTAATGCAAACAGAGCGTTATGGACAGCAACCGCTGAACAAGTAGACGTAATTGGTTATGATGGTACTTCAGGAGCTATTGAAGTAATTAATAGTAACTTGTATCATGTAAGAGTTAATTTAAAGCAGTCATGTACTTCAAACATTGGAGGAGTTTCTGTAAAGCACGGTATTCATGAGTCAGCAGCAGCAGCGGCACAGTGGGAAATAGCTAAAGGACTTGCTTTATCTTTAGTAAATGATTTCTCTAAAGAAACAGACAGACAACTAAGCCCTACAAGACTTTGTGATGAAGCAGGTGTAGCTCTTGGAACTGGTGTTGGTACTATTACAGTAACTAACGGATCTAAGTACTTTTTAGCTGGAACAGATATTGATGACGCAACAACTAACGCTGCAATAGTAGTTAATGGTTTTGTTAGATTTGGTACTGCAACTACTGATCCTGTTTACCAGGTAGTAGCAATCAATACTACTACTAACGTTGGAACATTAGATACTGCTTATGAAGGAGCATCTGAAGTAATAGCAGAGGTAGCGGTTGAAAACATCCCTAATGCTGCAGGTATAGCTGCTGAATGGGGAGTTAGACTGACAGGATTAGCTCTTCCTTACAGTGTAGGTAAAATTAACTTTGCTGTTACAGGTTGGGTTACTACATTAGAAAATATGGGAGCTTCTTCTTTATTATCTGCAGGCGCTGTTCCAGGTACTGGAAACACAAACCAGGTAAAAGACATGGAATTCTTTGTTCAAGGTAATGAAGGAGACTATATGAGAATGGGAGAACCATCCCTATATCCTTCACGTAAAGAAGTTTTAACAGGAGTAAACTACCACTCTATTGACTTTTCAACTGAAGAGATATATACAGGTTCTATTATTGCTGGCCCAACAAGAAAAGCCTTTACGGTAGTTCTTCCAGCTGCAGACGCAACTGACACGTCAGCGGTATACGCATTAACTGCGACTACTGATGACATCACTGATGTATTAGAAGTGCTAGTATTTGGTGCTGCAGGAGGTGAGTTTGCTGTAGGATAGACAACTAAGATTAATCAATATTAAAGAGAGGAGGGCGCTTTGTTCTCCTCTTTTTTACTTAAAAAATTAAAATGGCATTCGTACCAACTATATCAACGTGCATAAAAAAGAACTGCGGGTTCATTTCAGTAACAGATAATACTGGTGTATATGATGCTAGTACTAATACAATAGGATGGGAAGACGCAAGTACACTACTTGCTTCCGCTGTTACTGCTTTAACTTTAGAAGTCTCTCAAAACGGTAGCGTAATAGTAACAGAAAACTTACTGACCCAGTTACCTGGCGCTGTATCTGAATCATTTACGTATTCAGACATATCAGTTTCAGGATTAATTGACGGGGATTTTACCGTTACATATACCGTAACTACTGCTTCTGATGTTTATATTGCTTCTATAGTAAGCTTCCACGCGTGTGCTGTAAGGTGTTGTATTGATGCAAAATGGACACAGATCACTCTTAATGGAGATACTACAACTGCAGGTAATACTAGCCTTGTAGATAGCGCTCTAGAACTTGAAGGGCTTTACGCTAGTATGATAAACGCAGCGGCAAGCGGATACACCACAATAAGAAACAATTATTTAACCAAGCTACAACGAGTATGTAACATTACCACAGGCTGTGGATGTGCTACATGTGACGGATGTAGTTAAAAACATAAATACAATGGGTTGTTCATGCGGAACATCATGTGACTGTTTAGGTACAGCCACTATTACTATACCTTCTGGAGCTAACGGGTCTGATGGTGCTGCTGGTGCAGCCGGTGCAGATGGAGCTGATGGCGCTAATGGCGCTGCTGGAGTTTTTGGAGGCTATTCAGGAAATTGGTTATATAATACCTCTACTGCTACGGGACCTGCTGCAACGTTCTTAAGGTTTGATAACGCCACTTTAGCAAGCGCTACATTACTACACGTAAATGACGTTAACGCAGATTCTATTGATTACACTAATTTTCTAGCTAGTTTTGCTAATATAATTAATTCAGTTAGTCAATTTGGAATACTCCGTATTTGGAAACGGTATGATTCCACTCAGTTCTGGATGGGCTCAATAACTGCTGTAACGGATAACACTACTGACTACACTTTTGCAGTTACATATATTGAAGATAACGGAACATTCTCTGATAATGATGAACTAGTTGTTTCATTTACTCCTAATGGGGAAATAGCAGGTCTTGGAGGTACTTCAATAGTGTCTTTTGATAATGAAAATGTTGTTGTGTCAGGACTTACTTCTAATACTGGTCTAGTTAGTTACCCTATACCTTTAGATAGTCTGTCTACAAAAGGGGACACTATAGAAATAGAAGCGTATATTATAACAGACGCTTTTTCAAGACCTACTAAACAAGATAACTATTCTATATCTTTAGGAGAACAGGGAATTGCGTTAGATTATAGTGAGCTTACGTTTAATATGAAAGGGAATAAAGCGCAAGGTATACTTATAAAGCAGCGGATAATGAGATCTGGCTTAAATGAAGCTTGGATTACTACTACTGTATTTTACGCTTATACATCTAGCGGAAACGTTATTTCAGGAGTTAATGCGAGCGCTACATTCATGAACTCAATTAAACATGTAATTGACTGGTCAGCAATTAATTTATTTCAAATTACTGTAAACGCTAGTGTCGGATTCCCAACTGAATTAACAAATGAATTACTAACATTTAGCGCTAAATATTTACCGTTTAAATCATTATAATTATGGCTATAAAAAAAATAAGAGAAGAATATTCTGTAGTAGCCGCAGGTGGTACTATAAGATTAGATGTAGATAATTGGGTAGATGTATATGTAATTTCCTCTGCTTCAGCGATAACTTTAACCTCAAGCCTTACGGTAACTACCACAGGTACCCCGCAAGAAGGAATGGAGATTTTAATTTACTATGCTGCAAGTATAACCCCTAACGGTAATTCAATTACCGTACTTAGTAATGATTTACCTGTATCATTAGCTTCTTCTAATGTATGGATAAGAAATTACTTTGACGGTACAAAATGGCAGTCAACTATGATGCCTAATTTTAGTGGTCCAGGCTCTGTAGACTCTACAATGTTATCTGATGATGCAGTCATTACAGATAAGCTAGTAGACGAAAACGTGACAGGAAATAAACTAGCACCAAATGCTGTTTCTGTAACCAAAAGAGGAGGGACGCTAAATACAGAAATAGTTACACTACCTGTTAGTTTTGAGACAGGAGAAATGAGTAGTAACGCTATAATTATACCTTTTAACTGCACTATAAACTCTGTATCCTATACCGTAGTAAAAGAAATAGCTGCTAGCAGTAACGCTATAATAACTATGGGCATTAACGGAGTAGCTACTAATCCTGCTACTATACTTATTCCACCAACAACACTTATAAATACTACAGGTAAAGTTATATTATCTTCTAGCGCTAACGTAATTCCAGAGCAAAAAGTAAGCTTTACTACAAGTAAGGTGGATGCTGGAGGAAAATTAATTCTAACCCTAATTCTTACTAGAACATAATGACAAATGCGCAGAGAAATAACCATATACAAGACCTACAGTTACGTCACGTTACTCCTTACTCTAGTGCTTTATATAACCGTTTAATAACGGGAGGATGCTCAGACTTAAAGGAGAATAGTCAAATTGCGTACATGATTAAAATATGGTATAGGTACTGGGCGTTACCTAATACACTTAGCAGTTATCAGTATACTACTGTAGACAGTGTGAGTGACAGTGTAGAATTTACAGTATCCCTTAACGGAGTTGACCTATCTACCGTAACATCTACAACTGGAAGCATGTCTGAAGTAGTGACTGCATTAGTAGAAGGCATTCAGTACACTTCAGGAGCTACTGGGGTGTACGCCTTTGAATATGACACAGGTTTTATAACTTGGTCAAGTAGTACTGCTTATAGCCTTAATAATGTGATTACAGTAACAGATAGTACAGGAGTAACAGCAGTTACAACTGTAGATGTAGACCCAACAGATTCAGATAACGTAGCTGTAATTCTTGATAGAAATAACTGCATTAGTTTTTGTGAACTAGCAGGAATAAAAAAATACTTACTTAATCTTCTAGCTTCGTGTTAAAGAAAGTAAATAACAACAAAACCTAATGAACGATTTATACAATGCAACAGGAACAATAACGTGGGTAATCTCTACATCAATAGGGATATTAGAATGGTTTGGAGGAATAGAAGTAAATAGTGTTTTAACAAGCGGTTCTTTGTTATTAGCTCTTGTTTACGGAGTATACCGCATAAAAACACAGCGTCTTGACCTTAAGCTTAAACAGAACGAGTACGCGCAGATTGAAAACAAAGAAGATGGAGATGAAAAGAACAAGAATTAAAATAACAATAGCTATAGGGGTGTTAATTACTCTTATGTCTATTTTACCTGCTTATGTTATCATTAAAGCTACTACGTTAGGTAAGTACGACCTCGCTAGTACTTGGATGTCTTTAGCTACAATGGTTACTGCTATAGCTACTGTTTCTGGGTATTACTTGTCTAGAGAAACAAGTAGGCCTTCTTTTGTTAATAATACAACTGTGGACGTAGGAGGGCTTTTAGAAGATGAGTCAGATCCGGAAGAAATACCATTATAAATGATGAATTTATTTAAAGCTTTTTTCAATAGAGCTACAAAAAAAGCGTTAACTATGACCTCCCCTAGAAACTTTGGTAGGCCAATTAACCATATTACTATCCATTGTACCGCATCCAGTGTAAACGCAAAAGTATCTGATATTAAAAAGTATTGGAAAAATACCCTTAGATGGAAATCAGTAGGGTACCATTACATAATAGGTAGAAAAGGAGAGCGACACATACTTGCTTCTTTATCTAGCGTTGTTAATGGCGTTAGAGGACATAACTGGGATGGCGTTCATATCTCTTACATAGGAGGTAAAGGAGGTAAGGATAACAGGACGGAAGCTCAAAAAGAGGAAATGTTTAGACTGCTTGAGGAATTAACAGCTCCTGATTTATTAGGGAATGTACAAGTACTTGGTCATAGAGATTGGTCTCCTGATTTAAATGGAGACGGTAAAATTTCCCCTAACGAGTATATAAAACTATGTCCTAGCTTTGATGTAGGTAAATGGTATAAAAATAAGTAAAATGAAATCAAAAATATTACTGTACGTTTTAGCGTTAATAGGGATAATTTCAATGCTAGGGGGCTGCATGTCTGCTGAAGACTTAGTTAATAAAGCATTAAAAAAAGACCCTGAAGTATTAAAGAGAAGAATGACTGCTGAAATAATATACGTAACAGATACAGTACCTATATATATAGACGGAGAAATAATAGAAGTTCCTGTTAACGTACCCGTAGAGACTACTGTAATTAAATGGGTAAAAGAAAGAACTAATAAAGAAGAGCGTATAGACGCTAGATTAGAGAAAGCAGAATTAATACGGTATAAAATAGTTACAGATAGCTTAGCGTTAAATAATAAGAGGATAAAAGCGGAAGTTAAACTTTTAGGCCAAGAAAACAAACTCTTAAAAGAAAAAGTAAAAGCAGCAAAAAAAGAGAACAACTCTGATACGTTTAATTGGATTAAAGAAAACTGGCTGTTTATATTACTAGCCATAGTCTTTGTGTTATTTCTACCTACTATTATCAGCCTTATAAGAAAAAGTAGTATTTAATTGGCTTAAAGAAATATTTACGTTAATTTTACCTACAAACTATTATATAAGATGGAAAGTAAAAAATACAGGTTTAATGAGATGACTGCTATGCAGCTAAGTCAAGCTTTGAGGGGAGCTCTTAGAGAGCCTTCACCGCTTAAGCTGACAGTAGCAAAATGCGCTAAAGTAATGGAGAACGCTGTTAGCCATTATCTTGAAGCAAAAGATGCAGTTATGGAAAAGATAGCAGTAAAAAAAGAAGACGGAACGTTTGCCTTACGAGAAGGAAAAGAAGGCCCTCCTGAAATTATCACAGACTTTAAATTGTCTATTTCTGATGAGGAAGCTATAAAAGAGTTTGAACAAATTAGCGATAGTGAAATAGAAGTAACGTTGCCTACTATCTCTGCAGAAACAGAAGTAATGCTTGGAGGAAAAGTAGTAACCTTAGAGAAATTTTTAGATATGGATCCTACAGCATCAGGAAATCTAGCTTACGTTTATTTAGTATTAACTGAAAATGGGCAATAGCAAGTACAAGAAAATATACGTCTAACAAAACAATAAGATGACTGAAGCACAAATTACGTTTGACATAATGGAGATACTTAGAGGGAATCAAATATCAGATGATACTGATATAGATTCAAGACAGGTAATTTTCCAGATTAATAATCAAAGAGCTTTATATATTAGGAATGAGTATAACAAGCCTGGTAGAAAAGTAGATCCTTTTATAGAGCAAGATCTTGGATGTGTTAAACTAGTAGCTGTTGATGGGGCAGATTGCTGTGACGTAGAAATTTCCGTAGACTGTACTTTATTAAGAACAGAACATAAGATACCTAATACAATAGACTTACATAATGGGCCAGCTATAACGAGAGTTGGTCCTATTATGAAAACAAAGACACCGTTTTCTTTTATACCGTATAACAGAGCAATATACGCTACTGATGAGAAGTACGCTAAAAGAGTAATACAGGCTTTTTTACTTAATGGTTATATATATGTAACAATCCCAACTGCAGGTAATATGTTTTTGGAATACATTAACGTAAGAGGAATATTTGAAACGCCTTCAGACGCAGCTACTTTTTGTACTAGTGATGGCGCTACTTGTTATGATAAGACAACAAGTGAATACCCAATATCAGGATGGATGTATACTTACTTAAAGCAGCAAGTACTACAGCATTTCTCTATGGCTTTGCAGATACCTAAAGATAAGCAAGGAGATAGTCAAGAATCAATAACAGGACCAGCAACAAAATAAATGAGAGGTACTAGAGGGAAGCAGACAGAAAAATACGCTACCCATGTAGCTACTAAAGAATTTTATACTTATTACGCTAACAAGCATTTTAGAGAGGTGAGAGAAGGTAAAAGCCGAGGGAAGCTACATAAAGACAGTAAATACTATGTCAAGGCTTCTTTGTACTCTAAAGTAGTAGACGCTTTTAATTTTGGAGTTAGGGCGCTTATATTAGAGAATGACCTTGATTTTGCAATGCCTGCAAGTATGGGAGTTCTTTGCATACGTAAAAAGAAGCTTACTCCTTATATAGATAAGGACGGAGTATTTAAGAATCCGTTACCGGTTGACTGGCAATCTACATATGAGTTATGGGAAGATAATCCAAAATCTCATATGGCTAAGACATTAGTAAGGTTTAAAAATAAACATTCTGGGGGATATATTGCAGAGTGGGTATTAAAAAAAACAAGGGCTACATTTACAAATAAATCAGCTTATACGTTTAAATCATCCAGAACAGGCAAAGAGTTACTGGGTGCTATAATGCTAGATTTTGAAAATAACAGTATTGATTACCAATTAAAATAACCACATGAGTATTTGGAACGGAAAGTACGTCTCTATAAATAACATAATATCTAAAGTATATAGAGAGATGGGTCTAGCTGACCAGATCAACATCAATGATGCTGTAGAGTGGTGTGGAGAAGCCTTAGAGTTAATAGGTAGTCCTGGTACTCTTTTAGAGAAAGTAGTCACCATTGAAGTAAAGGAAACAAGAGCTATTATACCTAATGACGTACATCAGATACAAACTATCTGGGGATATAGCGGTTATGTACAATCAGAGGATCCAAATGACGATACATTTATTGATTGTGTAACAGGGTTTAGTGCTATGCAGTACTCTTCAGATACTATGCATTTTTACATGGAAGGATGTAATGATAATAGATGTGCCTCTTCTTTAACCTACATGGTTAACGATAATTATGTTTGGCCTAACTTTAGTTGTGGAGCAATTAGAATGAGTTACTGGGCTATTCCTACAGATGAAAACGGATATCCTAAGATACCAGATCAGATTAAATTTAGAGAAGCGGTAGCAGGACACCTAGCCTGGAAACTAGCAAGAACTATGTTGATTGCTGGAAAAATGCCGGCACAATTATACCAGGAGTTTAAAACTGAAAGAGATTGGTATATTGGAGCTGCTCAAACTGCAGGGCAAATGCCTGGTTTAGATATGATGGAATCTCTTAAGAATAATTGGATACGTCTTATACCAAAAATAAATCAGCATAGAGACGCTTTTTCTAGTTCAGGTACTCAAGAGCAAAGAACTACACGAGGTAATAACGCTCCTACAGTAGGGGTAGGTACATCAAATAATAGTAGCGAAGTATGTCCTCCAGAAACTACTACGGAAGCAGCAGCAACGGTGTTATCTGTGTCTCCTACAGTTTCTGAGGAAGCTCAATACGCTAACAACAACTCTACTGCTCATTTATATATTATGCCAGATTTTGGGTTAAGTATAATAGGTACAGATTCTACGACTAAAACACTAACTCTTTATTCTAATACTTTAGACGTACAGTTATTTACAGCTACTTGGAGTATAGACGCTGACATTTTAGCGGATACTCCTATAAGTAATACTGATTGGACTACTTTTTGGCCTTCTTACGCCTCTTCTCCAGATGATAATTATGAGGTAGGTTTTGATTTAGCGCAATGGGCAATAAACAACGGGGGAATTAATGATGACATTTTTTCTTATACTTTCAGCTCTAGTGTTAGTGACGGTACCTATAACAGTGTACTAGTAACTTCAACTACAGAACAAACAATATTTTTATTTCCTAGTACTCCTTTAAACTTAGCGGCTACTTCTCAATATGAAGAAGTTGGTCTTGTATGGGATGTTGTTCTTGGGGCTTCTAGCTACGTAGTAGCGTATAAGTTAGCTACTGACCCTACATTTATTGAGGTTTCAGTAGTGTCTGCTACTCATGCTGTAGAGGGATTAACTAATGGATTACTGTATGATTTTAAAGTTAAAGCTGTAAACTCAGCAGGAGAGTCTAGCTACACGGCTGTAATCCAAGAAACACCTAATAACACAGTAATACCTAACGTACCTACTGGCCTTTCTTTAGTACCTAGTGACTCTCAGATAATTGCTTCGTGGAATGCGGCATCAGGCGCTGACTCTTATCTACTATATTATAAGCTAAGTTCAGATTCCGGGTACACCCTTACTAGTTTAAGCGGTCTAACCTATACTGTTACAGGGTTAATTAACGACTCTGAGTATGACTTTAAAGTAGTAGCAGTAAATAATATAGGTAATTCCGCTAGTAGCGCTATAGTAAGCAGTACACCGTTTGCTGTACCAGAGTTTAACTTCTCTGTTAAATCTGATAACTCTGGAGTAAGTAATGATGACCAGTACCTTATAACGGTAGGAACAGGAACGTTTTTATATGACGTTACTACAGATGATGGATATAGCGCCACAGGATTAACGGGAGCGCACACTATAACCTTCCCAACAGGCGCAGGAACTCATAACGTAACTATTACGGGTGATTTTCCTAGCATGAAGAACTCCCACGGTAATGACGACCAGAAGCTAATGACGATTGATAGCCTTGGTGATTATGGTAGTGGTTCTACTTCTCAAAAAGAAGCATTTGAAGGGTGTAGTAACCTTGTATGGAACGCTACAGATGCAGGTGATTTTAGTGCAGTTGTAGAGTTTACGGATTTTCTTTTTGGAACATCAAGTATGCTTACAATTTCTTCTTTTATAATAGATTTATCCGCCTCTACTGGCTTTTTAAGAATGTTTATAGGTTCGGGGATAACTAACTTTCCTCCAAACGTCTTTGATAATGTTACATCGGGTGCTTTTGGTAGGGCTTTTGAACTAACAAACTTAACTACACAATCAATAGATAACATTTTTGTTTCTCTTGTGGCTTCGGGAGTTTCAAACGGTGTATTCAAACAAAGCGGAGGACAAGCACCAAGCGCGACAGGATTAGCGGCTAAAGATACACTTGTAGCTGATGGTTGGACAATAGTATATACATCTTAAAAAAATGGGAAAAAACGCAATAAGTGTCATAAAATTAGAGAAGCCAAGTGTAAATACATGGTTTATTGGTTGGGATGATTCCAAGTCAAGAATAGAAGCATACTCCTTAGTATCACCTGCCGAATCCATGTTTACCGCTTTAAAGATAGTAGATTATTACACCACCGAAAAGTCATGGCTTGCTATTTTAACAAAAAACGGAATAGACCCAACAGTATAAAAATGACTAAAGAATGAAAGCACGTAAAGGGTACACTAAAGGGATGAACAGAGATATAACCTCTGACAAACAAGATCCTGGATCATATTACAACCTTGAGAATTTCAGAATGGTTACAGAAGACGGCCATACTACAGGATCATTAACTAATGAGTCTAGTAATACTGTAAAATTCACTATTCCTGATTTACAGGAAATGACTTTAGCTAATGGAATTACTATACCTGCTCAACCAGACCTAAAGATAATTGGTTGGACTACAATCATTGATGCTATTATAGTGTTTACTACTAACAATGAAGATGAAAATCCAATTGGGTACGGTCAAATATGGTCATGTAAGTTTAACGAAGCCCTTGGTACAATAGAAGGGTTAGATGCCGGTGCTTTAGATCCTGATGTTCATTTACTATATAATCAAGCTTTAAACTTCTCTACTTACCATAGAATAGGTAGAGCAATAGGTAGGTATGAAAATTCAAATATAGCAAGAGTATATTGGACGGATAACAACAATCCTGTAAGCGCTTTTAACACCTTTGCAGAAGACCCTCTTAACGTACCTCTTAATACTTTACCTTTAGCTGCATACGTATCTATGGCCCAACCCGTTATAACAGGACTAGGTGTAGGTAGTTTACGTACTACCGCAATGATACAATTTGCGTATAGATTAAAAACAATAGGAGGAGCTACAACAATATTCTCTCCTTCATCTACTTTATATCCATTACCTGCTGCTGCAGCAAATGGTGTTACCTGGGCAGAGTGGGCAGTAGGGATGTACAATGACCCTGGAGGAGCAGACGTTGAGAACAAGTCTGTTACTTATGACATTATAGGTATTGATACTACATGGGATGTAATAGAGCATTTTGCTATACTATACTCTGAAAGAGATGTATTTACTGTGTATTCTTTTAGAGAAGAAAATATACCTGATTCAGGAAATTTAATAGGTATAGAATGTAGTAGTTTATCAGATGCAATACCTCTGACTACTGTTGAGTTTAATATACTTAGCTCAGGGTTTGATGTAGCTAAAGATATTGAAGTAAAAGGAAACAGGTTAATTGCCGCTAACACTAAAACTACTTCTTTCGTTATAAATTTTGACGCGAGAGCTTATAGGTTTAATAACACACAATCTTCTTTACTAAGGGATGAAGATGCAGGGGATATAGTACTTAACGGAGATACTCCAGATTACGTAGCTGTTCCTTTAACTCATAACGCTATTAACCCCTACAATGATGAGTCAGAATTAGATTGGGATACCCTTAACCAATATGCTTACCAAAGTAACGGAAACACTATGGGGGGAAGTGGAGTTAACGTATCATATGAATTTACTACCGTAGGTACGTTTGCTAACTTTTTTGGTTCAGAAACTGTGACAAGCGCCCCTTCACATTTTGATATGGGAAGTTTATCAGAAAACAGTGAGCCTACAACTACAGGAGTTCTAGACGCTAATGGAGACTTGGTTGAATTTACTAAAGCAGGGCAGTTACAGAACATGGCCGGACCTCATTTAACATCCATATTTACAGGATATACTAGAGGAGAAGTATATAGGTACGGTATTGTTTTTTATAATGCTTCTGGCTCTACTTCTTACGTTAACTGGATTGGAGATATTAGATTTCCTGAGCCTTTAGATGGAGATGAGTACGCAGTAGCTACTGGTGGAGGCGCAGGAATAAAAATGAACTCTATGGGTATTAAGTTTACAGTAGACACTTCTTCTATACAAGACCAGATAACCGGATATTCTATTGTAAGAGTAGTCAGAGAAGAGCAAGATAGATCTAGACTTGGTACAGGAATGCTAATGTGGTTTGAAAAATATGTTTTTAATAACGAGTCTATAATACATGAATGGGAAGTTGCTAATGCTGACGGTGGCCCCGGTGAAGATAATCCTTGGCCTATGGAGAGTACGGTTACTGTTGGGGCTATTGATGAAGACGGGTTTCATTTACCTACTAATCCAGGATATCATCCTACACAGGCTGATTTTCAAAGTGTAAGAGACGTAGCTTTTTTACTTAGCCCTCACGGTAAAAATATACAGTATGACTTTAAAGAAGAGGATTATTTAAAGACTTACGGGTATTACGGTGCAAGAGCTACTCAGTATGGTACGCAAGCTGACAGTGGCCCAGACTCAGATAAAAGTTACGCTTTTTACTACAAAACAAATATATTTTTCCCTGCAGGACTTTCACACCCTACAGAAAGAATACAGATAGATAAATCAGTACGGTTACGTACTGGTGAATTCCTTTACTCTAGTAACGCCTATCTAGATGGGAGAGAAAGCATAGGTAGTTTACGTAATACCTCAGCTTCCAGAGATAGTTATGGAGTAGGAGGAGGAGGTACAGATGACGTACCTTTAGGTATAGGTAATCCAAAAATAGCTGTAATGTTAAAAAATGACCCTACAATTAACAATGCTATCAGTCACCGTACTGAAATGGGGTATATAAACGATGATTTTTATCAGAATTCTGTTTTTTTAGAAGATAGCGATGTAGCTTGGTATGATTCTTATTTTAAAGAGGTAGCTTTATGTAGACATATAATTAACCAGTATGGAGGAGATACTAATGAGGCTAGAAGTAATAACCAGTATATATCTACAGGACACTATCAAATAATAAATGAGAATATTGGTACTTCTTTAACGTTTAAAGTGTTTGGAGGAGATACTTATGTAAACTATCTTGATGATGAATATTGTGAGCAGTACTTTAGCCCTTCTAGTGTATTTGGAGAAGTCTATGAAACTGATACAGTTAATAAACTTTCTGTAGTAGCTTGTTACCCCACTGAAGGAATAGTTAACCAGGACTTTACAAGAGGTAAAAAATGGTTTGCTTATAGAGATGCTGATGATATGGGATTGCATGGCCCAGATTCTTTTACTTACGCACCAGTATGGTCACAAGAAGATACAGCTAAAGATATATACTTTGCTGAAAACTTTTTATCTAATACTGTAGAAGAGCATCCCCACCAGTTATGGGCAAGCCAGCCTAAAATAGACGGGGAGTTTTCTGACAGTTGGAGATCCTTTCTAGTAAATAATAGTATTGAAGTAACAGGAGTATACGGGCCTATTAATAGAATTATTGCACATAACGAAAAAATATATTATTATCAAAATTCTGCAGTAGGCGTAACAACTGTAGATGAAAGGGTAGTTATTAATGATGTTTCCGGACAAGCGCTAACTCTTGGTACAGGAGGAATATTTCCTGACTACAGATATATATCATTACTTACAGGGTCTACACACCAGTTCTCAGTAGTATCTACACAAAGTAGTATATACCACTGGGATTCTCGCGTAAGAAAAATGTTTAGGACTTCCGGAATGCAGACTACTCCACTTAGTGATTTAAAAGGCATGAGTAGCTTTTTCCATAAGCTTTCTGGCCAACAACTAGTAGATGATTATACTTTACGTTCGCTTAGCCTAGGAGGGCCTGTAGGTGTCCATGGCACTCCTGATTACAGATACAATAGAGCCTTGTTTACTTTTCAGGGAATCCTTAACGTATATAATAACGTTAGTGAATTATATAATGCAAGTAACTCAACGTATGAATTTATAGAAAACACTATTGTATTACAAGACGGTGTATCTTATTACATCTTATTTAATTCTGATTATTATTCTACATCAAAGATAGACATACCAAGGTTAAGTGATCCTTTATCAAGATGGGCTAGAGTATCAGAACCATCTGATACCGCATTTACTGTTTCGTATAATGAAATGTTTGATGCTTTTGAAGCGTTTTATAGCTTTGTACCTTCAATGTATTTACAGTATGGTAGAAGACTAATGAGTACAACTCCTACTACCTTAAACGGAGCTTGGGAACATAATACCTCAGAAAGTAGATGTAACTTTTACGGTACCACATACCCATCTGTGTTAGAGACAGTGCTAGGATCTGCAGGAGGGCCAACATCATCTTTTGATACTTTACAGTGGCAAGGTACAGTTACTGATGATACTGGTAATGACGTACAAGAGTCTTTTAGCTCTATAAGAGTGTACAATGAATACCAAGATTCACTAGAAATTGCACTATCAGTAGGAGACAATATAAAAAGAAAGCTCAGGTTATGGAGAACGTTAATACCTAGAGACAATGCTCCTAATGACCCACGTATAAGAGCGCCATGGACTAGTGTAGTACTTACGTACAGTAACAGTAATAACTATAAGCATACAGTTAAAGACTTAGAATATAGTTTTAGGCCCTCTAAGAATTAGACACACAACATAATAGAATCTGTTACAAAATAACATGTTAAAGGTTTGGGTGTTTAATTGGGCGCTCTTACCTTTGCATAATCATTAATGATCTGACCATCATATAACAATTCTTATTACACTATGCCACGACTTAGAATACTACCTAGCCGCAGGGCTAAGAAATCACAACCAACGCAAGTAGCCTCCTATGCTACAGGAGGAAACCTTCCTTCAAACCCGTTAAATAAATTTATGTCTTCTGATCCCCCTAAAACAGAATGGTCAGGAACATATAAAGCAGACGGGACAAAAGAAACGCATGATACTCTTCTTCCTATGCCTGGTGGTGATGGGTCAGGTGATTTAACTCAAGCTCAACTTAAGGTAAAATTCCAAAACCAATCAACTGTAGGAGTTTCTGCTGGAGTAATTACAAATTATCACAAAGGAAACAATAGCGCTACTTTAGCAGCCCCTATAGATAATAAATGGAGGATGAAAGGGTTTCACAAACAAAGCGGTCAAGAAATAAATGAAGGTAATATAAGAAAAGAAATAGATGCTAACGCTAAAAGAAATGGAGGTAACATAACTAAGTATCTTGAAGGAGGTGGTCTTGAATCTATGGATATAAAGACTACAGAGCTAGATTACGAAAAAAAGCTTGCAGGAGGAGGTAGAGAAGCTTCTGAGATACCTAATGACGTTACGGAAGAAATAGATGGCGCTGCAGGTAAAACCTTACCTAAAGGAGTAAATTCTTTAATAGACGTAGGAGAAGCCGGAGGACTAGCTATAATTGAAGGTGTGTCTAACGACCCTAAACACGGAGTAAACAATTCTGAAGAAGCAGCTAAGGGAGCTGTTAAAGGAGCCTCTACTGGACTTAAAGTAGGTATGAATCCAGTGTTGATGGCAGCTACTGGAGGATTAAGTGCTCCAATAGGAGCTGCATTAGGTTTGACTACTGGATTAATTGGAGGAGCTACGGGTGCTACTAAAGCAGATGAAAAATACAATAAAGGATTTAAAGAAGATTATAAAATAACTCAAGGTAAGGAACACCAACAGCTATACGCTGAAAATGGTGGTCTTATACCTGTAGAATATGGTGGTGGTGGTCAACTTCCTAATGATGACGGTAATTTACCTGGGACTTTTAATGAGTTCCATGGTAATACCCATGAACAAGGAGGGATACAAGTAGGCCCAAACGCTGAAGTAGAAACAGGTGAGGTACGTTGGGAAGATTATATTTTCTCAGATGCGTTATCTCCTTCTAACTCTTATACAATATAATACTATGGGAAAAACATATGCAGACATAGCCAAGCAGATACGTAAAAGATTTGAGGGTAGAGAGAATGATGACGCAGCGCAAAGAACTATGAAGTCCCAGCTTACAAAGTTAATGGCGGCAAACGAAAACTCTAAAGCGGAAGCAGAGGACAAAGAGAATAGAATGCATGAAGCTGCTATGCGTTTTGGAGGCAATCTTAAGTACGGTAAAGGAGGAAGGCTTACTATAGACGGCTCTATTAAAAAAGAGTTAACAGATGAAGCAAGAAAAGAAGGCCTTGGTACAATGTCTTACCTTAAAGAATTAGATAGAGTTTCAGAAATGAGGTGCGGTGGAAAAATGTTAAGGGATGGCGGTACCTTATCTGAAAAATATTTATTTGGTGGAGGTAATGTAGACAATAAAAATGATTACTCCAACACTGATATTGAGATGAGTAATATAAATAAAGGACAGTTAATTAATGCTGCTCCTAATTTATATGATTTAGCTGTAGCTAATACTCCAGACCAAACACACCTTAAAAAAGTAGATTTAGAAGAAGTAAGTTTAGACAAATCTAGAGCCTTAACACATAGAAATACTGCTATGGGTAGAGCTATAGCAAGACAAAACGTTTTAGGTACTGCTAACAGCTCAGGCCAAGCGTTGTCAGCTCTTGCCTCACAGAATGCAGCTATAACTGAAAGTACAATACAGTCTGACCTCCAGAGCTATATAACGGAAGACGCTCAAAATAACGCAATAAGAAACCAGGAAGAGCAATTAAACACTAACCTGATTAATAAAGAGACTGAGCTTAATGAAATGAATGACGCTAATAGTAAGAGCGTTACTTCTACTGCATTACACAGAATAGCTCAAGGAGCTCAAGGAGCGTTAAAAGACCAGAACCTTACTATAGAGAATGCAAGGTCTAATGAACAGTCAATGAACGTCCTTAACGCAATGTACCCAGACTTTGAGTGGGGAGTAGATCCAGAAGATGATAAACTTAAACTAAAGTTTCTACAGAACGTAATGGATTTAACAGGTACTGAAGAAGGAGATAACCCTAAAGAAGATAAAGGCGTTATAGAAGAAGAAAAAGATATTACAGATTTTATTAATGATGGGTCAGAAGTAAAGGAGAGTAGTAATAAGAAATCTGAGATAATTACTCCCGAAGCAAAAACAGTAGAAACAGCTGAAGATGTAGTACAAAAAGAACTATCGCTAGATACTACAGTAGCTGAAAAAGAGCAAGAGATAGTACAACAGAATGAGAGTGCGTTAGAAGAAGAGGCTCTTTCAAATACTCAGAAAAAAGAAGATTCTACAGAGACTTTACAGGAAAGAAAGCAAGCGTTATTTAAAAAGCAAGCTGAGGAGATTGAAGCAGAGGCTATGAAAGATGAAGATAACCAAGGAGCACATGAGCGTAGAGAAGCAGAGAAGCTTATAGGCCAGACAGAGAAAGAGACAATAACAGAGAAAGAGATAGAGTTACTCAAAGAAGTCGCGTTGAAAATGAGAAAGCGAAAGGCAGAGAGAGAGACAGAAGAAAAAGAGACAGAAGTAAAAGACCTTAAAAACCTCCTAGGATTATTTGGACAAGACGTAGATGAAACTAGCGAAGAGTCAGATAAAGCAATTACCCCGCCTATCACAGAAGGAGCTTGGTACTTTACAGATGACGGAGACTTAAAGCAGTATTTTAAAAGCGAGGATGTAGTAAAACAAGACGTAGAGCAAGATGAGGTTAAGGAATTACTTCCTGAACAGAATCTATTACCTGCGCAGCCTACTATTACAGTACCTGCTTCTAAAAAAGAATCTAAAGAAACCGCTAATGGAGGAGCAGAGAGTTCTCCTAAAGAAGCAAGTATTGAAGTAGTAAAAGAAAAAGTAAAAGAGGTAGTTTCTTCAAGTACATCTAAAAAACAAACAGAAAAAGCCAAAGGAGATATTACCACTCTATTAGATCTTCACGGAAAAAGCGTTGTAGATGAAATAATAAAAGAGGATAAAGAAGTATCTAACAATCCTTTAAAGTTAGCTTCTAAATACTTAGGTATTGATGAGAATAATGTAGAGCAGCAAGCTACAATAAAAGGGTTCTTAAATAATGCTGTACCAGGCTACATTAAAAATAAAGGAGAGGTAACTAAAAATACTAATGCCTGGTGTGCGGCATTTGTAAATGAAATACTTTCTCAAGGAGAGTATGGAGCATTAGACCCCGGTAAAGATAAGTATAACCTTATTAGGGCTAAAAAATACGCAGAGATAGGAAGTCCTGTAAGCGGTATAGATGAAGCTATGCCTGGAGATGTAATTGTAACTAAGTCATTAAGAAATAATAAGTGGGCGTATCATACTGGATTTTACTCAGGGCAGAAAGGAGATAAATACACCATGCTTGGAGGAAATCAGGGCGACAGGGTAAGCGTAAAAGAAGTTGCAAAAGATAGCGTCTATGCCGTAAGAAGAATAAAAGGTGTTGCTGATATGAAAGCCGCTGATTTAAAAGGGATACAAGACACCGCTTTCTATGATAAATCTGGAGGTAAAAATAAAACAAAATAATAACTATGGCGAATAGATTTTTTAAACCAGGGCAAAGCCAGTACCAATCTCAGTTTGTACCAAAGACTCTTCCGTTAGCTATGATGGAAAAAGGGCTTGCTCGTAAGCAGGCTACACAGGATGCTACAAGAAAAGATATAGATACCCAAAGAGCTAACTTTAATAAAGAGAGAGCATACGGTACGTCCCACAAAGCGAAGCTTTCTGAAATAGAAGGTAAGTTTGATAAGTTTGTAGATTCCAATTACAATCAAGATTTAACTTCTCCTGAGTTTACTAGAAAATATAATGATTTTACAGCTGAGTTTAAGAATAACTCAGACCTTTCTACCATTAGAGCCAGGCAAGCTAACGTAGATGCTTTAACTGCAGAAGAACGTACGCTACGTGAATCAGGGGATCTTAATAGCGCTAGGTATGGTAGAGTTAAAGTAATGCTAGATAGAGCCAATAGTGATGAAGATGACTTTAATGATTTATTAAGCGGGGCTATAATTGGTGAAACTCAAGATGTAAGAACAACAAAAGAGCAGTATTTTAAACCGTTAAAATCAGAAGACATAGTAGCTTTAGATGCTGCTACTAATGAGTTTAAAAGAACAGGATATAAAGGAGTAGGGGAGCTAAAGGTCGCGCAAACTGTAATGAGACATTTTGAAGAGTATATGCAGACTTCTGCTGGAGAGCAAGAAGGAATGCAGTATGATGAAGATGTAAGGCTTGGTAGAGTAGATGGAGAAGAGGTAACAAAAGAAGACTTTATCATGGGTAGATTTCTAGCTACAGGTGAGGATTTTCAGTACTCAAACGCTTCTAAAGACTTTAATCCCGCTTCAAGCGCAGTAAAACAAATCTTAGAAGGAGATCCTATTATAGTATCCGGAAGTAAAGCCACCCATGGAGGCCTTAGTTTTCAAGAGCAACACGGAATAGCAGGAAAATCAATAGGTAACCTTGATGACTTAGAAAGTAACTTAGAGGAACTAGAGCACCAACTGACACAGTATGCAGATGTTATAGAGCTAACTGTTACGGAAGATAATAGAAATATGATTGAGACTCAAGGAGCTGAAGGACGTAAGTTACTTGATATATATGACGCGCAACAAGAGGGGTTAGATCCTGAAATGCTAACTGCAGACGAAGTAACTAAATTTAAAGAGTCCTTTAAAGATGAACGCGATGCAATACAAAAACTAGCAGACAAAGGTACGGACCGGTTAAACCAAGAATCAGTAAGAGTAGCTAAAATTATAGATGTGCATACAGCAGTTTTAGATAACACTTCCTGGTATGAAGGCAGTATTACTGGAGATATGGAGCTAGATGGGCAGAAACCTTCTAAAGTATTAGAAGCTTATTACGGGAAGCAAGCGTATATACCTGAAGAAGAGCAGATACAAGCGGTAGAATTTATGGATGCGCTTAAAAGATTAGGTACACTTAACTCTGCGTGGGAAATAGACGCAGATGCTGCAGGTGTTAATATGGCAGTACATAATGTAGAAAGTAAGGTGTCTTCAACTATAAAACAGTTTGTGGAACGTCAAAAAGGGACATATACAAACCAACTTGATAATGGAAAAATAACCCAAGCAGAATACAAGCAAGCACAAGAAGAACTAATAAACTTTAAAACAGTAGCTTATGCTTATGAAGCTCAGATGCAAGTAAATCAAGTAATTGATGACGCTAAAGCTCTCCCTGCAGATAATAAGTTTGTTGAACAATACAATCAAACTAGGATACAAGACACTGAAGGTACTGCTGCAACAATGAAACCTAATAAAAGTACGTACACTTCTTATGAGTCTGATGGTACTTCTGGTGGGGCTAAGACGGAACCTGCGTATACTCTAGAAAATAATGTTAGACTTAACCCCACAGCGTATACTTTTAGAGATGTAGATGGTGTAGAGATTGATGTAAGTAAGAACTACGCTTTAAACAATGCTTCCGTAGTATCTATAGACGTACAAAACCCAGACCCTAATAGTGATCTTGTTTCTTTTTCTTTATCTGTGAACCAAAGTGTAATAGATTTAGATCCTACCTCAATAGAAAACCTTAAAACGCAAGGTGTTATAACAGATGATGACTTTATTACAGACGGTAATGGAGACCCTACAAGTAAATTAAACTTAGAAGGGTTGAATGAAGAGACATTAGCATCACTTAAAAATAAAGTAACGCTTGAAACAAAGACTCTTAATGTTACTATCAAAGATGAGTTTATGGATAATAGCATTAAAAAAGCTATCCAAGAAAAAGAAATGAGTCTATATCACCAAAGCCCTAACAGTGAGGCTGGCCAATCAGCTTACTTAAGAGCTGAAGTATATGCAGACCCTAAATTTCACGCAGACTTAAAACAAATTAACGTATTAAGAACAGAAGAAAGTTATGAAATGGAGCGTGTTATGCCTTATATTGCGGAAGGAAAAAAGGTAGCTAATGAAACCTTCACATACAAGGTAACAAAACTACCTGGAACTGGTGCAAATGCTGGGTTTTTACAGATAGAGATGACAGGGCCAGAAGGAGTAATAGCTAAAGGATCAGTGAGGAATATAGGAGAAGTATCTTCTTTTGTTAAACAACTGGAAAGCGAAGCAGCTATACAGTTAGAGACGTTAAATTTAGGGGATGTTTATAATCCTACAGCAGCAAACCAAACAGAAAAAAACAACTAAGTAATGGGAGTAGAAGTTAAGCTTGACGCAAACAACCAGCCGGAGAAAGTAAGTAAAAATACAGTTGAAGAAATAAAGGTACCTGCTCCTAGAATAACGGCAGAGGCTACTAATGACACTCCTCCGCCTTCTGATCCAGTAACTACAGATAAAGTTAAAAAAGAAGCTCCTGTAAAGCCTTTAGTTTCAACAGCTAGTGTAGCTAATAATATGTTTAATACTAGAGAGTTTAAAGCAAACTCAGCGGTAACAACTATACATAGAGAAGGGCTTGACTTAAAAGAAACTGTAGGTAGTATTGGTGACTTTAACATTACTGATACTGATGTACAAAAAAAATACATAAACTCTTTAGAGAAAGGAGCATATGATGCTGCTATGGCTACCTACCAAAATCAAGGTATTGGCTCTAAAGTTGGAGGATTCTTAGCTCAAGCAGCTGTAGGAGAAATTGTGCTTGGTACTCTTGAAGCAGCTGGCTATTTGGTAGATATGCAGCAATGGATACCTAGACTACTGGGGGAAGAAACTGAAGAAGTAGGTAACTTCTTTTCTGACTTAATGGTTGAAGCTAAAGGAGCTGTAAGAGAAGCTGCTCCTATACATATGAATCCATACAAGGAAGGCGAAATGGATCCTGGAAGTCTTTCTTGGTGGTTATCTAATGGTGTATCTGTAGCTTCTACTCTTTCCATTTTGATACCTGTAGCAGGTTGGGCAAGAGGAGCAGCTTTATTAGGTAAAGCAACAAAAATAGCTTCTACTACAGTTAAGGCTACTAAACTAGGAGGTAAATTAAGTAAAGGTAAAGGTAAATTAACTGCTGGATTATGGCAAGTAACTGGAGCAAAGAAAAGGTTTAACTGGGTAGATGAATTAGTTAAAGAAAAAGGAATTAATACTAAAGCTTTTGGAGCAGTAAAAGATGCGGTACATAAAGGTATCATATCTAGACACATAGAAGGTATGATGGAGGCTTCTGGTGTTTACCGGGATAAGAAAGCTGAGCTACTAGATATGAAAGGAGAAAATGGCTCTCCTTTATATACTGAAGAGGCGGCAGGAATAATGGCTTCTAAAGGAGCTAGTTTAACTTACGCTGCTGACTGGGTTATGTTACTACAAGATATAGGGCAATACGCTGCGTTAGGTAGAACTAAAGGATTTATTAAAGCTGCTAAAGACCCAAAGTTAGTTGCTGCAGTTGCCTCAGCTACAGGTCAAACAATACCTAACCAGTTTCTAAAAAAACTTGCGTACGGTACTTCAAGTTACTCTAAGCAGATGGCAGGGGAAGGGTTTGAGGAAATGTATCAGTATATGGCAGCAGAAGAAGGTTCTCATTATGTGGATGTTCTTTCAGGACATTCAGATAAAAGTAACTTCAGTTCTCGTGTAGGTGATTATATGCAAGATTCAGAGATGTGGACATCTGCATTGTTTGGTGCTTTAGGTGGAGGTGTATTCCAGGCTTTAGGGCCTTCTGTAAGTGCTCTAGCTGGAAAAGTTATGGGTAAGACAGAAACTAGATTTACTGAAGAGCAAGCAAGAGTAAACGCAATTATAAAGAGACAGGAGATTTTAAAAAGTCTTGATGTGAGACTAGCGGAAGCAGCTGAGATGGATAATGATTCTGCTGTTGAAATAGTGCAGCAAGATGTAGCTTTTGAGTTAGCTGTAAATGGAGCTCTTAACGGTAACATGCAAATAGATTTAGATGCTTTTGATTCTTTTGCAGCCATGACTCCAGAGGAAGCACAAAAACACGGTATAGGGCCAGAAGCTAAACAAAAGTTAGAGTTTTTCAAAGAATCTTATTTAAAAGCAGCTGAAATACTTAAGAAAAACGGGACTGAATTTGCTCCTAATACTGTAGCTGGGATTAGCCATAGTGAATTTATGATTGATGTGCTGGCTAGTAAAATACCAGGAATAAGAGAAAAAACTAGAGAAGCTATTGAAAAACTAGGTATACTTCATGCTTTAAGTACTGACGGTAAAGCACTAGTACAATCTGCTGTAGATATTGCAGGAGGTAGAAGAGCAGTTAAAGGAATGCAGCAGCGAATAAAAGTAGATAAAAATCTTTCAAAAGAAGAGGTAGCTGATATGAAAGCTAAAATTATTACTGTAGAAGCTGCTTTAGACGCTCAAACAACTGTACTTAATAATACAATTGCGGAGTCTACTACGTTAAATGCAGTAGATAAAGTAGCGCTAAAAGAAAATTCTCAATACATTAAAACCTTAGAAGGACATTCAGCAGAGTTATACCATGTAAACAACTCAATAGAGAGGCACATGAAAAATATCACTAGGTTAACTAGTGAAAAAGGACAAGAGGCGGCAGCTAAAACACTAAGAGATCAAATAAACGCTTCTATAGCCCACCTTGACGCGGAAGAAGCAAAGAAAAAAGAAGAAAGAACTACTAGAGGAGGAGCTAAGCCTGGAGGATTAAGCGGATTTCAATTAGAAAAAGCAATAACAGAAGGAGCAATAGAAGAGTCTAAATTAAACGTTGATGAAAAAACAAGGTTAGAGAATCATAGAAATGGGTTACCTGATGATTCTTCTTTAAACGAGGAAACTGGAGAGGTATCTCCGGTAATTACTATAAAAAACGTAGCTGAAAAAGTTTCTGAGGGTACAGAATTAAGTGAGGAAGAGTATACTTTCTGGGAGGAAAATGAAGAAGCAATAGATGCGTTAAGTACAGTTATTGACGGAAACCCTGAGAGCTCTACTGAAGGAGTTGAAACAATACCTACTGCAGAAGAAGGTACAGGACCAAAAAATGTAGCGAAAGCAATTACACATGACGTAGCAGAAACTCCTGAAAACACTCCTCCTAAAACGGAAAGAATAGGAGGTGAGTTTGTTGTGAGAGCAGAAACAGTGGTAATAGGTAAAATGGTTCCTAAACTAGCTTGGGCAAGTACAAGTAATAACAGAACTCCTGTAGACCCAGGGGAAGAAGGTGAATTAACTAAACACGACAAAGAAAGAGCAGCTCTAACTGAGTTTTTAGAAGGTGACCAGTCCATGGAAGGTATTTACTTCGTTATAGAGATAGATACAGAAAGTGATGCTTGGGGCCAAAAAGCAAATAAAAGCTGGAAGAGAAAAAAGAAAGATTTTGAAGCAGGGAAACTTCCAGATGATCATGGTAAGATCCCTATGAAAGCTGTGATGTATAGAGATGGAAAACCTCTAGAGCACCATGGAGAAGCTTTATACATGTTTATACATGATGATAATTTTGCAGGAGGTAGTGCAGAACTAAATGAAGCAAGAGCATTAGAGACTTTAGCGCTCAAGGAAAAAGCAATTAAAGCAATACAGAAAGGAGAGAATTTAAGATTAGACTTTGATATTAAAACAAGAGGTAACCTTAAAATTGCTACGAATGAAGACGGTAGTTGGATTAACAGTAATCCAGATGATGTAATTGTAGGTGCCTCAGATTCTGATTGGGTGTATGGCCACAACAGTTATTATCTTGATAGAGTAGACGGTAAAGGATCTCCAAACGGAGGGTTATCAGCATTCAGTGGTTCAACTGATGGAGGAATATATATTTCAACTAAAGGAGCTAACGGAACCTCTTTTCCTTTACGTTTAAGTGTGGATAATATCAGTCCTTCTGAAGCTAATCTAGCATTTGCACTATTAAAAGAAGTGGCGACTAATAACGCATATACTTCAGATGTATCTAAGGAGGTACTCAAGAAAATGAAGGAAAGTAAAGACCCTAGGATTTCAGAGCTATATAGAGTAATGAAGCTAGATACTGAGGCTATTACAAATAGCGAATTACTAAATATGATAGTGTTTGCCGGTAAAAGCGCTACACAAGGTAAAGGAAGTTCTCAGCTATGGGTGGATAAAGGTATTTTACATATTGGAGATAAAACATACAGTATAGCTGCTTTAGGTACTAAGGAAGCTCAAGTAGAAATAACAACTCATCTAATAGAATTCAGAAAACGTCAAGTTAATGTAGAGATGCTTTCTAATAAGGAGTACAAGCAGTATTTAATGGCTACAGGTGTAGTAACTACTAATGCTGCAATTACTCCTACAAAGAGACCGTTTATACAGCCTTCTATTACGTACAAAAATCCTATTACTGCTTCTAGTAAACCGGCTGCAGCTAGTAGTAATAACCAATTTAGAGATAATCAAGTTATTCTAAAGGAAGAAACATTTACTCTAACTGATGAGGATGGTGGTAAACAGGTAATAACTATACAAACAAATTTAGATGGCTCTTTAAATCCTGCAGAAGTTGAAAATTTTGATGTAGATGGAAATAGTTTAGGTAGAGGGAAAAGAATTAAACTTGGAGACAATAGTATCATTGTCAGAGATGGCTTAACTGCTGAACAACTAGCAGAGAGTACTTTTGCAGGGGATGGGTATGTAATGAGAAAGACAGGGGAGAGAAGTGGAACTGAAGTAAACAACCTTAAAAAAATAGCAGGTCTAACACTTGATCAAAAAAAGAAGTTAGGGATAAAGCCAACACAACAAACTAGTGAGGTTAGTTTAACAGAAACTACAGACAGCGATAAACCCAAAGGTAAACAAGGTAATATAGGGTTAGCATATGAGGTAGTCCAAAATGAAAAGGTTGTAGGGGAGATAGTTTTAAATGAATTCCAAGAAAATGTAATTAGTATAGCTTGGAGCGAGATGAAGAAAAAAGGTGAAGGTATAGGCACTAAGGCTTATATATCACTCCATAATCTACTACAAGCCAAAGGAAAAAAATTGGTAAGTGACGCGAGCCGTTCTCCAGAAGCAGAAGCTTTATGGAAGTCTTTTGAAAGAAAAGGGTTAGCAAAAAAAGTATATATAGGGGCAGCAAAGGTTAATAAGAAAGGTAGTCTTAGGGTAAACACACCTAAAGGTTCGGATTTTGTTTATGAGTTTGTGGGTGAAACACAACAAACTACTGAGGTTGAAAAAGCTGAAATAGCTAAGTTAGAGGGGAGAAGGAAAGAAGAATTAAAAGACTTCAAAGTTGGAAGTACTTTAAATTTATATGGTTCAACCGGTGTTTTAGAGGATACAGCTGTCATTATTAAAGACAACGGTACAACTTGGAGATTGAAGTATACCTCTGATGGTCACGAAATGAACACTGGGAAAACCACTGACCAAGGTATGAACAGCGGGGAAAAAACGCATGGTGTGCGATATACAGTACTGTCGAATGAAGCAGGAATCAACGATAAATATGACAAGCTTATAGCTGAAGTAAAAGGAAAGACAGCACAACAAACTAGTGAGGTTGAAGCTAAGAAAGCTAAAGCATTAGAAAGAAGAGTAAATAATAAAAAACAAGAGCTTTCTGATTTAGAAGAGATAGCTTCTTATGGAGAAACTTACGAAGAAGCTCTTGAAAGCTTGATTCAGAAAACAGAAGAACTTAATAAGTCTTTATCTGAGAGATTAAAAGAGCAAGCTAAAATACAATCATCTACAAAAGAAGGAAAAGAAGAGTATGAGCAACACAAAAAAGAATTAGCAAAAGTTAATGAAGCGAATAATAATCCAGCAAATAAAAACCTTAACTCAATTGAGACTTATTTCTATCAAAAATTAGAGGAAAACATAGAAAGTATAGAAGAATTTAAAGAAACTGAGAGGCTTAATAAACTTATTGGTCAAATAAATGATATTTATGCAGCAGCATCAAGTTATGATTCTAAAGTAAGTGAAGATGTAAAAGAAATTTCTAATGAATTAGCTGCTTTACAACCAACAACACAAACTAGTGAGGTTGATATTTTTCTTAAAAAAGAAAGCTTAGCTAAAGCCCCAGCATTCGCTCAAAAAGCAATTGCTAAAACCGTAGAAGCTATCCCAGAAGATGTAAGATTAAAGGTTATTAAAAAAGCTTATGAGGGTGTGACTGCTACTTTTATAGCTAATAGTCTTAATTTGACTACAGAACAAGTCAGGTCAATAAGAACTTATTATGGAGCTCCAGACATAGCAGATAAGAAAGAATATAAAAAATGGAAAGATGGTATTACAGCTGAACTAGCTGCTTTAAAACCAGCGCAACAAACTAGTAAAGCTGACAATCAATCAGCTATAGACCCTATTACTGTAGCTGAGCAAGCAGAGATTGATGCTATAATTACCAATGAAGAAGGATCACTGTTTTTCCCTTCAGCTAAAGGATACGCTTTTGACCTGGCTTATGATAATAAAGAAGATCTAATTGCTCACATTAAAGAAAAGTACGCTATTATACGTGCAGCTGCACCTAAAGCTCCTGTAACTACTTCTGTAAGTGCTTCTAATGTTAGTACCTCTACTAAAGGAACTAAAGTAAAATACAAGCCTAAAGGAAGCAAGCTACCTGCTCAAGAATATAATGTAGCAGGTAAAAAGATAACCAATAGTAAAGGTGTAGAAGTATACGCTACTGATTCAGTAGATAGAAATAAGATATTTATTGAAGATGCTTTAGCTAACGGAAGAGCAGAGAAAATTGTTCTTACTTCTAAAAATAAAAATACAGGTAATACTACAACTAAGACATACTATATTAACAAGAAAGGAAAGGTACTTTCAGAAGTTTCAGGAAAAGAGATTGTACATAAAGCTATAATAGCTGCGGTTATAGAGAAAGCTACTATTTATAGTTCTCCTTTACCAGCAGCGAAGATTATTAATAGCGAGAAGAAAACGGCATTAAAAGCTAAACGGGATAAGGATTTAAATAACGTAAAAGACATAGTTACCACTACTGGCGGAAATGAATCTGCTGAACGTGATGCTATGGGTGTATTTGCTCAAGCTACTGATATAGATGATTTTAAACAATACATTGAAGAACTAGGTATTGATGAAATGCAAGAAATCATAGAAAAAAGATTAACTGGATATCATCTTACAGATTTTGAAGCAATACGAGAAAACAGCGTAAGAAAAACTTTAGAGGAAATTAGAGATGGAAGCACGCAATCTATCACTACTACTGTTAAAAATACAGCTGAAATAGACAGGATTAATGAGCAATACAGAAAAGAATTAGCTGCTCTAGGGCCAGCACCTGCATTTACTGAAGTAAAAGACCAGACTTTACCTGTAGAAGAAGAAGGAGCTACTACAACTTATATACCTGACACATCACTTCCTGTAGCTGAAGATTCTACAGAACTTACAGGAGAAGCTAAAATAAAAGCAGACTTAGCTAAAAGTAAAGGAGAACATGGGGCCAGCGCATCTGATTCTGGATTATTTAGTATTGGGAAAGAAACTGAAGGAAATGACTACGCTTCATCTGAAGCAGAGCATTTAAAGTCTCTATTACCGGATGATGTAGCTATTGAACTAGTAGACGGGTACGTTAAAATACTAGAAGGAGGATGGTCTGCTGTTGGATTATTCCAACACGGTATGGTTAGACTATCTAAAAAAGCTCCAAAAGGTACAGGTTACCATGAGGCTTTCCACGCTGTTTACAGGACTATGACTACAGCGGATGAAAGAATACAGTTACAAAAAGACGCTAGAAGAATATTCCCTCTAGCAAGCCAAAAGCAATTAGCAGCTCTTGCCAGCCAACATCCTGACATGAGTAAAGAAGACATAGCTGATCTTTATTATGAAGAGCAGATGGCTGATGAGTTTGGTAGTTATATGTATGGCACAAGTACTCAGGTACTACCTAAACAATTCCCTAAAGGAATTAAAGGGTTCTTTAATAAATTATTTAGTTGGATTAATAACGTATTCAGTAATCCTAGGACTGTTAATAGTATTTTCCAGGACATTAAAATGGGTAAGTATAAAAACTCTCCAGTTAATGTAACAAGAAAAGTGGTTTTTAAAGCTCACAGAAATTACCAGTCAGCAGATGTTCTAGAGATAACTAGAAGTCTGGCTTCTTTTGCAATGAGAGATGTTGATGTAATTGAGGATATTGAAAATATTGATTTTGCTAATATTAAAACAAGTTTATCTCAAGCTATTGGACATTATAACTCTATACAAGAAGATATTTTAACTAGAATAGACGCTACAAACCCAGATGATCAACGGCAATTAGAATACTTAAGAGGTAAAATAGAAGACGCTGCAGAAACAGCAAGTAGGTTAACTAGATTGTACGATGAAATATATAAGGAGAATGATATGTTCTTCATAGAAAAAGTTAGAGACTACCTTAGTGAATTTGGAATATCTCCTAAGAAGTTAGCAATAGACGGAAAAACTAAGGAAGAAAAAGAAGATGAAGACTCAGAGCTTGATGAAGAAACAGGAGGTAATAGCTTACTTAAATTAAGCTCATATGAAGTATCAGGTAAAAGTACAGCTACTGCTAATATAAAACTACTGATAGCTTTAACTAACAAGGTAGTATATGATGACCAAGGTGACATAGTTAACGAAAGAACAGGGTATTTAAAACTACCTACTAAAGCTGATTTCTCTCAGTTATGGAATAAGCTAGAGCAGAATTTACATGGTATTATTGGACACTATGATGCAGGTACTGGTGAGTACATTGATCCTTATACTTTAATGATAGGTAAATTAAGTCTTATGACTTCAAAGCATCCAGAGTTAGCTCAGATTGTAACTAACTTAGAGAAGTCCTCTGAAATAATTCAAACGCAATTTGTAGTTAAGTTCTCTGCTGTAAAAGGAGATTATATTGATCACCTTATTTCAGGTACTGGTTCTGCCCCTATATCTAAAATAACGTCTGCAGATAACTTTGCTAAAGAAGCAATGCTTATAAGCAAATGGTCAGATAAGTTTGTTAAAATATACAGAACAACAAACCCTACTACAAAAGAACCTATATATGATACTGAAAAAATAAAAGCTATTGGCCAACTTATAGCAGCAAGTAAAAAAGCAACAGCAGAGTTTAACAGAGCTTCATTAACTACATCATTTGCTTCAGAAAAAGCAACTGCTATTAAAGCTAGGAGAGTACTTTTAAACAGTTTGGGTATATATATGCACCCTCAAGCTATAGCTAAGGTTATAGAGAGCTTCCCTGGAGACGGGTCAGGGTCAGAAGCAACGTATCAAGCAACGCAAATGGCTAAGTTTGATTATAGATTAGATGTTGCTCTTACTGGAATAAAAGCTTTATCTGGACCTATAGATTTTGATTCTAGTCCTTTAGAAGATGAAACATTTGTAAAAGCATTAGCTGAAGCAGAGGCAGAATTTACTCATGTTATGGGTGAGAATATGAAAATCATTGCTGGAGGTAAAAAGGCATGGATATTCCAAAATAATAATTCCGTTACCAAAGCTATACAAAGAATTAAAAATAACGATACTACTTTTATTGATGCGTTATTAGCTACTCCAAACGGTACTAATTCTGTATGGGCAAACGCTTTATCTAATAACCCTAAGCTAAGAGAAGAGCTTGCTACTGGATTATACGGTAATTATAGAGATCAAGATTCAGCAGATAAGGGAGATAAAGCAGGAGACCTTAAAACTCCTGATCAGTTTAATGATGTACTTAACAAATATTTAAATGGATTTAAAAGTAAAAGCGGTACTGGTTTATACGTAGGTCTAGCTGAAGCTGATAAAGGACAGCAGTGGTACATAAGGGGGCCTAAAGTAATAAAGTCTAAAGTTATTGGAGATAATAAAGGTTCAATGATAGTAGTTGATCCTGGTTCTTTACCGGTTGAAATACTTGCAGGATACTTAGCTGATGAACTTAATAGATGGCATGCTGCTTATGAGCAAAGATACGGAGAAAATAAAATAGCTGAAGATAAGCAGTTGTTGTATTATCACTATAATGAAAGGGTAAATAAAGAAACTGGAGAAACAGAAAGAACTGAAGGTAATGCTATGGGTAGTTACTTGTTTCCTAACCTAGACTTTAAAGCTCTTGGGCTTATGGGAGGCGAACGCCCAAATAAGATTACTAAAGAAGAATTATTTAAAAACAAAAATGTAGCTGCTGCTTTAGCTGAAATACTCAAGGAAAGAGTAACAGAGGATATAGCTTCTTCTTTAAAGTACGGTGTTATAAAGAAGGACGCAAAAACAGGAGCTCTAGCTAATGTTTCTATTGATAAAGATGTTTTACACGGAGAAGCTATACAAGGAACTGATGAAGGTTCCCGTATTGTTAACGCAGTAGCTAATTATACTGTAAACTCTATAATCGCAAACGTAGAGAATACAAAGATGTTTACTGGTGACCCTGCTTTATACAAGAAAGGTAAAGGAGACGGGTTTGAGGATTTCCGTAAAAGAATCCCAATGGCTACTTCTTCAGGTAGAGATGCTAGAGTGTTTAAAAACCCAGACGGTACTTGGGCGGTACGTAGAAAGTATTCTTCTGCGACTACAAAGGACGTAAATAATATGCCTTCTACAGCTTTAAACACAAAAGATAATGAAGACGGTAAACCTAACGAAAATGTGTCTCTTATAGCAGAAGCTACAGGTATAGATGTTAACACCGTAAAAGAAGTACTTTCTCCTTATAATGAGGTTAACCGTACAGATGCGCAAGCTTGGATCTCTTTATATGCTTATAAAGAAAGAATGCGGGCTTTTGGTAAATGGACAGGTAAGCATGATATAGCTTATGATAATGTAATGGCAGGAAAACTACTACCTGATGAAGTTAAATTATTGGCTATGCCTCTTAAAACAGTCCATTCAGGATTAGAGTTACTGCCTGGAGGTATAATGTCTATGCAGATTAACAAACAATCTGAAGCTCCTCTTATACCAGGTATTCATGATGAGACTCCGTTAAAGGCGTTAATGGACTCAATGAAAAAAAACAAAGTAGACCATGTTATTGTTCTTGACGGTAAGAAAGCAGGAGCCATTGGAACTACAGATATGACTAACGGTAATCACCAACCTGGAACAGCAATAGAACTTAATCCAATAGACTTAGATTACTCAAATCTGTACTTACAGCAAGACTTAAGTACTAAAGGAGTAAAGAATACATTGGTAGGTACGCAAATGACTAAAAACCTAATGGGTATAGTTTACCCTGAGCGTATATATGGAGAAGGAGTAGACGGAATAGCGTTATTAGAAGACTTTAACAGTACTATATCTAAACTTTCTAATATTGGATTAAAAGAGTACCAGAAAAAGATAGGATTTAATCCTGACACTGGAGAATTAGATCAAAAGAAGTTCCGGGAAGCGTTAGCGAGAGAACTTAAAGATGAGTTTTCAGATAACGTAATTGATGCAATTCTTGGAGGAGCTGCTTTAGACTCTTTACCTATAAACATAGAGTCCAGGTTAACTTCAATGATAACTAAAGAGGCAGTTAAACTTAAGCAGTCAGGTGGAGCGTTTGTTCAAATGTCTGACTTTGGCATCATGGGTGCGGAAGTTAATTTAAATGGCCCCGTTAAAGACGGAATTATTTTCTTTGGCGATCCTACTAAAGAGTTACAGCCAATGACTCTTACTAAAGATAATGACGGTAAGATAGCTGCTAAAAGAGCCCAGATCTTAATACCCCATGGCCCTATATTAAAGCAGCTTCAAAAAGCTATTGATAAAAAATACGGTAAAGGAACACACTATAAAGATTTAAGCCATAAAGAAATAAATTCTCTTATAGATAAGAAAGCTTTGGCCGGGCTTATATATAGAATACCAAATCAAGCTCCCGGTTCTAATGATGCTATTGAGATAGCTGGAATACTTCCTCCTGAAATGGGAGATACTATAATAGCTTACTCTGAAATTACAACTAAAACAGGATCAGATTTTGATATTGATAAAGCATTTGCTATATTTCCTAACCTAAAGTTTGATTCAGTTACTGGGTTAGTTACTACAATAAGCGTAAACAACACAAGCAAAGAAGGGTTACAGAACAGAAGAGCAGATTTAATGTCTCAAATGTTACTACATCCTGAAGCATATCTTCAGGTAATGGCCCCTATAGATTCAGAATGGTTAAAGGAAATGGCCTATGAATTACATCCAGCTGAGACTAAAAAGAAAGACTTAAAGTTTTTTACTGCTACTGACCAACTTGAAGCTAAAGCAAGATTTGATAACGCTAAGTCACTAGTTGGAGTTATTGCAGATCAGAGTTCAAATTACATGCTTACACTAAATGAGGTAATAGCTTTTGAAGGTGTTAATTTAGGGGTAGGAGTAACAAATAGTTACGGGTATTCAGTTATTTCAACAAGAACAGACGAAGAAAATAACCAAATATCAGAAACATTAGGGGCATTTATGAATGCAATTGTAGATGCTGCTAAAGATCCTTTCATAACTAGAGCAAACATTAACCAGACAACAGCAGGAGTAGCCTTTATGTTAGCTAGAACTGGAGCTAGTAGAGAGTTTATAATGGCTTTCATGGGTTCTCCAGTACTTAAGAAGTATGTGGAAATGTCCCAACTAAGTGAAGGAAGAATATCACAGCCTGAACGAGATCCTTTAACAGGTAAAAAACTTACTGTTTTAGATAAAATGGTTAGAGATCTTGATAACGCTGGAGTATATACATCAGGAGCTCACTTTAAGAGTAATGCTATTTCTGGGTCTTTTTTAAATCATTTAAGTCCTCCAGCAGGATTAGCTCCAATAAATCAAAATATAGACGTTACAGCAGCTCAATTACGTGAATTAATTGAAGATCCTACAGCATCACTAGTAGGACAAGAAAGAAGTGAATCAGATTTAGATATACTAGCTCAATTTATAAGATGGCAAGAAAGCGCTAAAAAGCTTAACACTTTTATTAGAGTAACTAAAGCAGATGTTAACGGAGCAAGTAGAAGTTTAGTAGCCGCAGGTATAGCTGAAAGAGCAATGACTGATATGATACTTGATAATTCATTTACTAACCTAGCTTCTTTTTTAGGGTATGATATAGTAGGCATCTCTAATCAAGCTAATGAGGATTTAGATTCTTCACCTCAACAACCTAACTTAACGCCTGCTTTTACAGGTAATGTGTCACAGGAAATGTTTGGAGAAAATGATGTTATGGTATTTGGAGCCAATTCTATTGGAGGACATGGCCAAGGAGTAGCAGCATTAGCTTATGCTAATACAACAGATAATTACAGAAAATGGAATCCTAATTTAGTTTCTGATATTGAAAGTAAAGTAGTGGGTGATTTTGCTATTGCAGGTGAAGTAGGTCTTACTACAGGTACTAAAGGTACGGGTTATGGTATAGTTACAAAAAATGCATCTATACAAAACGGAAGGTTAAAGATAGGTTCTCCTTTAGATTATGTTGAATTAGGATCCCAAGTAGAAGATTTATATGAGACTGCTAGAAAAAACCCTACTAAAACTTTCATAATACCTTATAACTCTGATAATAATTTAAATAAGAGCAGTTTAAATCAACTAGCTAATACATTTGGAGGAAGGCAGATTCCATCTAACGTAGTGTTTGGAGATAAAATGTTAGCTGAAATTAAAAGGATAAAAGGAACTAAAATATTTGAATCTCAACAACTTAATGAAGTTAAATTAGAAGCTACAGACAGAGTAGTTTTTGGCCACCCTACAATTGGTAAAAGTTACTTAAAAGATAGCGGTAGAAATGATTTTATTTCTTTAGATGATGACTATAGTTCAGAGATTAATGCAGAAGTAGAAGCTATATCTAAAAAACATAAAGTCACAACTTCTCAAGTTAAAGATGGAGGTAAGGAGGCTTGGAATAAAGCGTATAACGCTAAAATGCAAGCGTTATTTAATATAGCTAAAGCTAAAGCTACCAAAGAAGGTAAAACCTTGTTTACTTCTAATACTAATCTACTAAAAACTAATTCTGGAGCTTTTGACAAGGTGATAAATCTTTCAGATGTAGAATTTGGGAAAAGAATAGCGGAAAGAGGCGCTAAGTACGACACAAAAGAATGGAAACAGCAGATTAATGAAGCTATATCTACAATACCGGATAGTAAAGTAATAAACACAGAAGGCTATTTATCTGATTTACTACCAAAGCAGCCTAATGAAGTTAAAGAAGGAGTATCTGAAGTATTTAAAGAGAACTCTGAGTTAAGTAGTATAGGTACAGAACAAGAGTATTCTGATTACTTAGATAGTGTATTTCCTGATAGTGAGGTGAATGATATTGTTTATCATGGCAGTAAAAATAAATTTGATACGTTTGATAAATCTAAGTTAGGAAGTAATACTAATCCTACTAAAGAATTTCCTCAATTTAATGATTCTTATTTAGGATTTCATTTTACTAGTAATCCAGAATATTATAAAAATAGACATGAATTTGGGACTAAGCATGAACAAAATCTTAATGAATATTCTGTACTATTAAATATTAAAAACCCAAAAGATATTGCAGATAAAGATCCTTTTTCTCAAAATGATATATCATATATTAACCCAGAAGATGTAAAAGATAATGATTCTATTATTCACGATTATTTAGATAAAGTTGATTTTTCTAAAGGAGAAAAAACAAATATTTATACAAATAATTATGTAGTATTTGAACCAGAGCAAATCCACATACTAGGTTCTAAAAAAGACATAGAAGGATTTAAAGAGTTTGTAGGTAGTCAATCACAGCCGGGTACTTTAATCAATCAAACTTCTAAACCATCACAATCAAGTAAACCAGTAAAAGAAAAAGACCTAAGCTTTAAAAAGGGTAATTTGGAAACTTTTACTTTGTTTAACGGTAAGGAAGTTAAAGGGACAGCTATTATAATAGAAGGCCAACCAAATGTTGATTTATTTTCTTATTATGCAAAGGGTGCAGGTTGGGCTATAATAGACAATAAAGGTAAAAGTATATTTCCTTTGTCAAGTTTCTTTGGTGGATTTGATGGGGCTAAAAAAGAAATACTAGAAGCTTTATATAGTGATATAGTTAGATACCAAGACAACCCAGCCAGTAAAAAAGTACTAGAAAATATAGGGTTTAATTTTGGTGATTCTGTAGTAGACAGGAAAGTTAAGGAAGTTGCGGACGGAGTTAAAATTATAGGCAATGCCTTAACTAGTTCTGAGGAAGCAGAGATTTTTCAAATTATTAAACCTTTTCTTGAAAGCCAGGGATCTAGATCTAATAAAGGGAAAAATGCTCCTATAATGATAGGTATGGGATTAAGATGGGATTATAAAAGTAATAACCCTGGAAAAACTCCTGTTGAAATAAAAGAAACAATTGTAAACAGTCAAGGACAAAGAAATAAATACGCTTATTACGATGTAGCTATTGATGGTACGGCTTTAGGGGCAATACCTCCTAGACTTAAAGAATTAATGACAAAAGCTACAGGTGTTGACGCATCTAATTATGACGGAGCAATCATTAATATCTACCAAGAAAACGGGTTTATATCCGCACACGCTGATGTAGATGAATCTGTAACTGCTATTAACTATCCTGTTATAGTAGCAAATATAGGGGGCGCTGGAAGTTTAAGTATTGAAGGCGTTAATAGCCAAAAAGATAAAAGAGGGTACGCTAGTAAGGAGTATATAGACGAAGCACTATCTTCAGGAAGCGCTTATATATTTGGTGAAGAAGGTAAAAATAGAGACGTATATCATAGAACACTCCCTTCGCGAGGTAGGGGTAATTTACCTAAGTTAACTATAAGAGGCCAAACTATACCTGCAAACGCATACAGAATTTCTGTGACGTTAAGAAGAGTGAGGGATTTAGAGTTTGGAATGCCGGATGCACCTACTACACTATCTCAACCAGCACAACAAGCTAGTGAGGTTGAATTACCTAAAGTTTCAAAAGAAATTCCATTTAGCTATGGTAATAACAAAGAGTTGATACTTAATGGCGATAAAACAATTACTTCAAGGAATTTTAAATTTATACCGAATTTAAGTCTTGGAGAAAGTGGAGTACAAACAGTAGATGGAGTTGATTTTAAAGTAACATATCACGGAGAATTAAAGTATTCAGAAGTTAAAGCTAAGACTGGAGTTGAATATTCTGAAGGAGAAGCTTTTGCAAAAACAACAAAAGGAGCGCCTACGGAGAAAGCAACAGTAGATTTTATCAGCGGAAAAGGAACTAAGCATATATATCAATTTTCTAAAATACAACCAACGCAACAACCTAGTAAGACTGCTGAACCTACGGATGCTGATTACAGAGAGATTTTAGATGGAGTGGAACAGGCTGGAGCTATTTCATGGGGTAGTAGTAAGATTATAGGTACTTACTTTAAAAACTCAGTACTAGCGGTTAGAGAAGTCTTTAAAGGACAACTATTGTCTGAAACAAAGGCAGCTGAATCAGCTATGTTATCTATTGCTTCTAAACAAGGACTAAAGATAGACAGTACTTCAAGAGGAGAGGCACTAGCTGAAACTCTTATGGCTGGGTTACGTTCAGGAGTGAATGATTTTGAAGGAAGTCCTTACCACTTAACTCAGTTACAGAAAAAAGTATTAATTATTGGAGATGATACTCAAGAAGGTATAGCAGATAGAGTACTTACTGCCCAAAAAGACCCTGCACTAGAAAGGAATACGCTTATTCAAAGTATGGGTGTTTCAGGAGGTATATACAAAACTCCTTTAATAAGCTCTAAAAACTTAAGTAAAGACGCTAAAGATGCTTTATATTTGGACTGGCTTGCGCTTAAAGATTACACAGCAGATCCTACATTGTTTTCTGACCTTATACATACAGCGTACTATACTTCAGGAATGCAGCGTAATTTTGGAGTGTTTTATGAGCATATACCTACAGATTTATTAATGGATAGAGGATATATTGAGTTTTGGAATAAAACTATGCATATGATGGAAGATGGAGGCGCTCTTTCAGAAATGGAAGATAAAGTAATACGTCATTTATGGAGAAAGAATGATATTGTACCTGTTGTTCAAGCAGCTGATATGGGTAACATAGGAGAAGGAGTAGATCCAAGTATGGTATTTATGTCTAAGCCTTCAAGAAGCCCTAACCTAATAGCAGGAAAAGATGCACAAGGACTTATTCAATTTAAAAAGTTCGTTAAAACCGCTACATTAGGTCAAGCAGAAGGACATCTTTATGAATTAGTTGGTTATTTAGGTGAAGGCAAAAAAAGAATAGCTATATATAAAAATACAGCTAAGATGGGATATAACCATAAAGGAAGTAAGATATATGAATATGCTGTAGAAAGCGGTAAGACACAGTATAAAGCAAATAAGGCGCTAGCTCCTGGAGGAGAGTTCCAAGCAGCAGCAGAAAATTTCTTAGGGAGAGCTTTCCATCCTGTTAAACCTGTTTTTGACCCTAAATCAGAAACAATTAATGTAGCGGATAACAACTTAGCGAAATTAACCCTTACAGAGAAAGAGGAATTAGCGGATAAAGCTAATACATGTGACATCAGTTAAATAAAAAAGAATGAAAAAAGGAACAGTTTGTCCAGTTAAAAGTACTGAGTGGAAGTTATTAGTAGAGTCTTTAGGTAGCAGGACTGAGGCTTATGCCGTATGGTACAGTAAAGATCCTGTTACAGGTGAGCCGAGGTATGAATTTCCTGAAGATATTATAGCTGAAGCAGCCGCAATAGATGAAGATAGAGATACCTCTATAGATTTAGGGGGTCCTGACATTAGAATTATAGAGAAAAAAGAAAAGCTAGAGGCTGCTAGAGAAGTTGTTAGTAGTAGGGTTGAGAAATTAAAGCGTAATCCCACTAAGAATGAACATGATTATCTGGAAATAGCTTCTCTTGAATCCGTTATAGATAAAATGGTTACTTTAGATACAGAATATGCTATTGAGGCTTTTATTGCTGCGGCCAAGAAAATGGAAAAACTATCTACTAGCTATTTAGAAGGAGTAAAAAACGGCACCAAAAAAAGAAACTTAAAGCAGCTGTATAAAATTAGAGAGTTTGAGTATGTTTTAGATTTAGTTATTGAGTTAGCTCCAGAGTTAGATAATAATCCTGACTTTAAAGATGCTTCTGTGGATGCTGCAGCTTTAATGAAGGCTAGAATACTAATTAAAAAAGAAAGGTTATTTCAGCAACGTGCTGAGCTTACTGAGCAATGGGCTCCGCATTTAACGAAAGTAGATTTATTTCATACTCAGACCGCAAACAGACAGTTTGACGTAAATGAAAAAAAGAGATATAAAGGGAAAGAAAAAATAGCAGAAGAAAGAAAAAAATACGTACAGCAGTACATGGAAGAAACAGCAGGTATGAGAGAAGCTGAAAAAGAAGACATGGCCGCTAAGATGTTTTCTGAAATTGATGATATTCCTGGAATAGAAAACTATCTACTTAACCCAAAAGATTTAGATAATGATGTAATTCAGATGGCTGTGTCTTATTTAGACCGTTATGATTGGGAAATGGAGCAAGATAACATGGAGTTAGCTCAAGACATAGAGGTACTAAGAGACGCATACATAAAGCAAGTAGGTTACAGTCATAATCAGATGAAGTTGTATGATGCAATATTAGAAAAAGATAGCGAGGGAAATTTAACCGGTGATTATATAAACCCTCATTCTCCTGGAGGACAGCATAGAGAGTTTCAAGATAAGTACGCAGGTACAGCTGTACACAACTTTTACAATAAAGTAGTTACTGAGCAGCTTGAAAGAGATAAAGGAGTATCTCAAGGAAAAAGATTAGGTTACAGTATTCCTAGAATGAACAGGAATAACATGGAGAGAGCTACTTCACAAGGGTTAATAGAAGGGGTTTCTAATGCACTTACTGATTTAACTAACATAAAGGATTCTACTTTATTTGGAGAACTAGAAGATCCGGAAACTGCAGCTGAGACACTATTAAATAAAGGTAAAAAATCTGTAGTTACATCTGAGTCAGGTAAAGTAATACAATTTGTACCTATCCATTACCGGTCTAAGACAAGAGTACCTGTTTCAGATATGTCATTTGATATAGCTAGTGTAGCAGTAATAGACGCTAAGAACGTAGATAACTTTATGGCTAAAACAAAAGCAGCTATTATACTTGATACGTTAATGGATGTTGTTGCTGACGGTAAAGTAAATCAGAAAGAAGGAGGTAATGTATTTATTAACTGGATAACCGGAAAACAAGCTTTAAAAACAGGAGCTGATTCTAATGTACTTAAGCAGCTTGATAATTTAATGCAGGGTAGAGTATATGGAGTTAAAATAGAAGGAGATAAAAAAATTGCTCACGTAACTGATCAGATAAAACGGTATTCTTCTGCTGTTGGTATTGGAGTTAACCTATGGTCTGCAGGAACAAACTATATGCAAGGCCAACTTGCTTCTTGGATTGAAACTGCCGGAGGTAAAGATGATTTATTTAGCGCTAAAAACAGAGTTAATGGTTTTATTAAATATGATTCTGATGTAATTGAGCTAGTTTTAGATACTAACCGTAATGTTTCAAAGTCTAAAACAAATCTACTGCTCCACATGCTGAATCAAAGTGATGCCGGTGGAGCCTTAAACAATCCTTTCGTTAAAGATACAATAGCAAAGAAAGTTGGAGGATCTAATCTATACTTACTTCAAGGAATTACAGAAAAAGCTATTCAAGGCGTTTTAATGTACTCTATGCTTGATAACATTAAGGTAAAAAACAAGGAAGGTAAATTTATTAATAAAGAGGGAAATGTAGTAGAAAACAGAGACCAGGCAATGAGTATGGATGAGGCTTATACTGTTGTAGACGGTAAGCTTGTATTACATCCTGAAGCGGCTTCTACTGAGAAAACAGCAGATTTAGGTAGAGACGCTCAATTTGTTGTTTCAAGCTTATATTCAAGAACTGCTAGAGATTTATATGGTAACTATAACCCTGAAAACAGATCTATCTTTAAACGTACTATAATAGGTAATTTGGTAGAACATATGAGAGGGTGGTTCTTTACCGGAGTATTAAAAAGATATAAAGGAGGATATGAGATTCGTACTATGTATGGAGATGAAAAGCTGGAAAACGCTAGATTTAATAGAGAAACTCAGAAATTAGAAAGAGGTACTTATATTGAGCTGGTACGGTTCTTAAACCATATGATTATGTCACTCAAAGCATCAGGCATAAAGTCAGCTACAGATACTTGGGGAGTAATGAACCAGCAAGAAAAAGCGAGGGTTAAAAAAGCAATGTTAGAAATAGGATTAATGATTTCGTTAGTATTGTTAGCTAAAGCAACTGAAGATGATGATGACTTAATATACCTTGCATTTTTAGCTAAACGTATTCAAGGAGAATTTGGTGTATATAGTAATGTTTATGAAATGATGCGTATGACTAAATCTTTAATTATATCTTTAGGTGTAGTTAAAGATACTTTTGATGTAGCATTTCAACTAGCTAACCCTACTGAGAAATATAAAACGGGAAGAAGAAGAGGAGATAGTAGATTAAAGAAAGAGATTACTGACCTTATTCCTATTTTAAAGCAGCTAAACAAAGACACTAAAGAACAATACAACCTACTATACAAATAGTAACAGAAAGTCAAATTTTTTCTGTGGAAAGTCAAAAAGGGGAGGCGACAGCCGTTGCTATCACCTCCCCATATTATAGGCTACCACAGCCTATCATGCCACCCTTGTGCATGATGTCTTAATATTTTATGAGTCTGCAACAATTAACCTTACTTCAGGGTTTATTTTGTATGCGGCAGTGTATATTTTTAATGATACCTCTGCAACTTCATTTATTTCTTTTTCTGTTGAATTTATACCCAAGTGGCAGTACATACTGCAATCCATCCTCAACAACTCATCCTCCTTCTCTTTTATAGACAAGCCACTATAACTTAATACCTCATCTATATCAACTTGTGTATATACCATATTTTAATTATAAAGCCTATTTAATTTTAATAGCATCTTCTTTTCTGATCCTTCCGGAGTACGTGTTTTAATTAATTCATATAAAGAAAATAACCTTGTTTCTGTGTAAATACTATTCTTTAGGTTTTTTTGTAGTCTAACACTTGCTTCCGCTTGTATTTCATTTATACCTGACAATCTTAAATTTTCTACCTCTTGTTGCTCAACAACTGTAGTTAGAGCTAGAATTTCCATTTTAAGGTCTATAGCTGTTTTTTCTGCGTCTGCAAGAAACACTCTCATTTCAAGATTTGAAAGAGTTCTTTCATGATCTTCTTTCTGTATTGCTTCATACTCATTACGGAATTTAGAGTCATATTTTAAATGCCCTGGTACTTTCTTAAAGTAATACAGTACTGTAGCGTGGTGTGAAAACAAAGCTTCTGCTATTATAGAACACCCATAACCTTTTTTATGTAAAAGAAAAGAGAATATCATTTTAGCGTTAACTACATGTCTTTTTCTTGATTTACTTTTAGTAACATCTACTCCTAAAATAGATTCAATTATTAAAATTAGCGACTTAAAATCTTCATTTTTTTTTATCATTTACTTATTTTTATAGTTTTTATTTTTAGTTGGTTGATATTTCATGTCGGTTGGTTTAATGGTTAGTGATAACCTCAAATGTGGCTTTGTATGTAATAATTCCTTTGTTGAACTTTTTAGCATCTTTCATCATCTCTCTCTGATGTTCTCCGCTTAGTATTTCATCCTTAAGTTCTTTGAGTTGTTTTTCATAATACTCATCACTTACCTTCATTATCATCGTTAATTTTACTTCTTTCATGATATTGCTTTGTTAATTGCTTTTAATGCTCTATATAAATCCTCTGATTGAACAGTCATAGTTACAGGTGTACCTTCATCTATCCATCCTTCTAAATCTTCTTTAGGAAAATTTACAAACACTTTTAAAGCCTCTAACAACTCTGGTGCTGCTGCTATTAGTTTTGCGTTTGCCTTATGTTCTTCATTGTTATCTCCAAATAACATAATATGACCTTTATGACCATCTACATTAATAGATATAACATCAAAATCTGTTTTAATGCTTTCTTTAAATTCTTTATTATTCCTATCGCTTCCTAATTTCCAATCTTTTGTTCCTTTAAATTCT
>TARA_R110000764_G_scaffold26748_5_pt1 | contig 61093 bp, 63 predicted proteins | sample TARA_R110000764 | Tara Oceans TARA_R110000764 (sample SAMEA4398111) | marine metagenome | biome: Polar Biome; feature: [SRF] surface water layer (ENVO:00010504); material: water (ENVO:00002006), including particulate matter (ENVO:01000060) such as... | depth 5 m | reverse complement strand
GCCATCGTGATCGCGATCCTCGTGGCGCTCGGCGCGCTGGCCGGGGCGTTCAAGATCGGATTCTAGGAGGCCGCCATGGTCAAGATCGACAAGATTTACACCAGGACCGGCGACAAGGGCAAAACCCGCCTGTCGACGGGCGAGCCGCTGGACAAGTGGCATCCGCGCGTGGCGGCCTATGGCACCGTGGACGAAGTGAACGCGGCTTTGGGCGTGGCGGCGCTTCATGCCGAGGGCGAGATGCTGGCGGCGCTGCGCCGGGTGCAGAACGACTTGTTCGACCTTGGCGCGGACCTCGCGACGCCGGACCGGGGTGACAAGCTAGAATGGACGCCGCTGCGCATTGTCGAGGCGCAGGTGAAACGCCTCGAGACCGAGATCGACGCGATGAACGTGAATATCGCGCCGCTCGACAGTTTCATCCTGCCGGGGGGCAGCGCGCTGGCCGCGCACATGCATGTCGCCCGCACCCTCTGCCGCCGAGCCGAGCGCCAGATTGCGGAGCTGTTCGCGATGGAAGATGAAGTCGTGAGCCCCGAGGCGCTGGCCTATGCCAACCGCCTGTCGGACTGGCTGTTCGTGATCGGCCGCGTGGCGAACAATGATGGCAAGGACGACATCAAATGGGTACCGGGGGCGAACAGGTAGGGTTGCTCACAAGAAGCACCTGACACCAGATGATTTCTACGACACCCAATGTGGCTGTTTGCCAATCACTTTCCATTCACCGGTCTCAGACTCCAAAAGCAGACTGTAACCTTCGCCGCACAGCCCGGCGCAATAATACTCAAGAGAGACAATTGCCCGTTTACGGTCTAGCGAAAGCACGACTTGATTGATCCGATACAAATAGTTTGGCGACCCGGTCGGTAATTCGCGTGCTTCGAACAAGGTCTGCCAATCATCTGCCGAGACTTGCGGCCCAAAGTCGATATCGCCGCAATCACGGAGCGATCCTTGAGTCGACGCCACCTGATCGGTCTGCCAATCGTCGATACTGAGTTCATACTCGGCAACCAGTTCAAAACAGCCGTCCATTTCTACGCGTCCATCTTCGCATTCCGCCTTAATGCGCCAATCCGAGAAACTTCCGTCAATGATTTCAAGAAATGTCTTTGGCCCTTCCGAAGGCTCAAAATTCTCCGACACAAACAATGTGATGTCCCGGAAACCTGTCGACGTACGCATGTCGGGCAATGCGGCTCGAGCGATCTCGCAGGAATCGCGAGTGTGAGCAGATGGCTGAATGCTGCAGGCTGTCAAAATAAATACCAATGGCAAAATGCTGAAGCCTGTCTTCATCGGTCTACCGTCGCATCGCATCGCGCGTATCGGCCATCAGTGCGAAGAGGCCGAGGACGGGGGTGACCACGCCGTCGCCGCGATATTCCCGGTAGAGACTATCGACATTGACGGCGATACGTTCGGCGTCGCCCCAGCTGGCATAATCGCCCAGCGCGATATCGAGCGCGGCTTCGCGCACTTCCATCCCGGCATCGAACCGCTTGCGGGCCTCGGCATCGATATAGGCGAGGTAATCCGCGACGCGGCGCACACCCGCCTTGTCCGTGATCGGACCATGCCCGGGCACGATGACATCGACATCCATGGCGCAAATCCTGTCACAGGCGCGGATCCAGTTGGCGACGGGGCCGGCCCACATCAGCGGCGTGCCGTCAATGAACAGGATGTCGCCGGTGAACACCGCGCGGTCTGACGGCACGTGCACGAGCACGTCGCCCGCCGTGTGCGCCGGGCCGACCTCGATCAGCTCCACCGCCTTGTCTCCGACCTTGAGATCGAGTTGGCCGGAAAAGGTGCGCGTGGGGCCACGTTCCTTGACGCCGGCAAAGTCGAACATGCCGAAAATCTCGGCATAATAAGCGCCAGCCGCGCCCATGCCCGGCGCCATTTTCAGCAATTGCGCAAGCAAAGCCGGGTTAACGTCTTCCATCTCGCGCGCGCTGGCCTCTGACGCGATGATCTCGGCATGCTGGCAGCAGCCATTGCCGTGCGTATGGTCGCCATTGGCATGCGTGTTGACGATCACGCCGATATCATCGGGCGAGAGGCCAGTGGCATCGCGCATTGATTTCAGCATGTCGGCGGTCAGCTTCATGTCGAACAACGTGTCGACCAGCAGGGATTGGTCACCGTCAACAATCAGGCCGGCATTCGACCAGCCCCAGCCGCCATCCGGCTGCAGCCAGGCATATAGCCCGTTGCCGATGTCTTTCAGGCCGTGAGTATAGTTCCAGCGCTCAGCCATGACTTATCCTCCCTGATTTTCCGGTATCAAGGCAGGGAAAGGCCCAGAGTTCAAGCTAGAAGCGTTCCAGTAGGCGGCGCAGGTATTCGCGCTCTTCCTCGTCTTCGGCATCATTGTAGCGGCGGCGCAACTCGTCGAGAATGTCTTTGGCACGCTGGCGTTCACCGGCGTCCGGGATGTTGACATTGTCACCATTATTGCCGGCACCTGAGGCATTGCGGCCAAGCGGATCAGTTGAATTGCCGGAATCGCCCCGCTGACCGGAGCGTGCGTCACGCATTTCATCCAGCGCCTTGGCGAGACTGCCGGATTGTTCGGACAGGAGCTGGGTCGCAAGTTCCTGATTGCGGGCGGCGCGGCGTTCATTGCCCTGTTCCAATGCCTCTTCGGCGCTCCTTTGCGCGCGGCGGATATCGGCCAGCGCATCGGGGTCTATCCTGCCTTCCAGCGCGTTCTCGCCGGTTTCACCGCCCTGCCTGAGCCCCTTTTCACGGGCGAGTTTTTCAACCAGTTCGCCCAGCCGTGCCTGACGTTCGGCGAGTGTCTGGTCAGATGGGCGTTGACCGGGGCCGGAGCCGGTTTCGGAATTGTCTGCGGAATCTGTTTTACCCGAACCCGATCCCGGCGTTTCGCCAGCCTGCGAGCCATCACCTGCCTGCTGGTTGCCGGTCGGGTCTTCGCCGCCCGGCTGCTGGCCTTGCTGACCGGGTTGCTGGCCCGCCTGCTCTCCGGGCTCGGTGCCGTCACCCGGTTGCTCACCGGGGCGTTCGCCGCGTTCCTGGGCCAGCGTGTCATCATTGAGCTGGCGTTGTTCGCGCAGGATGTCGGACAGGCGCTTCATCGCGTCAGTGAGTTCCTGCTCTTCCGGCGGCAGGTCTTCATTCTCCGCCTGTTCTCCGGGCATGCCCGGCATGCCTTCGCCGCCGCTGCCGCCCTTCTGGAATTCCAGGTTTTGCAGCATGTCCGTAATATCGGATAGAAGTTGGCGGGCCTGATCGGTGGCACCCGTTTCGGTCAGGTCCTGCAGGGCCTGCAGCATGTCTTCGAAATCCTGCCCGCCAAGATTCGGGCCGCCTGCCGATGCTGCGCCATCCTCGTTCGACACAGGTTCCTGCCCGCCATTCGCCATGGCCTCGGCCATCTTGGCGGCGAGGTAATTGTTCGCGGCATCGCGGAAGGCTTCCATGCGCCGCTTGATTTCCTCTTCGGAGGCACCGTCACGCAAGGCCTGTTCGAGCGCGCGGCGGGCCGCCTCAAGCCGGCGCAGCGCATCAGCCGCGCTGCCGTATTCGGATTTCAGGGCGAGGGCCCAGAGCAGCGGGTCAACCGCGTCAGCTTCATCCTTGGTGCTGGCCGCCGACAGGATGCCCTGCGCGGTGCGGAATGTCAGGAAAGCCGCGATATTGGGCATGTATTGCTCGCCCTTGAACGTGACCGCATCGAGCATCATCGCCGCCTTCTGAACGCCTCCCGGCGCAGAGGCTAGACGGTTGGCGGCGGCTGTGTTCAGTGCATCCTGCTGAAGCGCAGCATCATTCTTCGGCAGGTCTGCATAGGCGCCCGGTTCGCGGAGAACCGTGACCCGCACTTCCTGTGCGACGCGCGCGATGGGCTCAAGGAACAGTTTCTCTGGCAGCATGAAGGAAACGGTTTCGCTGGTGCCTTCCTGTCCGGCGCCATCCGTGGCGACCAGGCGCAGGTTGACGGCGAGCCCGGCCCAGCGATGGCGCGTCAGGTCCAGCTGCACCGTGTCCGAGCCTTGCGTCGCTGATACGCCGGGCAGGGGAACGGACACGCGGTCTTCAGCGTCAGGGGCGGCCGGGTTCGGCTCGCGCAATGAGATGGCAAGCTCCAGTCCGGTCACGCCATAATCGTCGGCAGCGCCCCAGGTGAACTCAATCCGGTCCTGCGAGCCGATGGACGGGATCGACACGAACTTGACTGTGGGCGGATCATCCGGGGATGCGAGCAGGCGCCACGCGGCGCGCTCTCCCCACCAGCGCACAGAAAGGCGCGTGTCTTCCATGATCTTCGCCTTTGCCTCAAAGGCGCCGTCAGGCGTGGCGAGGAAGGCCTGTTTGCGGCTCTTCTTGCCGTGCATGACAAGGCGCGGGGCAGAAGGCGCCTGCGTACGCAGTGTCACTTCAGAGCCCTTCGGAATGCGCAGGCCATCAAGGCCGGGCTTCAGGAAGATCGGCGCGCGACCGGTATGTTCAGGCGGCGTGATCCACGCTTCGACGACCATGTCGTCAGCGCCCACCAGCGCGCCATAGTCAGGCGAGAAGGCCCGTACGACCCGGCCCGGCGCATCGGTCCAGGCAATAATCGCAATCGTGGCAAGCGCAGCCGGCAGGATGGCTCGCAGGAAATACGGATCCAGCGCTTTCCATGCCGCCGCGAGCGAAGGCGGGCGCAGATTGTCCAGTTCCGCCAGCAGGCGCGCGCGGTGGTAGCGCCACAGGCTGTGCGCCCCGCGTGACGGGTCTGCCGGGCGGTCCGCCAGTGAGGCGAGCGGGCGCAGGTCTGACTGGCGGTCCAGCGTTTCGCGGGCGTCTTCCTGCGTCGGCGGCTGGTAACGCCGCAGTCCCCGCAGGAAGAGAAGCGCCCCACCCAGAAAAAAGACAAGGGTCATGACCGCGCCGATGGCAGGCTGGACGCGGTCGAACACGCCCGCCATGGCCATGGCGAGGAACAGGCAAACGAAGACAAACAGCGGCCAGAAGGCGCGGCCAAGCGCAAACAGCGTCAGTTTCCGCCATGTCGCGGAAACCTTGGCGTTGATCGCCTTTATGCCGTCTGGGTCAGCCAATCGGGCACCTGCTCCAACTCTACCATTTCGTCGAAGGTGGGTCGCCTCCGCACGATATCGAACCTGTCACCGTGGACCAGCACTTCCGGCACCAGCGGTCTGGCATTGTAAGCGGAAGACAGCACCGCGCCATAGGCCCCGGCTGACATGAAAGCGAGCCGGTCACCCTGGGCGACTTCCGGCAATTGCCGGGCGACGGCGAACTTGTCGGTCGACTCGCAGATCGGGCCGACCACGTCATACGTGGCCGTGGGCGCGTCTGCGGCCGCCTCTTTCAACGGGACGATATCATGGTGCGCATCATACAAAGCCGGGCGCATGAGATCATTCATCCCGGCGTCGATGATGAGAAATGTGCGGTCGGGCGCGGGCTTTTCGTAAAGCGCGGTGGTGAGCATGACGCCGGCATTGCCAGCAATCACACGGCCGGGCTCAAGGATGACCTGAACGCCCAGGCCGTCCATGACTTCGGCGATCATGCTGGCATAGGCCGATGGCGGCGCAGGCGCATCGCCGGCCTTGTAGGGAATGCCGAGACCGCCGCCGACATCAATGCGGCTGATCTTGTGGCCCGCAGCACGCAGGCGCCCGGTGAGGCCGACAATCTTTTCGAAGGCAGCGCGCATCGGCACGAGGTCTCCGATCTGGCTGCCAATGTGCACATCGACGCCAACTACGGCGATACCCGGCAGGGTAGCAGCTTCGGCATAGAGGGCTTCGGCTTCGCTCCATGGGATGCCGAACTTGTCGCCCTTCTTGCCGGTGGAAATGTTCGGGTGGCCGCCCGCGGCGACATCCGGGTTAACGCGCAAGGCAATCGGCGCGGTCTTGCCCAGCGCATTTGCCACAGAGGAGAGAAGGCGCAGCTCGCCAGCGCTTTCGACGTTGAACTGGTGAATGCCCTTGCTGAGGGCAAGGTCCATTTCAGGGGCCGTCTTGCCGACGCCCGAAAACACGATCCGGCTGGCCGGGATGCCCGCCTTCAGGGCGCGTTGCATTTCACCGCCGCTGACGACGTCAGCACCGCAGCCCTCTTTGGCAAGCGTCGACAGGATGGCGAGATTGCCATTGGCCTTCACGGAATAGGCGATCAGGCAGTCCTGGCCCTCGAATGCCTTGGCAATGACCCGGGCATGGTGGGTGAAGGTGGCCGACGAATAGACGTAGCACGGTGTGCCGACGGCATCAGCGACCGCGTCCAAGTCTACGCCTTCGCAATGGAGGCTGCCATTCTGGTAGGTAAAATGATGCATGCGGGCCTGTCTATTCCACTTCGCCTAAACCGCCATCGTCGACGGGTATGGTGGGAAGGGTATCCGGCACGATACCCCCCCATTGATTGATGCGATCACCATCCTGATCGACCGGCACGACGGGCACGGCAATTGGCTGGACAGGGGACGCAGGCGGCGTAACCCCAGCCTGGCAGGCGGCAAGCAGAAAGGCACCGCTGAGCGTACCAGCGCCGATCCGGGCGTAGCGCAGGGCAGCGGGCGACATGATCAGTTTCCGTCAGTGCCGCCGAGCAACTCGTCATCGGCATTGTCGGCAGGGGCTGTGGACTCGCGCTCTGGCAGGGGCGGCAGGTCGGATTTCGCCTGGTCCGGCAAGTCTGCCGGCTCAAGCGCTTCATCCGGATTACCCCACAGTGGCGCGGGGCGTTTGAGGTCGCCTGTCAGGCCGCAAGCCGAGAGGCTGCTGACCGCGATCAGCGCAGCAGCAAGCAAAATAGGACGTTTCATTCGAGTTACTCCAGTCGCAGTCTCTGTTTCCACTGTGCCACTTGTTCCGCGACGCGAACAGGGCTTGTAGCGCCATAAGATGTCCGAGATGAGGCAGACGCCTCGACCGTAAGCACATCGAATACGGCCTGATTGATACCGGCGTGAACCGCCTGCATGTCTGCAAGGTTGAGATCCGCCAGATCGCAGGATTTCTCTTCCGCCCTGGCGACCAGCGTGCCGGTCACATGGTGAGCTTCGCGGAAAGGCAGACCCAGTTCGCGCACGAGCCAATCAGCCAAGTCAGTCGCGGTAGAGAAGCCCCGGGCCGCAGCGGCGCGCATCGCGTCGGGCTTGAACCGGATCGTTTCGATCATCCCAGTCATGGCGCGAACACACAGGTTGAACGTGTCGAAAGCCTCGAACGTGAGGCGCTTGTCGTCCTGAAGATCCTTGGCATAGGCGAGCGGCAGCGCCTTGATGGCGCCCTGCAGGGCGGAAAAGTTCGCCGTGATGAGCGCCGCCTTGGCGCGCACGAGCTCGGCTGCATCGGGATTGCGCTTCTGGGGCATGATCGAGCTGCCGGTCGACCAGGCATCCGTCAGGACGGCAAAGCCGAATTGCGGGCTCGTCCACAGGACAATCTCTTCAGCGAGACGCGACAGGTGCGTAGCCGCAATGGACAGATCCGCCAGCGCCTCAAGCGCAAAGTCACGGGACGCAACGGCATCGAGCGAGTTCGCCATCGGGCGGGCAAAGCCGAGGGCTTCGGCCGTCATGTCGCGGTCGATGGGAAAGCCGGTACCGGCCAGCGCCGCCGCACCGAGCGGGCTTTCGTTCAGACGCACCGCGCAATCAGCCAGACGCGAGCGGTCACGCGAGGCCATTTCGACATAGGCGAGCAGATGGTGGCCGAGGGTGACGGGCTGGGCGGTTTGCAGGTGGGTGAAGCCCGGCATGATGGTGCCAGCATGTTCGTCGGCGCGGCGCACCAGAGCGGCCTGCAGGCCAGCGACCAGTGTGCCTGCGCCGTCAAGCGCGCTGCGGGTCCAGAGCCGGAAATCGGTGACGACCTGGTCATTGCGTGAGCGGGCCGTATGAAGCCGGCCTGCCGGTTCGCCGATCAGCTCTTTCAGGCGGGCTTCGACATTCATGTGAATGTCTTCCAGTTCACGGCGGTAGGGGAAACTGCCATCGCGCAGCTCGCCCAGCACACCATCGAGACCGGACTGGATGGCCTCGTTGTCGTCTTCCGAAATGATGCCCATTTCGGCCAGCATATCAGCGTGGGCGCGGCTTCCGGCAATATCTTCCTCGGCCATGCGCCGGTCGATATCGAGCGAGCAATTGATCTCGTCCATGATTTCGGAAGGTGTCGCGGCAAAGCGTCCTCCCCACATCGTCTGGCCTTTGCCCTGGTTCATTGCCATATCCTCTATTCAACGCCAGGAGACCGCATCCGATGACCCGCCTAGCTTTTATCGGCCTCTTCTTGGTCGCCCTAACCGCAATTGTCTATGTGCTGATCAGCGCAGCAGGCGGAAAGACGCCGACAAATCCCCTCGAACGGTATGCGACTGGTGAAATTGCCAAGCTGAGTTTCGCTTCATCCGGAGAGCCTGCGCCCGCCGCCGACCTGTTTGAAGCGGACGGAACCGCCGTCACGCTGGATGCCTGGAAGGGCAAGACCGTTCTGGTGAATTACTGGGCAACCTGGTGTGCACCGTGCGAACGGGAAATGCCGTCTCTGGGCGCATTGCAGAAGGCGCGCGGCGGCGACACATTCGAGGTGGTCGCGATCAGCGTCGATGGAAGCGAAGACAAGGCCTATGCCGCCCGTCGGCTCGGCGAACTGGGCGCGGCCAACATCACGTTCCATATCGCCCCACCTGAAAACTACGAAATCGTGTATGAATCGGGTGTCAAAGGCTTCCCGACGACCATCCTGTACGGCCCGGACGGTAAGGAAATTGCTCGTCTGGAAGGCGACGCCGACTGGGCATCCCTCGAAGCAATCGGCTTTATTGATGCGATCCTAGCCAAGGTCGGATAGTTCAAGTTTAACCCGGCTGACCTGTGCGGCAATCTCGTTGACGGGCGCAGGGATGCTGTCGGCGAGCGGGCCTTCGGACGGCCACATGCGCAGGAGCAGTTCCAGCTCCATGACCAGCGGCTCAGATTCCGGTGTGCCGAGACGTTTGGCGATATCGCGGGCAACGACCGCGAAGCCATAAGCGTCCTGGTATTCCCCGGCATTGTCGATGGCGCCGTCGATGACGCCAATCTTGTACTCTTCGATACACGTATCCATCAGGAAATCGATCTGGCCGATCGGATCGGCATTCGCATTTTCCTGCAGCAGTTTGATATTGGCTTCGGCTGCATCAAGCTGGGGCGCGATCGCTTCAGCCGACTTGCCAGCCTCGAGCTCGGCCGAAACCTTTTCAAAGATGGACGCATCGAAACCGAGCGCGTCGATCCCAGCGCGTTCAGCAGCATGGGTTTCCGATACAGGGTGCAGCAGGTGACGTGCGGCCTGTTCTGGTGCGCCGGCGCGATACAAGGCGAGACCGGCCGCGACGTGGCCTGACATGAAGGCGATCCGCTTGTCGACTGGCAGGGTCTGCATATCGGCGTGACCGGTCATCGCGCCGCCTTCGCCGCCACCTTCACCGCCTTCGCCCGCCATGGAGGCCGGGGCATCAGAGAGTTTCGGTGCAGGCAGATCCGCTTTGACGGGCGCACTTCCCGGGCCGCCGCAACCGACGAGAGCCGTCGAGCCAAGCAAGGCGGCACCGAGGCCAAGTCCAATCCAGCGTTTCGGGGTGTATGTCATCGTCGCAGCTCCGGAGTTTCGATTGCGCCCGGAACCTACGCCCGATACGCTAGCACCTGCAAGTCATTCTCAATAACTTTCTCTGGATTTTGCAGCTCATGTTCCTGACGATCGCCAATCTGCTGAACCCGCGTGACCTGTCCCGCGTCCAGAAAAAGGCCGACGCCCTGAACTGGGTGGACGGGGCACGTACAGCTGGAGGACGGGCGAAGGCCGTGAAGCGCAACCTGCAGGCCGATCTCAGGTCCGCGCCCGGTGAGGCGCTGCACACATTCCTGATGCAGGCGATCATGGCTCATCCCGTGCTGAAAGGCGCCGCCCAGCCACGGCTGTTCTCGCGCCTGATGTTGAGCCGTACGGGCGTTGGTGGCTTCTATGGGCGACATGTCGACAATGCGCGGGTGGGTGCTGGCGACGAGCGCGTGCGGACCGACATGTCCTTCACGCTCTTCCTCAGCGAGCCGAATACTTATGATGGCGGCGAGCTGGTGGTCGAAACGCAGGGCGGTGTTCATTCCGCCAGGCCGGCAGCGGGCGACGTCGTCCTATATCCATCAGGCGACATTCACGAAGTGCGCCCGGTTACACGCGGCGAGCGCCTCGCCTGCATCGGCTGGATCGAAAGCGCCGTGCGCGATCCGCAGGCCCGCGAAGCCCTGTTCGAATTGGAAAACCTGCGCGCATCCCTCGCAGGCAAGCTGGCGAGCGACGATCCTGAGCACCTCGCGCTCGACAAGGTGATTTCAAACCTGCTGCGGCGATGGTCTGCCGGCTGACCGCTAGGGCGAGACGGCCCGGCGCGCAGCCCCGCCGCACCAGTCCGGTTTTTTCTGGCCGCCATCATAGTCCCACGCCTTGTGGGTGCCCGATGCAATCAGCGTCAGCGCGACATCCCTGCCCCCGACTTCAAGATCAACGACCAGGCGTCCGTAATGGTCAGGTCCGTAGGAATGTGAAATGACGACATCCTTGTCGCGGGTCAGTTCGACGGCCGCTTCCTTCGCGGTGTAACCGAGGACGCGCTCGGATTCACACTTGGCGCCGCCGCGCTGGCGCAGACTGCCGGTTTCCGGGGAATCGACATCGTGCAGGCGGAATTTCGTGCCGTCAGGCAGGCGGCCGCTGTCACCGTCTGACCAATAGACAATGCCGGGTCCGTCGGTGGCCGCTTGTGCAGCCAGCGCGACGATCCCGGCGCAGGATGCCAAGATGATCGCTGAGACGACCCAGGGTTTGATGGTGAGCTTGAACGCCATGCCAGCCTCCTCGAGTGAGGCGGCAGATTTGGGCGAGACGGGTTAAGCAGGTGTTAAGCCACCGGCGCGGTCACGGTATTCGCGGTGGACTAGCGTGTCGGAACGGGGAATTCGCCGGAATAGTCGTAGAAGCCCTTGCCGACTTTCTTGCCGACCCAGCCCGCCTCGACATATTTCACCAGTAGCGGGCATGGCCGGTATTTCGTGTCGGCGAGGCCGTCATGCAGGACCTGCATGATCGAGAGACAGGTATCGAGACCGATAAAGTCGGCCAGGGTCAGCGGGCCCATCGGGTGGTTGGCACCCAGACGCATGGCGGTGTCGATGGATTCCACGGTGCCGACACCTTCGTACAGCGTGTAGACCGCCTCGTTGATCATCGGGACGAGGATACGGTTCACGATGAAAGCCGGATAATCCTCGGCATTGGTCGTTGTCTTGTCGAGACGTTGGGCGAAAGTGATCGCCGTTTCGTACGTGTCCTGGCTGGTCGCAAGGCCGCGGATGACTTCCATCAGCTTCATCAGTGGCACCGGGTTCATGAAGTGCATGCCGATGAACTTGTCGGGCCGGTCGGTGACCGAAGCCAGGCGCGTGACAGAGATGGAGGACGTGTTGGTCGCGAGATAGGTGTGCGGCGGTACGATTTCGCAGATCGAGCGGAAGATCTGTTCTTTGACTTCGCGCTTCTCAGTTGCTGCCTCGATCACGATGTCGGCCGCTTCGAGCGTCTTGATGGAGGCGGACGTCTTGATGCGCTTGAGACCTGTCTTCATGGCCTCGTCGGTGATCATGCTGCGCAGGACCTGACGATGCATATTGCCTTCGATCGTGCTCACACCCTTGGCGAGCGCATCATCGGAAATATCGGTCATGATGACGTCATAGCCTGCCAGCGCCGCGACATGGGCAATGCCATTGCCCATCTGGCCCGCGCCGATCACGCCTACTGTCTTCAATTCTGCCATGTGTCTGGTATCCTGAAAGAGCCAAAAGCAATGTGCCTAGCTCTTATCCTTTTTGTGCAGTGCGTCAAAGATCAACCTTTAATAAACAGGATTCGCTGCGCCGGACCTAGATTGTGGCGCACAGGGCACAGAGCCGGAAGGCGCCAGCCGAGCAAAAAAAGCCCGGCGCGAGCGCCGGGCTTGAAGCGTTTGGGAGGAAACGCAGTAACTAGAGGGCGTCGGTCAGTTCCGGCACCGCGTTGAAGAGGTCCGCGACGAGGCCGTAATCGGCGACCTGGAAGATTGGCGCTTCCTCATCCTTGTTGATCGCAACGATGATCTTGGAATCTTTCATGCCAGCCAAGTGCTGGATGGCACCGGAGATGCCGATCGCGATGTATAGCTCTGGCGCAACGATCTTGCCTGTCTGGCCGACCTGATAATCATTGGGCGCATAGCCCGCATCAACAGCAGCGCGCGAAGCGCCGACAGCGGCACCCAGCTTGTCTGCCAGTGGCACGATCAGGCGGTTGAACTCTTCGGATGAGCCAAGGGCCCGGCCACCAGAAACGACGCGCTTGGCACCAGTCAGTTCAGGACGATCCGACTTCACCATCTCTTCCGAGACGAATTCCGATTTGAACGGGCCAGATGGCGCAGCTGTGTCTTCAACCGATGCCGAACCGTCATTTCCAGCGGCGGCAAAAGCCGTGCCGCGAACGGTGATGACTTTTTTCGCATCGGACGATTTGACCGTCATGATCGCGTTGCCCGCATAGATCGGGCGCACAAACGTGTCCTGATCGACGACATCGACGATTTCCGACAATTGCATGACGTCGAGCTTTGCTGCGATACGCGGCGCGATGTTCTTGCCGGTGGTCGAAGCGGCAATGAATACGGCGTCATAGTTCGCCATCAATGGCACGACGAGGGCTTCCATGGCTTCGGCGGTCTGCTTGCGCAGGGTTTCGCCTTCGGCCTTCAGCACTTTGCGGACGCCGGAAACCTTGGCGGCTTCCGGGGCAACCGCACCGGCGTTTTCACCGGCCACGAGGATATCGACGTCTCCGCCGAATTTCGAGGCTGCCGTGACGACCTTGTGAGTCGCGTCCGACAGGCCGCCGTGATGATGTTCAGCAATTACGAGAACGGCCATTACACAGCTCCTGCAGTTTTGAGTTTGGCAACAAGCGCGGCGACGTCTTCAACCTTCTCACCGGCTTCGCGCACGGCGGGCTCGGTGACGGAGACGACGGTCAGACGCGGCGAGATATCGACGCCATAGTCTTCCGGTGATTTCTCGTCGATCGGCTTCTTCTTCGCTTTCATGATGTTCGGCAGCGAAGCGTAACGCGGCTCGTTGAGGCGAAGGTCAACCGTGACAACGGCTGGCAGCGTCAGCGACACGGTCTGAAGACCGCCATCGACTTCGCGGGTGACGGTCAGCTTGTCGCCGTCTTTTTCCAGCTTGTAGGCGAACGTGCCTTGCGGCCAGTCCAGCAGCGCGGCCAGCATCTGCCCGGTCTGGTTGGAATCGTCATCAATCGCCTGCTTGCCGAGAATGACCAGGTCAGGCTTCTCTTCGGCGACGACCTTGGCGAGCAGCTTGGCGACAGCCAGCGGCTCGACCGTTGCGTCTGTCTTGATCAGGATGCCGCGATCCGCGCCCATGGCGAGCGAGGTGCGCAGCGTTTCCTGGGCCTGTTGGGGCCCGACCGAGACAACCACAATTTCAGTGACCGTGCCGGCCTCTTTCATCCGAACGGCCTCTTCGACGGAAATCTCGTCGAACGGGTTCATGGACATCTTGACGTTGGCAAGATCGACACCGGACTTGTCCGGCTTGACGCGGACTTTCACGTTATAATCGATCACGCGTTTGACGGGCACGAGGACCTTCATGCGGTGCTCCCTTATGGTTTCGGAGGTTTGACGTATTTGCGGCGTTGCTAGCCGTCCGCCGCAAAAGACGCAAGGTTTACGTTGACGTTCAGGTCAATTTGGCGCGGTTTTTCCTTTCGCACCTAGGAATCCGAGCCCCTCGCCATCATGTCCGAGAGATCCTTGCCGGTGGCGGCGCCCTTGAGGAAGCCAAGCGTGCCGGGACCGAGAAGTTCCTCTCCCGCGCTCACCAGTGCGCCATAGGCTGTGTTGGAGAGGGCCGAGCCCATGCTGACACGTTTCACGCCCAACGCCTCAAGCTCTGCCATCGGCACGAAGCTGCTGCGCGGCCCCATCAGGACGTTGACGGGCCGGTCAACCGCGCCCAGCACGGACTTGATATCGGCCATCGTCTTCAGGCCCGGCGCGAACAGCACGTGGGCCCCCGCTTCCTGGTAGGCCTGCAGGCGGGCGATCACGTCTGACAGGTCTGGCACGCCGGTGAAGAAATTTTCGGCGCGGGCGGTGACGAGGAAGGGAAAGGGCAGCGCATTGGCGGCCTCCACGGTGGCGCGCACCCGGTCTGCAGCGGCGGCAGTCTCGTATTGAGGATTGGCCGCATCGCCCGTGAAATCCTCAATCGAACCACCCACAAGGCCAGCCTCCGCGCCCAAGCGGATTGTCTCGGCACAGGTTTCAGGGCTGTGGCCGAACCCGTTCTCCAGATCGGCCGTCAGCGGCAGGGGTGTAGCAGCGCACAGCTGGCGAAGATGCGCGAGTTTCAGGTCACGCGTGATATTGTAATCGGCGACGCCCGTGCTGGCCGCAAAGCCCGCACTGGTCGAGGCGAGCGCCTTGAAACCGAGACCCGCGAGAATGCGCGCTGAGCCGACGTCCCATGGATTGGGCAGCACGAACATGCCGGGCAGGTCATGCAGCGCCTTGAAGGCGAAGGCTTTGTCTTTTTGCGGTGTCATCTGGCATCCCTCCTTGTGCAACGCAGTCTGTTCACATGAAGGCGATGCGGCAAGCCACCCGGTTCCTGCTCTCGGAGCGGCTTTTTATTGCGGCGGCTCAAGATTGCGGGCCAGAACCTCGCCCGCGAGATAGAGCGAGCCGCAGATCAGTATTCGCTCAGCGCCAGTCGCCGCAGCCGCAGTAACGGCCGCATCCAGGCTGTCGCAAACGGTGACTTTGAGGCCCGCCGTGCGGGCTGCTTCGGCCAGGTCATGCGGCTCTGCACCGCGATGGCCGGGCACATTGGGCATTGTGAACACGTCAGGTTTCAGGTGCCGGAAGGGCAGGAAAAATCCTGTCGCATCCTTCGATGCCAGCATGGCCGTGACGAGCACGGTCTTGCCGGGAAGACTGTCGAGATGGCGGGCAATCGCGCGGGCCGCGTGGGGATTATGTCCCCCGTCGAGCCAGACCTCAGTATCCGGCGCGAGCCCCGTCACTGGGCCAAGGCCGAGGCGCTGCATGCGCGCGGGCCATGTGGCCGTACGCGCGCCTTCGAAAATGGCGGCCTGGTCAATCCGGGTGGATTCCCCGAACAGCTGCATGGCCATGGCGGCAAGGGCGGCGTTGCCGCGCTGATGCTCGCCGATGAGGGAAATGTCGTCCGGCATCGCGTCGATGAAATGCGCTTTCAATCGATACAGCGGCGCGCCGAGCCGGGTCGCTTCATTCGCGATCACTTCGTCGCAAACCTTGCGCTGGATCGCCGTCAGCACCGGGCGGTTCGGACGGATGATGCCCGCCTTCTCGCCGGCAATCTTGCGAATGTCGGAACCGAGGAAAGCCTTGTGGTCAAAGTCCACAGGCGTGATCACGCATAGCGCGGGCTGGTCGATCACATTGGTGGCATCATACCGCCCACCAAGGCCGACCTCAAGGATGAGCAGGTCTGCCGGAACCTCGCTGAAGGCCAGCAAGGCGGCCGCCGTGGTGGCTTCGAAATGCGTGATCTGCAGGCCGGTCAGCGCATCAAAGGTACGGTCCAGCCAGTCCAGCATGCGCGCATCGTCGACGATCTCGCCGGCCAGCCGGATGCGTTCATTGAACCGCACCAGATGGGGCGAAGTGAAGACATGCACCTTGAGGCCCGCCGCCTCGGCCATGGCGCGCATGAAAGCAGAGGTCGAACCTTTGCCATTGGTGCCGGCGACGTGAATGACAGGCGGCAGCCGGTCCTGTGGACGACCCAATGCCTCGAGCGCCGCCTCGACCCGTCCGAGCGACAGCTCAATCGTTTCTGGATATAGCCCTTCGAAACGCGCCAGCGCCGCGGCAAGGGCCGCACTGTTTCCAATCAAGCAGATTTGCCCTTGGACGCAGCCGGTTTGGCTGCATGTGTTTTGGGCTGGGTGAGCGGCGCAACCGGCGTGTCATTGCGGCGGCGCGAATTGGGCATCAGATGCGCCAAGAGACGGGCGAGGGTCGCCTGCATCTGGCGGCGATCGACAACAATATCGACCTGCCCCTTTTCTCGCAGGAATTCAGACCGCTGGAAGCCCTTGGGCAGGCTTTCACGGATCGTCTGCTCAATCACGCGCGGACCGGAAAATGCAATCATCGCGCCGGGTTCGGCCACATGAACATCTCCCAGCATCGCGTAGGAGGCCGAGACCCCCCCGGACGTCGGATCGGTGAGGACGACAATATAGGGCAGTTTCGCTTCGGCGAGTTCGTTCACGGCCAGCGTGGTGCGCGGCATCTGCATCAGGCTGAGTGTGCCTTCCTGCATGCGCGCGCCGCCGGATGCGGTGCAGACGACAAAGGCAGCCTTGCGGGCCAGAGCCATTTGCGCGGCGGTGACGAACGCCTCGCCTGCGGCCATGCCGAGAGAGCCGCCCATGAAATCGAAATCCTGTACCAGCAGGACGGTCGGCACGCCGCCAATCTTGCCATAGGCGGCGACCATGCAGTCATCCTGGATCAGGGGCGCGCCGCCATGTTCGGTCTCGCGCTTTTCGCGCGCGGCAATCTTGGCCTTGGCCGCCTTGATGCGGGCCGGATAGGGCTTGTCGTCCTTGAATTTCAGGGGATCGGCCGGCACGGGCGGCAAAGCCAGCGGCTCCCAGCGCTCTTCATCGAACAGGAGGCGGCAGCGCGTGCGCGGGCTGATGCGCATGTGGGCACCGGCAGGCGTGACCCACCAGTTCTCTTCAAGATCTGTCTTGTACACCAGTTCGCCGGACGCAGGGCATTTCACCCACAGATCGTCTGGCGTGTCTTTCTTGGCGAGCATGGTCTTCAGGCCGGGCGGGGTGACCTTCGTGATCCAGTTCATGCCTTGATACTCCTTAAGACCGAAACAGTCCCTACGCTTTGGCGACTGCAGCTATCGCTGCACTCAATTCCCCGGCAAGTGCGCCCATTCCCCGCGGCGCTTCAGAATAATCGCCCGATTCGTGGGCTGCCTGCGCATGCTCCACAAAAGCGGAGCCTACGACAACCCCATCGGCGATTTTAGCCATTTCTACAGCCTGTGCACCATTTTTTACCCCAAATCCAACACATACGGGCAAACCTGATACACGACGAACCATTTCGACATTCCCGGCAATGGCCTTCGGATCAGCCGATCCGGCGCCTGTAACGCCTGTTACAGCAACAAAATACACAAATCCCGAAGCGCCTTCGGCCACCTTGGCCATGCGGGCCTCATGTGTTGTCGGTGTGGCCAAACGGATGACCGAGATATGATGCTTGGCATATTCGGCGCGCAATTCGCCATCTTCCTCAGGCGGCAGGTCCACCAGGATCGTGCCATCGATCCCAGCTGCATGGGCCGCCTCGGCAAACGCCGCATAGCCCAATGAATGCACCGGATTGGCATAGCCCATCAGGATAAGCGGTGTTTCCTGGTCGGTTTCGCGAAAGCGCGCGGCCAGACCAAGAACGTCGATCAGCTTGGTATGCTTTGCGAGTGAACGCAGGCCGGCGCGCTGGATTGCCGGGCCATCGGCCATCGGGTCGGTAAAGGGCGCGCCCAGTTCGATAATGTCGGCACCATTGTCGCGCAGGGCGCACATGGACTGGAAACTTGTCTCAAGATCAGGGTCGCCGCCCATCAGATAGGCGACGAGAACAGCACGGTTTTCAGCCTTCGCCTTGTCAAAGCGGGCGGTAATTCGGGAAGTGGGCATCAGGAGTCCGTGTTTTCGTTGACCCAGGCCGCATAGGGCACGGAGGCTTGGGCGCAGGGCAGGGCCACAATCGCGGGCACATCGTAGGGGTGAAGCTCGTTGACGAGCGCCTCGATCTCGCTCCAGCGCGATTCAGGGGCCTTCATCCACAGAACGAACTCAAAGGCATGTTCGACCACGCCCTTCCAGCGATAGGTAGACGTGACCGGGCCTTCGAGATTGGCGCAGGCCGCAAGGCGCTGCTCGACAGCCGCATCGGCGATTTCCTCGGCAACGCGCCGCGACGGGCAGGTGATACGGATGAGAAGAAGGTCGGTCACATATCTACTCCCAAGGCCTTGGCCACGCTGAAGACGTCCTTGTCGCCGCGGCCACACAGATTCATGATCAGCAGGCCGTCCTTGTCCATCCCGTCAATCACATCCCCAAGGCGGGCAATCGCGTGGGCGGGCTCCAGGGCGGGAATAATTCCTTCAAGCTGGGTGCACAACTGGAATGCAGCGAGCGCCTCATCGTCAGTACAGGAAATATACTCAGCGCGACCTGTGTCGCGCAGGAAGGCATGTTCCGGCCCAATGCCCGGATAGTCGAGGCCGGCGCTAATCGAGTGGGCGTCGAGTATCTGCCCGTCATCGGTTTGCAGCAGGTAGGTGCGGTTGCCATGCAAGATGCCGGGGCGGCCGCCATTCAGGGCCGCCGCGTGCTCACCGGTTTCGATACCGTGGCCCGCCGCCTCGACGCCAATCAGGCGCACACCCTCGTCATTGATGAAGGGATGGAACAGGCCGATTGCGTTCGACCCGCCGCCAATACAGGCCATCACCGCGTCCGGCAGGCGGCCTTCGCGCTCCAGTATCTGCGCGCGGGCCTCAACGCCGATCACGCTCTGAAAGTCGCGGACCATTTCCGGATAGGGGTGCGGACCCGCCGCCGTGCCGATGCAATAGAATGTGTCGTCGACATTCGTCACCCAGTCGCGCAAGGCCTCGTTCATCGCATCCTTCAGCGTGCCTGTGCCGGACGAAACCGGCACGATCTCGGCGCCGAGCAGGCGCATCCGGAACACGTTCGGCTTCTGGCGCTCAACATCCGTCTCGCCCATGAAAACGACGCACTTCAGGCCGAAACGCGCGCAGATGGTTGCCGTCGCCACCCCGTGCTGGCCAGCCCCGGTTTCGGCGATGATGCGTGTCTTGCCCATGCGCATGGCCAGCAACACCTGACCAAGGCAGTTGTTGATCTTGTGCGCGCCGGTATGGTTCAACTCGTCGCGTTTGAAATAGATTTTCGCGCCGCCAAAGTGCTCGGTCATGCGCTCGGCGAAATAAAGCGGCGACGGACGGCCGACATAATGCGCCCACATGTCGTCCATCTGCGCCTTGAAGGCAGGGTCCAGCTTCGCCGCGCGATATTCCTTTTCCAGGCCCAGGATCAGCGGCATCAACGTTTCGGCGACATAGCGCCCACCAAATTCACCGAAGCGACCATTGGCATCCGGCCATTGTTCCCAGGAGTTACGCAAGTCCATGTCTTGAGCCTTCAATTCCGCTTTCCGTCACGCCCATGTGGCGCACTCAGGGCTGTTTCGCCGCGCGGATAAATGCCCGCACCAGCTCCCTGTCCTTTAGCCCCCGTATCCGCTCGACGCCAGTAGAGACGTCAACGGCGGGCGCACCTGTCGCGGCAATAGCTGTGGCGACGGTCTCCGGCGTCAAGCCGCCCGCCAGCATCCACGGGACAGGTGCCTGCCAGCCATCAAGGATCGACCAGTCGAATGGCTGGCCATGCCCGCCCGTCCGCGTCGCCCCTTCGGGCGGTTTCGCGTCGATCAGCAAACGGTCGGCGGCCGTGTAGGCACGGGCATCATCAAGGTGAACGCGGGTCGAAACGCCCAGCGCTTTCCAGACCTCGCATCCCGTCCGCGCCTTGATATCGGCCAGCCGCTGCGGCGTTTCACCGCCGTGAAGCTGGAGCACACGGATGCCGATGTCTGTCACCGCATCAATTTCGGCGTCTGAGGGATCAACCAGAAGCGCGACAGGCACGGCCTTGCCAACCTGCATCAGCAGGCTTGCTGCCGCCGCGGGAGTCACGCGCCGGGGGCTGGCGTCAACAAAGGTAAAGCCGATCCAGTCCGCGCCCTCGCGGGCCGCAAAGCCGACAAGGTCCGGATCCTTCAAGCCACAAATCTTCACACGTGCCATCAATGGCAGGTGATGGAAGGCAGGCGCGTCGTCAAGCCAAGTTAACGCCCGGTCACAAAGTGTGCTGCTTTTGCCACAACAGGTTTCAGCGCGCATGCGGGCCGGAACAGGCGCGACAGGGCCCCGTTATAGCGGTATGTCCCGAACAGGTCGGGACCTTAACGCTTAAGGATCCTCCCATGAAAAAGCTTCTGATCGTTTCCTCTTCAGCCGTCGCCATCGCACTCGGCCTGGCTGCGCCCGCTGCAGCCCAGACCTATGACAATGATGACACCGGCTTCTACGCTGAAGGTGGCTATACCTATCTCAACATCGAGCCTGAAGGTGCCGATTCCGGCGTCGACACGAATGCCATCACGGCACGTGCCGGTTACCAGTTTACGCCAATGTTCTCGCTGGAAGCCGACCTCACCACAGGTATTGATGACGGCGAGTTCGACTACAATGTCGACGAAGACGAGTTCAACCTCGACGACAATGACGATACCGACCTCAATGACGTGATTGCCGGTTCTGGCGATCTCGGCCTGAACTACCTTCTCGGCCTGTATGGCCGCGCCACTGTGCCGGTCACGGATCGTCTAGATATCTCGGCACGCGCCGGTTATGCCTTCATCGACGTTGATGCATCGGTCGTCACACCCGGCGGCACGACACTGGGCGTGATTGAGGACTCCGCTGACGGTCCAGCCATCGGTGCCGGTCTCAGCTATGACCTCAGCGAAAACTGGAATCTTCGCGGTGACTACACTTATTACAACTTCGAAGACACCGATACGGGCGCCGCAACGATTGCAGTCGGCTACAAGTTCTAAGCCAGCCTGAAATTGACTGAGTGGACGCGCCGGCCTTCGCAAGAGGGTCGGCGCTTTCATGTCACCCCCCCCGCTGCATCCAGACTGCCCCGACAACTGGATATGCTGGTCTGACGTCCTATCTCTAGTTCAGACCCCGAAATGCAAAGAGGAAAGCGACATGGCCAGTGGCTGGGCGCCCGACGGCGCCGTTCAGGATCAAATCGAAGACAGTATCAGGGACGCCGTGCAAACCGCACGCGCCCGCATGCCTGTCGGTGACAGCGCAACCCATTGCGATGAATGCGAAGACCCCATTCCCGAGGCGCGCCGGAAAGCGGTGCCAGGCGTGCGAGCCTGCGTGCAATGCCAGTCGCAGCGGGACAGTCGCATTGTTTCGTCTGGCATAAACCGGCGCGGAAGCAAGGACAGCCAGTTGCGTTAAGACGCCCGAACTGAGCGACCCGAGACATAGGTAACACAACGTACCGGACAGATAGGTAACACTTTCGGATTTTTCGGAGGGTTAGATGCCTTGGAAGGAGAGTTCGGTGGAAGATGACAGATTGCGGTTTGTCGCTCGTATACTGGATGGCGAAAGCATGACGGCGGTGTGCCGGTCTTTCGGGATATCCCGAAAGACCGGCTACAAGATTTATAACCGGTACAAGGCGTTTGGTCCGTCAGGCTTGACGGATCGCGACCGGCGACCGGTCCGCTATGCCAACCAGCTGCCCGGGCAGATTGAAGAGATGATCGTGCGGCTAAAGCAGGACAAGCCGCATTGGGGCGCCCGGAAGATCCGTGAGTTGCTGGTGCGTCAGCTCGATCAAGATACCCGTATTCCCGCCAAGAGCACCGTTCATGCCGTGCTCGACCGTCATGGCTTGGTCAAGCGCGGTCGCCAGCGTCGCCGCAACAAGGCCCAGGGCACGAGCCTGTCGACCGGCCAACAGCCAAACCAGGTCTGGTGTGCCGATTACAAGGGCGAGTTCAAGCTCGGTAATGGGGCCTGGTGCTATCCGCTGACCGTCACCGACCATGCCTCCCGCCACCTGTTCATGGCAGAAGCTCATCCATCTACCAAGGAAATCAATGCCCTGGATGCCTTTGAGCGATTGTTCAAGGACCATGGCCTGCCCGGTGCGATCCGCACCGACAATGGCTTGCCCTTTGCCAGTCCGAACGGGCTCTACAACCTGTCAAAGCTGTCAGTCTGGTGGTTGCGTTTGGGGATCAATCTGGAGCGGATCAAGCCCGGATGTCCACAACAGAACGGTCGTCATGAACGCATGCACCTGACCTTGAAGAAAGAAACGACAAGGCCACCGGCCATGAACAGCCTGCAACAGCAAGCCCGCTTTGACGACTTCATCGCTGAGTTCAACGCCGAGCGCCCTCATGAAGCGCTCGATATGAAATGTCCCTGTCAGGTCTACACGCCATCAACGCGACCCTATCGCGGCCTGCCCGATGTGACCTATCCAACCCATGACCGGGACATTCTGGTGACGTCCTGCGGGCGCATCTGCATGCATCGCAAGAAGATCAATATCTCAACATGCCTGGCCGGTCAGCGGTTGGGACTCAAGGAGGTCGACGACGGAATATGGCTCCTCAGCTTCATGAGCCATGATCTGGGATACATAGACCTGGAGCAGAAATCATTGCAAACTATCGCCAACCCGTTCGGGACCAGAGTGTTACCCATGTCTTAGGTACAATCTGTTACCCATGTCTCCGGGGCGGACAACAGGGGGCTGGCGGTGAGACAGGGATTCGAACCCTGGAGACTATTGCTAGCCTACACACTTTCCAGGCGTGCGCCTTCGACCACTCGGCCACCTCACCATCGCATCAGCGAAGCGAGCCACTTAGCTGAACGCTTCCCTGCTCGCAAGACTGTGATTGCCGTTTGCCCGCCCAGCCGCCATATTCCGGTCAAGCAATGGAGACCCGCGCATGTTGTTCTCGAAAAAACCTGCCACGATTCCCGATGCCGCCAGCGCCCTGCCAGGCCGCGACGGCGCGATCCCGACGGCCCGCGAGCATTTTGTTTTTCACCGCGATCTGCAAGGCCCTGTGCCGGACGGGTTTGAGACGGCCGTATTCGCCCTTGGCTGCTTCTGGGGCGCCGAGCGCAAGTTCTGGCAGCAGGACGGCGTGTGGTTGACCGCAGCTGGCTATGCGGGCGGACCGACCCCGAACCCGACCTATGAAGAAGTGTGCAGTGGCCGCACAGGCCATACTGAGGTCGTGCAGGTCGTGTTTGATCCGGCAAAGGTCAGCTATGGCGACCTCGTGAAACTGTTCCTGGAAAGCCATGACCCGACACAGGGCATGCGTCAGGGCAATGATATCGGGACCCAGTACCGCTCCGCTCTCTACACAATGTCTGACGCGCAGGCGGCGACCGCCCGCGATATGGTCGCGGCCTATCAGGGCGCGCTGGCCAAGGCTGGGCACACCGCCGCCATAACGACCGAGATCGCTCCGCTGGGGCCATTCTACTATGCCGAGGATTATCACCAGCAATACCTGGCCAAGAACCCGGCAGGTTATTGCGGCATTGGTGGAACAGGCGTGTCGTGCCCGATGGGCCTGTCAGTCGAGGGCTAGGATCCGAAATTCATCGAGAACCGCTTGCGGGTCTCGATCATGGTCTGGGCCTTGAACATTGCGTCCGAGGCCGTTTGCGCTTTCTGGATCGACGGATCGGCGCGCAGGGCCTCGACCACCTGAGACAGGTGGGAAATCGCTTCCTGAACCACCTTCAGGTCATATTGCTTCTCTGCACGCGCCAGCAGGGCGCGGCCTAGATCCATGCGGGCCTGCGAGACCAAAGCGGAATCCGACGTATTGCTGACTTCGCCAAGATGGGCGCGGCGCATCGCAATCACCCGGTCCAGCGTGCCAAGGTCGCCTGTCTGTTCGGCGACGTGGACGCCCGAGGCGCAAAAATCGGCCTCCAGCTCGCTGCGGATAACCGGTGACACGGATTCGCTTTCATCCAGCATCCGGTTCAGAGCCTCAGCCAGCAGTTTCATCTTCTCCGGACGGAACGCCTGTGGATTGGCGAGCGCAGGCTGCAGCTTCTTGGCCAGTAAATAGGCCGCAATATTCGGCACCTGTCCTTCACGGGCATCACGGCTTCCCGGCAGGGCGATCGTAAACGGGCGAGCCTCGTCGGGCCGCAAGCCGCCACCCCGCGACAGGCCTTGCACGATCAGGCCGCTATCTCCCTTGTTGATGCGGCTGGCCCAAACAAGCATGTCGGCATCGGACGCGGCCAGCCGCCGGCGCGCCTGCGCAAGAACCTTCTGATCGCTGCCGCCGGCAATCTCGCCCGTTAATGCCAGGCGGAAGGGGGCACCGAAATTGAATTCGGCCAGATTGTCGCTCAAGGCTGCATTCAGCCATTTACCGATGCGCCCGGCGCCAGACCCCGTCGGCCGCGCAAGCAGGATACGATAGCCTGGCTCCTTGCTGCGCCGGAATGCCCGCGTACCGCTCGCATTGCGCAGACGCGTGATCAGGGAGCGGACACCGGACAGGAAAAGGAACACGAGACCAAGGCAAAGGAGGAGCGCCATCGCAAACCCGAAAGTCGCGAAATCATGGGCGCTGAGCACATGCGTCTCCACCCAGTCTTCTGCCGCCGTGAACCAGCCTGTATCCAGCATGGTAATTGACCTCTTTGGTGTCATGGCGATACGAGCCTTGCTGAACGCTGGCAACAAGTAATGACTGTTAGAGCGCGCGGTCCGGCGCTAGCAATGGCCTGTCGGCAACACCGGGAGGCTGGGCACATGGCAAGTTTCGTCACCCGGTTCGCACCGTCACCGACCGGCCACCTGCATCTGGGCCATGCGGCGTCGGCCTTTCATGTCTGGGATGCTGCCCGGGCGGCAGGCGGAACCGTCAAGTTGCGACTTGAGGATATCGACCAGACACGCTGTCGCCCCGAATACGAGGCCTCCATTCTGGCCGACCTGAAATGGCTCGGCCTCAACTGGTCCGGACCGGTTCGGCGCCAGTCGGAACACTTTGATGAATACGCGCGGGTGCTGGACGCGCTTCAGGAACGGGGCCTGATCTATCGCTGCTTCAAGACCCGGCGGGAAATCACCGCCGCCATGCCCGCCGGTGTTGATCCGGACGAGGCCGCCTTTGTCAGCAAACCACTCGCACCGGATGAAGAAGCCGAGCGTCTCGCGCGCGGTCACGCCTTTGCATGGCGCCTTTCCTTGCGCGCGGCTGAAACCGAGCTGGGCGCGCGCTATGCATCACTCGCCTTCACCGAAGAGACCGCGGACGGCACCCGCAGCGTTCCCGCAAATCCGGCGGCATTCGGCGACGTGGTGCTGGCCCGCAAGGATACACCGGCAAGCTATCACCTGGCCTGTTGCCACGATGATGCCCTGCAGCAGATCACGCACGTTATTCGGGGCGAGGACATTCGCGAAATGACCAGTGTCCACGTGCTGTTGCAGGCCCTCATGGACTGGCCGACGCCGGTTTATCGCTTCCATCTGCTGGTCCTCGGCCCGGACGGAAAGAAGCTGTCCAAACGCGCTGGCGACAAAGGCTTGTCTGCCTACAGAGATGAAGGGATGACACCGGGCGATATTCGCGCCATGACGCACGCCGCATGACATCGTCCCTGACCCCCATCGTCCCCACTCTCTCCCCACCGGCTGCGCCCATCGAGCGCCACTGGCTGGGGCCGCTCATGGTATTCGGCGGCGGGGTGTGTATTGGCTTCGCACCCATCGGCCTGCGCCTGGGTCTGGAGGACCTTGGGCCCCAGGCCATCGCTTTCTGGCGCTACGCGCTCGCCTCCCCAATTCTGCTGGCGCTAGTCTTCCTCGTCGAACGCCGCGCGCCCCGTTTGCCCAACCGATTCGTCCTGCTGGCCGGCACATTCTTCACTCTGGACATGGCGCTCTGGCACTGGAGCCTGACGCTGACCACCGTGTCGAATGCCACCTTCATCGTGAATCTCGGCAACGTATCGGTCGGCTTTGTGGCCTGGTTGTTTCTCAAGGAGCGCCCCACGAACATCTGGTTCGGCGCGGTGTTGTTGGCAATCGTCGGCGCTGCTGCACTGTCACTTGGCGGTGAAGCGGGCGGTAAAGGCGATATTCGCGGCGACCTGCTGGCACTGTCGGCGGCGCTGCTGGTGTCCGGTTACATGCTGTGTTCGAAGCTGGCGCGGCGCACCCTGGGCGGTCTTGAAACCATCTTCTGGCTGACCGTCGTGGAAATTTGCCTTGCGGGCGTCATCGTGATCCTGTCAGGCGAGGCCTTTTTTCCGGAAAATCTGAACGGCTTCCGGGCACCGCTATTCCTCGCGTTGGTCGTGCACGTGATGGGGCAGGGCCTGATTATCACCGGACTCGGCCGTACGCCTGCAGCCATTGCCGGTGTCGTTGTTGTGGTGCAACCGGTTGTTGCGGCAGCGATATCCTGGACCCTGTTTGATGAACCCCTGACGGCGATCCAGGCGGGCGGCGCCGCCGCCATCCTTGTCGCTGTCTGGATGTCCCAACGCGGAAAGCCGGTGCCGATTGACTGAAAACTCGCCAACTGCATCGAAACTGCCACAAAACTCGGTTATCAATCGGACAGATTGAATCGTTCGGGAATCTCAAGACATGCGCACATCCATCGCCGCCGCCCTCAGCGGACTCGCTCTCGTTACAACCGCCTGCACAACGCCGGTGCCGGTCACGCCTGACACTCTGGACACCCCTGTCGCAGAAACGGCAGTGACACCGCTGCGTCCGGGCCTGTTGCCGGTACAGGCGAGCGACGCCTCTTATATGTACGCCGCCGCAGCCGTTCAGGCGCGCATCGACCAGCGCGGTGTGAAACCCGCCAAGAACGTGATCCTTTTCATTGGCGACGGCATGAGCATTCCAACCGTCACCGCCGCCCGAATCTATGCAGGGCAGAAACGCGGCGTGGACGGCGAATCCTATCAGCTGACCATGGAAACGCTGCCGCATGTGGCCCTGTCGAAAACCTACAGCCATGACGCGCAGGTGTCCGATTCCGCATCGACTGCCGTCGCCATGGTCACCGGCGCGAAAGTCAACTCACGCACGCTGGGCGTGTTGAAGGATGCAAGCTACGGAAACTGCGCAAGCATTGAAGGCAATGGTGCAGAATCGCTGTTCGTCCTGGCCGAACGCGAAGGCCTGGCGACCGGGCTGGTCTCGACAGCCCGCCTGACACACGCCACACCGGCATCGACCTATGCGCATTCACCCAACCGTAACTGGGAAGATGATGCAGCCCTCAAGGGCGGAGATGCCAGCGACTGCCGGGATATCGCCCGCCAGCTGATCGAATGGCCTGAAGGCGATGGATTTGAAATCGCGATGGCCGGTGGACGCGCCCCGTTCCTGACCGAGGATGAGGCAGACCTGGAAGCCGAAGGTCGAACCGGCAATCGCAAGGATGGCCGTGACCTGACTGCTGAATGGCTCGCGAAGTCACCCAACCACGCCTACATCGCTGACAAGGCCGGCTTCGACGCGATCGACTTTGCGTCGGATGCCCGTGTGCTCGGCCTCTTCGAAATCTCGCACATGCAGTTCGAACTCGATCGCGCAGACGACACAGCCGGCGAACCCTCGCTGGTCGAACTGACGCAGGCAGCGATCACGCGCCTGTCGCAAGATCCTGACGGCTTTGTCCTGATGGTCGAAGGCGGGCGTATTGACCATGCCCATCACGGCGTAAACGCCGCCCGCGCACTCGACGAGACCGACATGTTCGACCAGGCCATCGCTGCGGCCATGGCGATGACCGACAATGAGGATACATTGATCATTGTCACCGCCGACCATTCGCACACAATGACGATTTCCGGCTATCCGGCCCGCGGCAACCCGATCCTCGGCAAGGTAGATACCGGCATGGCGGAAAGCGGCGAACTGAAAGGTCTCGATGGAAAGCCCTATACGACACTGTCTTATGCCAGTGGACAGACCGCGTGCCGCCTGGTGGACGGCGAGCCGGACTGCACCCGCGAGGACCTGTCTGACATCGACACGACCGGGAAGGATTTCCTCCAGCCATCACTCGTGCCGATGTATTCGGAAACTCATGGCGGCGACGATGTGGCCATCTTCGCCACCGGTCCCGGATCTGAACTCGTCTCCGGCGTGATGGAGCAGAACGAGATCTTCCATGTCATGGGCCGCGCCAGCGGATTGGTCGCGGCGAAATAGGCGACTGCCTTACGTAGCGGCCGGGCTGTTCAAGGCGCGGCCGCTGCGCAATGTTGGGGGCGACCGCGGCGCCAGTGAACGAGCGCCGGGCCCCACCGGAGGAGTTCCCCATGAAAGCTGCCGTCATGCGCGCACCAAATGCGCCGCTTTCCATCGAAGAAGTCACGATTTCAAAGCCCGGCCCACGCGAAGTGCTGGTGCGTCTCGGCGCGGTGGGTGTGTGTCACTCAGACGTCCACTTCTGGGACGGCGCCTTTCCGACAGAAGTACCCGTGATCCTCGGCCATGAAAGCGCCGGCGTGGTGGAACAGGTTGGCTCCATGGTCAGCGCAGTTAAACCCGGCGACCATGTCGTGTCGATCCTTTCGCCTTTCTGCGGTACCTGCGAATTTTGCCTGACCGGTCATATGTCCGTCTGCCACACAGTGAACGGCGAACAGTTCAAGCGCGCGCCAACCGAGGCGCCGCGCCTGTCGATTGGCAAGGAAAAAGTGTCGCAATTCCTGAACCTGTCTTCCTTCGCAGAGCAGATTCTGGTGCATGAGAACACGCTGTGCGTCATCGACAAGGACATGCCGATGGACCGCGCATGCCTCATCGGCTGCGGCGTCATCACCGGCGTCGGGTCCGTCTTCCATGCGGCAAAGGTCGAGCCCGGCTCGACTGTTGCCGTGCTCGGTTGCGGTGGCGTGGGCCTGTCGACCATCAATGGCGCGGCGATTGCCGGCGCGTCGCGGATCATCGCAGTGGACCTGTCCGACGAGAAGCTCGCCATGGCGAAGAAATTCGGCGCCACTGATTTCGTGAACCCGAAGAACGGCGATCCGATCGAACAGGTCAAGGAATTAACCAATGGCGGCGTGCACTATGCGTTCGAATGTGTCGGCCTGAAGCAGACCGCCGAACAGGGCTATATGATGATGCGTCCGCGCGGCGTGATGACCGTGATCGGCATGATCCCGCCCGGCGTGAATATCGAAATTCCCGGCATCGAACTGCTGGTCACGGAAAAGCGCCTGCAGGGTGCGGTCATGGGCTCCAACCGGTTCCGGGTCGATTTCCCGCGCCTGATCGAGCTCTACAAGCAGGGTCGCCTGCACCTTGATGACCTGGTGTCAGACCGGATCGGGCTTGATGGCCTGACTGGCGCCTTGCAGAACCTGAAGGACAATAAAGGCTCGGTCGCCCGTCAGGTCGTGATGTTCGACACTTAGGCGCCTGACGCGTTGTCGCAGCGGCGGAAGCCTTGCGTAAACAGGGCGATTCGCGCATGTTCCGATAGATTAAGGCACTACTGCTGTTGAATTGGAACGATCCGGGCACCCGCCCATTTGATAACCATGACCAAGCCGCCTCAAATCCTTATCGTCGAAGACGAAATCCTGATTGCCATGGATCTGGAAGACATGGTGGCCGAAATGGGCGGGACAGCAATTGCCTCTGCCCACAATATCAAGACGGCGATCGCGATGGCGGAATCGATAGAGGCTGATGCCGCAATCCTTGATGTCGACGTTGCAGGACAGCTTGTCTTTCCCGTCGCCGACATACTGGCTGCGAGGGGCATACCCTTCCTGTTCAATACAGGCCATTCAGCAGAAGATGTGCTGCGTGCGCGTTACGAATCGGCCCCGATCTGCCGCAAGCCGACTTTGCCGCGTCAGTTGAAACTGACCCTGCAAAAATTGCTGGCTTCCCGGAATGACCGAACCGGCACAGGTGACGCTGCGCTGGCCTAGTCGCGCAGCAGCTCGTTGACGCCGGTCTTCGACCGCGTCTGGGCATCGACCGTCTTCACGATCACCGCGCAGGCAAGGCTTGGGCCGCCATTCTTGTCAGGCAACGTGCCTGGCACGACGACGGAATAAGGCGGCACCTTCCCGTAGGTGATGGCGCCTGTCTTGCGATCGACGATCTTGGTCGACTGGGTGATGAACACGCCCATCGCGATGACCGAGCCTTCGCCCACGACAACACCTTCGACCACTTCTGATCGCGCGCCGATAAAGCAATTGTCCTCGATGATCGTTGGGTTGGCCTGCAGCGGCTCCAGCACACCGCCAATGCCCGTTCCGGCCGAGATGTGGCAATTGGCGCCGACCTGCGCGCATGAGCCAACAGAGGCCCATGTGTCGATCATCGTGCCTTCACCCACATACGCACCGATATTCACGTAAGACGGCATCAGGACGGCATTGTTCGCGATGAATGCGCCGCGGCGCACAGCGGCTGGCGGCACAGCCCGGAATCCTGCTTCGCGGAATTCCGCCTCGCCCCAGCCTTCGAACTTCGACGGCACCTTGTCCCACCAGTTGCCGCCACCCGGCACGCCATTGATCACGCCATTGGCATTCAGACGAAAGGAGAGCAGCACAGCCTTTTTCAGCCACTGGTGCACCGTCCAGCTACCATCCGCTTCGCGGCTCGCAACGCGGGCTTCGCCCTTGTCCAGCAGGTCGATTGCGGCATCAACCACTTCGCGAACTTCGCCCATTGTGTCTGTGGAGAGCGTGTCGCGACGCTCCCAGGCAGTGTCGATTACGTCGGCAAGGGCGTCGGTCATTCAGGTGGTCTCCGGTCGGCAACAGGCTAGAGTGTTTTCAGTGCCGCCTCGAGAAAGGCAGCAAGGTCGCCCGTCACATAGTCTATGTGGTCTTGCCCGTCATCCCCCAGAACATCCGCAAGGCTTGCAGGTCGCGCTTCGACGGGTTCATGGCTCCAGTCCTTCTCGGAATGGACGAGAACCGTGGTGAAGCCGATATCCTTGGCAGGCGCCAAATTGCGGGCGAGATCCTCGAAGAAGATCGACTCGTGCGGGTCGACATCATGCAGCAATCTGAAGGCTTCGTACGAGGCCGGCTTGGGCTTCGGCGCATAGGCCGCATCCTCAATTCCGAAGCTGCCATGGAACACGTGGCCAAGGCCCATCTTCTCCGTCACGCGTTCGGCATGCCTGCGCGAGCCGTTAGTATAAACAAACTTGCGACCCGGCAGGACTTCGAGCGCCGCGCGGAGGGAAGGGAGGTCGGGCAAGGGAGACAGGTCTACTTCATGGACGTAGTGAAGGAAGTCTTCTGGGTCTATCCCATGAACCGTCATCAGGCCAGATAGGGTCGTGCCATGCTCAGCATAGTATTTTTTCTGGACTAAGCGAGCCTCATCACGTGGCAATTGCAGAATACGGGACACGAAATCCGTCATCCGTGTGTCGATTTCCGCAAACAGGTCACATTCGGCCGGATAGAGCGTGTTGTCGAGATCGAACACCCAATTGCGAACATGCTGGAAACTGCCAAACTGCGTCAGGTGAACTCCGGCATTTTTATCGCTCATTCGTGTTGGCCTTTGCGAAATCGCGCTCAAAGAATTCGAAGACGAGTTTCCGGTCGACCGGGGCGGGCGTCGCGGCGAACAGGGCCGTGCGATAGGCAGACGCTTCGCAATCGTCGCGCCCGACAATCGCGAATTTGGACCGCCCCACGCAGAACGCATCAGATGCCTTGGCCAGGGTGCGAATCTTGTCGCCATCCTCCATCTCGCCATAAACGTAATGCTCGGCGCCGCTGAGTGGGCGGTCCAGCACACGTGAACAGCCGCCGGCCTCAAGCATCCACCAGCCACGGCTTTCCCAGCCCTCGGAGCCTCGCCGGGCGATCGCGCTCCAGATCCGGTTCTTGGTGCGATTGCACACGGTGAAGCCGACGGCCCGGCCGCGTTCCTTCGCCACCTGTTCGAGGAAATCAATCAGGTCGGATTCCGACGTTGTCGCCGGCAGGCCATTCTTTTTCAGGAACTCACTTATCGCCGAACGCGTCTTGTGACCGATATTGCCGTCAATGGCGTTGGACACGACGCCCGCCTCTTCCAGCAGGCGCTGGATGCCGGCGGCGCGGGCCTTGTCGGTATTGTAATTGTCGATCTCGGTGAAAGGCGTCATCCAGCGGGTGCGCCGCGTGATCTCGACGGCGCGGAAGCCGCGCGCTTCCAGCCCCATGGCCGAGCATTCCGGCGGACTTTCCAGCGAGAAGCTGCCGGTCGGATCAACACAAAGGTCAGTATTGCCGCCCCATTCGCGCACACCGCCGCGGTGGGCGGTGGAGGTGCGCGCATAGACAAAATGGAATTTCGGTTCGAGCGGACCGGCCAAAGCGAGCTTGCAACTACCGGGCTGCAGCTTGATCCAGCCTTCGACCGTGATGCCATTGCCCTCGGGCCGGCCAATCGCGGCTTCGATAACAAAGCTCGTGCGGTTGCACAGAGACCAGCCATCGGACCCCTCCTGTGCCTGCGCCACGTGGCCAAATGTCAGGAAAGCGCCGAGGACGCCGAGAATTTTAAGAAACGAGCGTACCTGCGCCATGTTCGGTGAATAGCTCCATGAGGAGAGCGTGCGGCGCACGCCCATCAAGTATCACAGCCGCCCCAACACCATGATTTACGGAATGCGCGGCAGTTTCAAGCTTGGGAATCATACCACCTGCAGCTGTGCCATCCGCGATCAGCTCCGGAATGCGCGCCACGGGTATCTCGCGCATCAGGTTCCTGTTCTTGTCGAGCACCCCGGCAACGTCTGTCAGCAACAGAAGGCGGCTGGCACCCAGCGCCGCAGCGAGAGCGCCTGCGGCTGTGTCAGCGTTGATATTGTAGCGCGCGCCATCCGCGCCGACGCCAACAGGTGCGACAACCGGGATCAGCTGAGAGTCATTGCGCAGCATCGCGTCGAGCACGGTCGTATCAATTGCACTTGGCTCCCCCACGAAGCCGAGATCGAGCACCTGCTCGATATGACTATCAGGGTCCTTGGTCGTCTTGGTGGCTTTTTCAGCGCGGATCAGGTTGCCGTCAGAGCCAGACAGACCAACCGCCTTGCCGCCCGCCTGATTGATGGCCCGAACGATGCTTTTGTTGATCGGACCAGACAGGACCATCTCGACCACTTCCATCGTCTCTTCATCGGTAACGCGCAGGCCGCCCTTGAACTCGGACACGATGCCCAGCTTCTCCAGCAACTTGCCGATCTGCGGGCCGCCGCCATGCACGATAACCGGATGGATACCCAGCGCCTTCAGCAGAACCACATCACGTGCAAACCCGGCCGACAAAGCAGGGTCGACCATGGCATGGCCGCCATATTTGACGACAATGGTTTGCCCGGCATAGCGCTGGATATAGGGAAGGGCCTCGGACAGGGTCTTTGCCGTGAACTGGGCTTGTGCAACAGGGTCTGTCATCGGAACGGGCGCCATCCTTCGCATTCAGTGCGTATGGGCCAGCCTCATAAGGTGCTTTTCGGCGGGACGAAACCCTTCCATTCGGGACGCGACAGATCAGCAGCAAGCCGTTAGGCTGGCAAAAAATGCAAACTGGCGGGGAAGACATCATGAAACGCATCCTGACGGGCGCTGGCGCGCTGCTCCTCGTCCTGCTGGTCGCGGCCGGGATATTCCTGTGGGATCCGCTGCCCGCCAATCCACCTTTCAGGGAACTCGCCGCTGCTGCTGCAGACTATGATGCAGAGGTCATCCGCGATGAATTCGGCGTGCCGCATGTGCATGGCGCCCGCGATGCCGACGCCGCCTTCGGCCTTGCCTTTGCCCATGCCGAAGATGATTTCGAAACAATCCAGGAAACCGTCGCTGCCGGCCGGGGCATTCTGGCCCACTATCGCGGCAAGGATGCGGCGCCGCTTGATTACATCGTGGCCCTGCTCGGCGTGTGGGACACGGTGGACGCGCGCTACGAGACCGATGTGCCAGCCGACGTGAAAGCCATGGCCGATGCCTATGCCGCGGGGCTGAACCTGTATGCCGCCGAAAACCCCAAGGCGACCTGGCGCGGGCTCGCGCCATTCACAGGCCAGGACGTCGTCGCAGGATTCGTGTTCAAAACGCCGTTCTTCTACGGTCTCGATGCGACCTTCCTCGAACTGTTCGGTGAAGGCTACACCCAGACCATCGCACTCGACCCTGCAGAGGGCCGCAAGGCCTTCCTGATTGGTCCGAAGACGATGGCCGAGCGCGGCTCGAACGCAATTGCCGTGTCTGCCAGCCGCGCCGGTGACGAAGTCACCCGCCTGATGATCAACTCGCACCAGCCGCTCAGCGGTCCCGTCGCGTGGTACGAAGCGCAGATATCCTCTGACGAGGGCCTCGACATCACCGGCGGCCTCTTCCCCGGCACGCCGGTTATCCTGCACGGCTTCAACAAGGATCTTGGCTGGGCCAATACGGTCAGTGCGCAGGACCTGGTCGACACCTATGTCCTGACCGTCAACCCCGAGAATGATAGCCAGTACAAGCTCGACGGCGAATGGGCCGATTTCGAAAAATCCGTCGTCACGCTTCACGTCAAACTGGCAGGGCCTTTCGCGCTGAAGGTCAAACGCAAGCTCCTGCGCTCGGCCCATGGCCCGGTTATCGCAGCTGAACACGGCACCTATGCCGTGCGGTTCGCAGGTATGGGCGAGATCCGCCAGCTGGAACAATATTACCGTCTCAACAAGGCCGCCGACCTTGACGGGTTCATGACCGCCATGTCGCTGAACGCCCTGCCCAGCATCAATTATATCTATGCCGACAAGGACGCGAACGTCGCCTTCATCCACAATGCGCAATACCCCGCCCGCGACAATGCATGGAACTGGTCGGACGACATGCCCGGCGACCGGTCAGACCTGATCTGGAATGGCTATCGCCCATGGAGTGACGTGCCCAAACTGGTCAACCCGGCATCCGGCCTTGTCTACAATTCCAACAACACGCCCTACAGCGCGACCGATGGCCCGGACAATTTGCTGCCTGAAGACTTCCCCCAGTCCATGGGCCTGCAGACGAACGAGTCCAACCGTTCACTTCGCATGATCGAACTGACCGATGGCAAGACGCCAATCAACGAGCCTGATCTGATGGCGCTGAAATTCGACACGTCCTACGCCAAGACGTCCGAAGCGGCCGACCTGATCGCCCGCGTGCTGGCGATTGACTGGAGCCAGGAACCGGAAATGGCCGAGGCCGCCAAACGCCTCGCCGCATGGGACATGAAAATGAATGCCGACAGCCGCTATGCCGCGCTTGGCGGCCTGACCGTGCTGCGCGAGATCACGGCGAAGTACACGCACATCCCCGCGCCCAAAGCCGAAACGGCGTTCCGCGAAGCGGTCGAATGGCTGACCGTTCATCACGGCCGGATCGATCCGGAATGGGGCGAGGTCAACCGACTGGTGCGCGGTCAGGTCAGCCTGCCGATCAGTGGCGGCGCCGACACGCTGCGCGCCGTCTATCCGGATGCCATGCGCGATGATGGTGAATTGCACATGACGGCCGGCGACACATGGATCGCCCTCGTCGAATGGGACCGTCAGGGCCACCAGGTCGCCCGCGTCATCAATCCGTATGGCAGTGCGTCCCTCGACAAGGCCTCACCGCACTATGCCGACCAGGCCGCGCTCTTCGTCGCTGAAGAATGGCGCAAGGCCCACCTGACCCGCGAAGATGTGCTGGCAAATGCCACCCGGACATATCATCCGGGGAAGGATTGAGCCTAAAGCCCCTCTCCCAAGGGAGAGCGAGGCGCGCCCCCATACCACACCCGTCCCCCGCCGCCCCTGGGCCCAGCCCCCATCCGGCTCCCTATGCGTACCTTCCCTTACTTTCGCCCCGCGCTCACCCTGCTAGGCTTGAAAGAAAATGTTCTGGGAGGGACGCATGGAGCCAACGACAACGCATCTGCCGACCGTCAACACGATTAGCCTGACTGCCCCGTTGAGCTGGCTCGCGGGCGGCTGGGCCGACTTTCGCAGGGCCCTGTGGCCATGCCTGGTTTACGGCGCCATTCTGGTCGCGCTCAGCCTCAGCCTTGCGGCCGCGCTCTATTCCGCAGGCGCGTTGCGGTGGCTGTTTGTGCTGGCGGCGGGCTTCATGCTGGTGGCGCCCATGTTCGCCATGGGGCTGTATAATACCGGCCGCATGCTTGAACATGGCGAACGCCCGCGTATCGGCGACATCCTGTTCGTCAGGTCCGCCTTCCGACAGGATCTCATGTATCTCGGGTTGGCGCTGTTCCTCATCTTCTCATTCTGGGTCGAGGCGTCGCAAATCATTTATGGCCTGTCGACCTACAGGATTCACAAGACGCTGCCTGAACTCGCCACCTTCATGTTTACAGACCCCGCGGGCCTCAACATGGTTCTGGTCGGCACTATTGTCGGGGGCGTGATTGCCTTTCTGGCCTTCTCGCTCGTCGTCGTTTCCGCGCCGATGCTGCTGAACGAGAAGACGAGTGTCTTCATCGCGATGATCACCAGCGTACGCACCATCGCGCAGAATTTCCTGCCAATGCTGGTCTGGGCCATGCTGATCGTGGCGCTTACGGCGCTCGGCATCGCCACCGGCTTTCTCGGCCTGATCGTCACATTCCCCGTTATCGGCCTCGCCAGTTGGCGCGCCTATCGCGACCTCGTACCGTCGTCAGATGACGACATGAACGAGGCCGGGTAGGCGCATCCGCCTTCGGTCCGAACTGGCTGACAAAAACGCGCCTATTGAAGATCGTTCGGCTCTCGCATCTTTAGGAAGTCGTCAGACCCCAACGCTTCAGGCAAGGCCAGAATATAAACGACCTTGTCCTTGACGGGGCCTTCCGCATGCAGGGTTCGGGCAGGCACGACCACCTTGTCGCCAGCACTGACTTTTGTGCGAACACCTGAAACGGCGTCCAGAAAGTCAGTCTCACCTTCCATGATATAGGCGTGCACCTCATCGGAGTGCCAATGTGGCTCCAACCCTGGAGAAGGCGGGGAAACAAAGGTGGTGGGCCACGTCCCGTTCCGTTTCACATCGTCCATGACCTCGGAAAGTGAGGAGAAGTGTCCCCGGAAGAATTGAAGTGACATGCGTACCGCTCCCTAAGCATTGAAGAGGCGACTATAGGTCGTGCACATTTTGAGATAAACCTAGCGATCTGCATCATATTGATGCAATATGCGCATCATGCAGCTCGCCGCACTCAGAACTTTTTCCGATGTCATGACGCTTGGCAGCTTCGCCAGCGCGGCGCGGTATCGCGATGTCGATCCATCTTCCGTGTCCCGCTCGATTTCCGGGCTCGAAGAGGAGCTTGGTTTTCGACTGTTTCAACGCAACCGGCGAAAGCTGGCCCCCACCGAAGCAGGCCTGACCTATTTTTCACAAATCAGGAACCTGATTGAAGGCCTCGATCAGGCTCACCAGAAGGCGCGCGATGTGTCGACAGAGCCGCAAGGCCTGCTGCGTATCACGGCATGCACGTCGCTAGGCCAGCGCGTGATTGCCCCCCTGCTTCAGAAGTTCATGAATCGCTATCCGGCGCTTTCGCTGGAACTGATCCTCACGGACGCGCAGATCGATCTGGTTACCGATCAAATCGATCTGGCTATTCGTTTTGGGCCCAAGCCCGGCGGAGATGTGAGCGCAACCAAACTTGCGCCGCGAACATTCAAGGTTTGTGCAAGCCCATCCTATATCCAGCGCACTGGCAGGATGATGCATCCCGAAGAATTGTCTGAGCGCGAATGCGTGCTGTTTCCTTTGCCAGGATACCGAACGCACTGGCTTTTCCGCGACGCGGGCGGGCGTGAGTTCGACGTCCCCGTTCAAGGGCGGCTGCTCGTTTCTCACGGATTGACGATGACACAGTGCGCACTGTCGGGATTGGGGCCAACCTTGCTGCCCGACTGGCTATGCCTGCCTGAGCTTCACGCCGGAGACCTGATGGATTTGTTTCCCGAATTTGAGTCCGCCGCAACAGAGTTTGATACCGCGGCCTGGATGGTTCATCCCTCGCGGAAATATGTGCCCAACAAAGTCGAAGCCTTCATGCAATTTCTGCGCGCAGAAATCTGACGGCGGATCACATCATTGATGTTCTCTTGCCGTCCGGAGTGAAGCGCAGGGCTAGAGCAGGGCCGCGATCTCGGCGCGCAGTTCGGCAATGCCCCAGCCTTTTTCAGCCGAGGTCACCAGAACGAGCGGGTGTGCCGCGCCATGCTTCTTTAGCTTGGTCTCGATATCGGCCTGCAGCCCATCGACCTCGCCCTTGGCCAGCTTGTCGACCTTGGTCAGCAGGACCTGGTAGGTCACCGCCGAGCCGTCCAGCATGGCCATGACTTCCTCGTCTGTGTCCATCAGGCCCCGGCGGCCGTCGACCAGCAAGAAAACACGGCGCAGGGAGGGGCGGCCCCTCAGGTAAGACCGTGTCAGCTTCATCCAGGCCTCGGCCTGTGTCCGGCTGACCTTGGCATAGCCAAAGCCGGGCAGGTCGACGAGGTAGAGTTGGTCGTCGCCGACATTGAAATAGTTGAGTTCGCGCGTGCGGCCCGGCTCGGAGGAAGACCGCGCCAGCTTGTTGCGGCCGGTCAGCGCATTGATCAGGCTCGACTTGCCGACATTCGAACGGCCGGCAAAGCAGACTTCCGTCCGGTCCGCTGGCGGCAGGCCTTTGAGATCAACCACGCCCATGATGAATTCGACCGGGCCGGCGAACAGGAGCCGCCCGGTTTCGATCTGGTCTTCACTGGGCGCCGGGCGCGTGTCCATGGATCAGTCCGCCGGTTCTTTTTCACGCCCCAACAGGCGCGAAATCGACTTGCCAAGTTCTGTGTCGACCCCGTTGCGGCGCATGATGAAATATTGCTGCGCAAAGGACAGGATGTTGCTCCAGACCCAGTACAGAACCAGGCCCGCCGCAAAGCCGCCAAACACGAACGTGAAGACAATCGGCATCGCCTGAATCACCATTTTCTGCGTCTTGTCCGTCGGCGCCGGGTTCAGGCTCTGCAGCGATGCCATGGTCAGGCCATAGAGCAGCGGCAGGATACCGACACCGATGATGATGCCGATCACCGGAACCGATTTCACGTCAGACGCCGCCCAGGGCAGCAGGCCGAACAGGTTGCCGATGGCCGTCGGGTCTGGCGCAGAAAGGTCCTTCAGGAACAGGAAGGGCGTGTGACGCATTTCCAGCGTCACATAGAGCGTCTTGTAGAGCGCGTAGAAGATCGGGATCGTGAACAGGATCGGCACACAGCCGCCAATCGGGTTAGCGCCTTCCTGCTTGTACAGTTTCATGATTTCCTGCTGCTTGCGCTGCGGATCGGCAGCAAAGCGCTCGTTGAGCTCTTTCATCGGCTCCTGCAGCTTCTTCATCTTCGCCATCGACTTGTAGCTCTGGTTGAACAGAGGCACGAGCGGCAGCTTGATCAGCACCGTAAAGGCCAGGATCGCCCAGCCGAACGAGTTGAGCACACCCGCAAGATATTCGAGGACATAGAAGAACGGCTTGGTCAGGAAGAAGGCCCAGCCCCAGTCGATGGCATCAACCATGCGCGGAATGCCGTCAGTGTTCTGGTATTGCTGCAAGACATCAAACCGCTTGGCACCGGCAAAGATGCGATTGCCGACCGTCTGGCTTGCGCCGGGGGCCAGGGTGATCGCTTCACTTTCGGTGCGCACTTCCAGCGGACCGCCAGTGGCGATGCTCTTCTTGTTGACGATGCCGTTGAACGGACGGTCCTGCTGAGGCACCAGCGACCCCATCCAGTATTTGTCCGTCAGGCCCCACCAGCCGCCCTCCGTGGAGGGGAAAGTGCCTTCGTCGGTTTCGCCGTCGATATTCTTCAGCGCCATCAGTGGCTTGTATTTCTTCATGCGCAGGTCGCCATCGACCACGCCCATCAGGCCCATGTGCGCCAGGCCGCTCGCGGTTGCCGAACCCGGGTCAGTCACTTCGAGGAAGCCTTTATAGTCGCCGTGCCGCTCGACCGAGCCAATCGCCCGCACGGCCCGCTCGGTATCGCCGGTATTGGTCAGCGTATCTTCGAACGAGAACATGTAATTGGCATCGACAGAGATCTTGCGATCAATCGTCAGGCCCGGCGTTTCGAGGCGCAGCGTGATCGGAGACGCCGTCGTCAGTTGGCCCAGGCCCACTTGCACCCAAGGGGAATTGCGACCGGCAACCAGCGAGGACCCGTCAGCCCAATAAAACGTGGCGAAATAGCCGTATTCAGTCGTTTCCGGGCGGAACAGGCGAACTTCCTGTGTCTTCTCGACTGTCAGGTAGTGCTTGCGCAGGCTGAGATCGTCGATGCGAGCCCCCGCGAGGCGGATCGAACCGTCAACGGAATCGCCTTCAAATTTGACCCGGCCCGGACCGGAAACCGCTTCCTCGACTGACTTGGTCGCGGCGACCGCCGGAACAGTGCTCAGCTCGGTCGCGCTCATGCCGCTCTGTGCGTCTGCCTGGATCACGGCCTGCTGGGCTTCGAAGCGTTTTTGCGCAGGCTCCATGAAGACTTTCTGGTAGCCAAATACAAAGGCAACCATCAAAGCCATCGCGATCAGGAAATTGCGCTGGTCTTGCTTTTCCATCAAATTTTGTCCCGGAGGTTTAGGGGCGCCAACTCGCAGATCGAGGCGGCACGGTCAATTAGCGGCGAGGCTTATCAGCGCGCTTTCCATATCGTCAAGCAAACGCGCCCACGCAATGTCAGCCGTGGCGTCGCGGGCGATGAATACATAGTCGGTTCCCGGCCGCCCCAGCCGTGGCAACAGCTGGCGGGCCGCCTCTCTCAAGCGGCGTTTCGACCGGTTGCGCACAACCGCATTGCCGACCTTTTTTGTTGCCGTATAGCCCGCGCCAATGTGCGATCCGGCCGTGTCGCCAACGCGCTGGCGCGCCTGAACCACAAGCGATTTGCGCCGTTCGGCCTTGCCACCGCGCACAAAAAGGAATTGAGGCCGCTTCGCCAGGCGAACGACCTCAATCGAAATGTCTGTATTGTCTTGCGGCATCGGCAACGCCCGGCCTTTCAGGCTGGCGGGAGAAGTGTCTCGCTTAAGCGGACAGTTCCTTGCGGCCTTTTGCCCGGCGACGTGCCAGAACCTTGCGGCCGTTCTTGGTTGCCATGCGAAGGCGGAATCCATGGGTACGCTTGCGGCGCAGGTTGCTCGGCTGGAATGTACGTTTCATGGTTCTGCTCTAAGGCTGATGTGTCTCGGAAAGAGGGGCCAATACAGGCGACAGACGCGAAGGTCAAGGCGGGCTGACACAGTCTCGGGCACCAAAATGGCATATTTTTCGGCCAATCCCGCCGCGCCCGCGAGGCTTTATCCAGCGATGGCTTTACATGGCGCGAGAGTCTTGCTCTTTCTGGCCGCAAGGTGGGCTGCAAGAATCGAAGGATGTTCATGCGTTTCCTCCGCTCTGCTGTACTATGTCTGTTTGCTGCCGCTGCGCCGGCCGCGCTCGCACAAGCGATTGACTATGACCGGCTCGACCAACGCCTGACGCGTCTTTCGGCACACGAAGACATTGTAGGTCTCTCTGTTGCCGTCATCGAGAATGGCGAAATCCGTTTTGCAAAGGGCTATGGCGTCACCGAAATCGGCGGGCCGCCCGTCACCGACGAAACCGTGTTCCGCTGGGCCTCGCTCTCGAAAGGTGTTGCCGCCAGTCAGGTCGCGATCCTCGCCGGAGAGGCGCGGCTGAACCTTTCCGACACCGTGTCGAAATTCAAGACATCACTGCGCCTGCCCGGCGGGGGCGAAAAGCAGGCGACTCTGGAAGACGTGCTGTCCCACCGGCTGGGCATTGTGTCGAATGCCTATGATACGAGCCTTGAGGATGGCCGCGACCCCGCCGAAATCCGTAACAGCCTGCGCGGCCTCAAGCCGATCTGCGCGATCGGTGAATGCCATACCTACCAGAACGTCGCGTTCGATGCGGTGGCTGAAGTGGTCGAGCAGGTGACCCATGGCAAATATGCCGATGCCATCGAGAATTCACTCTTCAAGCCGCTCGGCATGGTCACCGCCAGCATCGACCGCGCCGGCCTCGAAGCGTCGCAATCCTGGGCCCGGCCTTATACCAAGCGTGAGAAGGATGCCGGACCACCCAAAGCCAAAATCGTCAATGACGACTATTATCGCGTCCCTGCCGCTGGCGGCGTGAATGGTTCAATCCGCGATCTTGCCCTCTATGCCCGCGCGCAAATGGGCCTCGTTCCGGATGTCCTCAGCGACACGGCATTGGAGATGATGCAGACTCCGCGTATCTACACGAGCCGGGAGCAATCCGGCCTCAGCCGCCGCTACAAGGGCCATATGCGGGACGCACGTTACGCGCTTGGGTGGCGCGTCTATAAATACGGCGAGGCGGGCAACCGCGTGATTGGCCATCGCGGCGCGGTTGAAGGCTACCGCTCGCTGATCCTGTTTGATCCCGAACGCGATACCGGCGTGGTGGCGCTCTGGAATTCCAGCTCGCGCCTGCCGGTTGGCATCGAGTTCGAAGTCATGGACATGGCCTATAACCTGCCCGCACAGGACTGGATGGAACTCGACGCGGAATCGGCAGGCGGCGGAAAGTAATCCCGGGCGGGTCAGGCGCCGCCTTCCGGCAACATCTGTTCCAGCCACCATTGATTGTATTGCCATATCGCCTTCTCCAGCGGTGACAGCCGCCCCTGAGTGGTCATGGGCGCGTTTAGGCCTTTCCAGACCGTGTCATTGGCGCCGATGTCTTCCATATGGATCGCGGTGACCATCTGGCTGATCTCTTCAGCGATATGGTCAAATCCCTCGAACGCCGTGTAGGCGGCGGGCACGCAGATGTGAATCCTGAGTGCCAGTTTGCCTGGGGTTTCAGGGAACAGCTGATACCAGGTCAGCACACTGCCCTGAATGCCAAGCAGGAAATGCGGATAGAGGACGCTCGCAAACAGGTCCCGCGCCTGCCAGTCCTCAAGGCCCTCGACCGGTGGAAGGCCGGGCGGCAACTCGGAATGGGCCGCCGGCATGTGGAGAATGGACCAGGGCCCATCATTATCCGGTACACGGGAGTCGCGGGCATGATAGGCGGGTTCAAACGATTCCGGATGCACCCCGATATGATGGTAGGCCTCCATGAAATTCTCGACCAGGACTTTCCAGTTCCAGTCGCTGTCGAATTCCAGCGTGCGAACGACCGTCATATCGTCCAGCCTGAACTTCTCGAAATAGGCCTCGAATGTTTTGACCTGCGGCGCAAAGGGCAGCGCGTCCTTGTCAAAATTCGCGAGAATGAAGCCCTGCCAGACTTCGGTGCGAACCTGCGGCAGGCGGCAGCTTGATTCAGAAAAGCCCTCCGCGCCGTCCATCAGGGGCGCGCGGATGAGTTGGCCTGACGTGTCGTAGCTCCACGCATGATAGGGACAGGTGAACAGTTTCCGATTGCCATCGCCTTCTGCGACCTGCGCCGCGCGATGAAGACAGGTGCGTGACATCACACGGATTTCGCCGTCATGGCCGTGCACGATCATGATCGGCTGGCCCAGCAGGTCCATCGACACATAATCTCCGGGATTGGTGACCTGGTCGACACGGGCGAGGGGCAGCCAGCTCTTGCGAAACACCTGCTCGGTTTCACGGACGAAAATATCGTCATTCGTGTACGCCGCCGGCGGCAGGGTGTGGGCTCCGGCCAAGGGCAGCCTGACCCGGTCGACCTCGACGGCGTCAATTCCCGGTAATTTCTGTGTCATGAATATCCTCCCGGGATAAAAATGACACAGGCGTCAACTTTTGTCGACCGCGCCACAGATCACCCAGGCCATCCCTCGACAAAAGTTGACGCATGTGTCATCTTTTTGAGACGCATAAGGGTTTCAGCATGGTATTCATCATCAAGACCATCTTCGACTATGGCGCACTCGTATTCGCTTTCGGGTTCATCACGCCCCTGACCATGCAGATCATCACGCGCGCAGGGATCGACCTGCCCTTCGGCCTGACACCGCCTATGGCTGGCCTCATTCTGGCAGCTGTCTGGGGCGGTATCGCCCAATACCGGGGGCGCTGGATATGACCGACACACCGCAAGCCGCATTCGACACAGACCTCATGCGGCAGGAACGCGAGATCGCGCGTCGGCACATCGGGAAGTTTCCCTGGATGTCGGTGACGTGGGCGTTCGTAAACCTCGCGGTCTGGCTCTCGCTCTGGCCGCTGGTACTCACCGGCACGCTGTCTGTCTGGATCGCCTTCCCGATTGCCACACTCAACGTGATGCTCTGCTACCTGCCTTCGCACGAAGCCCAGCATGACATCATCGCCCGGCCCGGCGACAAGTTGCGCTGGCTGAACGAACTGGTCGGCCATATTTCGACCATTCCGCTTGTCTTGCCCTATCGCGTCGCGCGCCTGACCCATCTGGAACACCACAAGCACACCAACCACCCTGAGCTTGACCCCGACTATGGCACCCGTGCGTCCGGCCCGCTGGCGGCCATCTGGAACAGTATCCAGAACCGACAGCCTGGCTCTGAAAGTGGCCCCAACGCCTACGCCGCCGCGCTGCAGCGCATCGGCCGCGAGGACGTAATGCTCGAAGCCGTCCTGTCGACTCTGGCCTTCTACGTGATCCTGTTCGGGTTGGCATGGAGTGGTTTTGCCATCGAAGCAGCTCTGCTCTGGTGGCTGCCCCGCCATATCGGCCAGACTTACATCGTCTACTATCTCAGCTGGGCACCGCACCATCCCGCCTATGAAATGGGCCGCTATCGCAATACGCGGGGTTTCCGCGCTGCCTTCGGGAATATCGCATCGATGGGCATGCAATATCACATCGTGCACCACCTGCATCCGCGCATCCCCCTGATCCGCACGCCCCGCGCCTTTCTTGAAATGCGCGACGTTCTGGAGGCGCGCGATTGCCGCCTCGAGGATATTTAGACTCACGCGGCCTATCACGGGCGTGTGATCGCGCACACCTGAAGCGTTACGGGCGCTTTCCCCGCGGATGATCTATCTCTCGGCCATCAACCGAGGACTCCTCATCATGCAACTTTCCAAGGCGCTGCTCGCTGCCACACTCATGGCAATGCCGCTTGCCCTGCCTGCACAGGCACGGGATGTAGCAACAGGCGCAATCGAGGACACAGACATGGCCAAAGCCCAGCACGCTGAATGGACGCGCCTGCTCGCAAAATACGTCCACGCTTTCGATGACGGCGTAAACAGGGTCGACTATGGCGCACTGAAGGCCAATCCCGCCGACATGGCTGCTCTGGACGCTTATGTCGCCGGGTTTGCCGACAGGGACCTGTCCGGCTCGAACGATGCCGCGTTCGCCGCCTGGGCAAACCTCTACAACGCCGTGACCGTTCGCTATATCGTCGAAAAATACCCGCTCGGTTCGATCAAGGACGGATATTTCTTTGGCGGGCCATGGAAAAAGATCATGGTGGACGCCAGCGGACGCCGCATCTCGCTCGACGATATCGAACACAAGATCCTGCGGCCCACGTTCAACGATCCGCGCGTCCACTATGCCGTCAATTGCGCCTCGTTCAGCTGCCCCAACCTTCTGGCCAAGGCATGGGAGCCTGCCACACTGGACAAGGATCTGGACGCAGCGGCGCGCGCTTACGTGAACACGCCTCGCGGCGTGACCGTGTCAGATCGCGGCCTTGTCGTCTCGTCAATCTATGACTGGTACACGGCCGATTTTGGTGGCTCGAAACAATCCGTCATCGACCATTTGCTGAAATATGCCGATACTGGCCTCGCCAAGCAGATCCGGGCTAATCCGAAAATCCGCTCCTACGCCTATGACTGGTCTCTCAATGACACCGAATAACGCCCCCGCACCCAAGCCTGCCTCGCTCGCGATCCGCCTCTGGCCACTCTATGTGATCGGCACCGGCATTCTCGCCGCTTGGGCGTTCGGCTTGTTCGACTATCTCTCGCTCGAAACCTTGCGCACCCAGCAGGATGCCCTGCGCAGCTTCGTCAGTGAGCATCTCTTCCTCGCTGTCGTAGCCTATGTGCTAATTTATGCCGCCGCCACACTGTTCATGATTCCCGGTGCGCTCTGGATCACGATTGCCGGCGGGTTCCTCTTCGGCCTGTATGGCGGCACGCCTGCCACGGTGGTCGGCGCGACGCTGGGCGCCAGCCTGCTGTTCTTTGCCGCGCGCACGTCTATTGGCGCCGCACTACGCGAACGGGCCGGGCCTTTCGTCAAGAAAATGGAACGCGGCTTCCAGGAAGACGCTTTCTCCTACATGTTCGCCCTGCGCTTCCTGCCTGTTGTCCCGTTCCCGGTCGCCAATATCGCGCCTGCCATCCTTGGCGCGAAGTATCGCGACTATGCCATCACCACCGCGCTCGGCATCATTCCCGGCGTCATCGCCTATACATGGATCGGCGCAGGGCTCGGCGCGACATTCGCCGCCGGTGAAGACCCGAACATTGCCAGCATCGCCAAGAATCTCGTTCCGGCCTTTGCTGCTCTGGGCGTCGTGTCGCTGATCCCCGTTGCTTACAAAAAGCTCTTCTCGAAAAAAGCCGCCAAGCTGGAAAGCGTAAGCTGATGCAAGATACGACACTCCCGATCACCGAACACAAGGCCGACCTTGTTGTCATTGGTGCCGGTTCCGGCGGCCTGTCCGCTGCGGCTGGCGCGGCCATGTTTGGACTCAAGGTCGTCCTTTACGAAAAGCACGAAATGGGCGGCGACTGTCTGAACTATGGCTGCGTGCCGTCCAAGGCCCTGCTCAGCGCCGCCAAGGCGGCTCAGTCTGCCCGCGACGCAGCCAAATATGGCGTAACCGTTTCAGCCCCGACAACCGACTGGACCGCTGTCAAAGCGCATGTCCGCCGCGCCATCGACACGATTGCCCCGGTCGACAGCCAGGAACGGTTTGAAGGCCTTGGTGTCACGGTCATCCGCGAAGCCGCCAGCTTTGCCGATAAGAACACGATCGTCTCGGCATCCTCTCGTACTCGCGCGCGCCGCATTGTTATCGCCACAGGCTCAACGGCCTTCATCCCGCCCATCGAAGGGCTGGCAGAAGCACCCTACCTGACCAATGAAACCATTTTCTCGATGCCGGACTTTCCGGAGCATCTCGTCATCCTCGGCGGCGGTCCTATCGGCATGGAAATGGCGCAGGCCTTCACAAGGCTAGGTGCCAAAACCACCGTCATCGAAATGGGCCGCGCCCTAGGCAAGTCAGACCCTGCCCATGCCGGCGTTGCAATTGATGCCTTGCGCAAGGAGGGGGTCACCATTCTGGAAGGCCACAAGGCCGTGCGGGTGTCTGCTGATGGTAAACGGATCAAGGTCCACACCGAACATGACGGCACATCGCCCGTGATTGAAGGTAGCCACCTTCTGGTCGCCGTCGGCCGTCGCACCATGCTGGATGGCCTGAACCTCGAGCCAGGCAAGGTCGACCATGACCGCAAGGGTGTTGTCGTCGGCGACAATCTCCGCTCACGCAGCAATCCCCGCGTCTGGGCACTGGGTGATGCCGCGGGCCGCGAACAGTTCACGCATGTCGCCGGCTGGCACGCATCCGTCTTCGCCCGCCGCGCTTTCTTCAAGCAAGGCACAAAGGCTGACAGCCTGCCGATCCCGGCTGTGACCTACACGTCCCCGGAAGTCGCCCAGATCGGCCTGACCGAAACGGAAGCGCGTAAAAAGTTCGGCGACGACATCGACACGTCATCCTTCGCATTCGACGAGAATGACCGCGCTATCGCCGAAGAAAAGACACTCGGCGAAGCCAAACTGGTCATCCGCAAGGGCTCCCTCGTGGGCGCCTCGATTGTCGGCGAGGGCGCCGGCGAAATCCTGCAGGTGATTGGCGTCGCCATGTCGAACGGGCTGAAGGTGAAAGACCTCACCAATTTCATATCGCCCTATCCGACCCGTTCGGAAGTGGTGAAGCGCGCGGCATCCGCACACTTTACCGAAACACTGTTCAGCCCGTCCGCCAAACGCCTTGTCGGCTTGCTCCAGCGCATCCCGTAAGCTAGTTCACGCTGGGTGAACGACGATATCCGGACCGCCCCTTCACGCGACCTGCACGCACCATCGTTCGCACGTTGGTTCGAAAGCCTGTCCTTTCGCCTGTTTGCCCTGACGCTGGCGTCGATCCTGCTGGTTGAAGGTCTGATCTTCGTGCCCAGCGCATCGGGCTTTCGCAATGCCTGGCTGCAGGAACGGGTTCAGGCTGCCCGGACAGCCGCACTGGCGCTCGACGCCGCGCCGTCACGCAGCGTCTCGGACGAACTCTCTGACGAACTCCTGATGAGCGCCGAAGTGCTGGCTGTAACCGAAATCGAAGACGACATGCGATTCCAGTTATTGTCGGCACAACAGTCCATCTCAGGCGAGATGTACGGGCTCGACCTGCGCGGCTCGACCATGGTCGGCCGGTCGTTTTCCGCCATGGGCGCCTTCTTCGCGCCGGATGACCGGGTTCTTGTCATTCTCGCCGACGGCTCTGCCCCGGGCCGCGTCATTGAAATTGTCGTGCCCCAGGCACCGATGAAGGCCGCTATGTATGCGTATGCGCGTCGCATCGCGGCCCTGTCGCTGCTGATCGCCTTTATTGCGGCGGGTATCATCTATGTCATGCTTCACTTGCTGGTCGTGCGCCCCATGCGCCGTGTCACGCTCAGCGCAGAACAGTTTCGCGATGATCCCGGCGCATGGACACGTCGCCTGCCGCCCACCCGCCGACGTGACGAGATCGGCCGGGCCCAGAATGCGCTCTCTGATATGGAAGAGACCGTCGCATCGAGTTTCCGCAACCGCGCCCACCTCGCCGAACTCGGCAGCGCCGTGGCAAAGATCAACCATGACCTGCGCAACTCGCTGGCTTCGGCGCAGCTCGTCTCCGATGTGCTCGCCCGGTCGGAAGACCCCCGCGTGCAGAAAGCCGCGCCGCGTCTTGAACGGGCACTGGAGCGGGCAATCAGCCTCGCCACAGATACGCTTGACTATGGCAAGGCCACCCCGCAAGCGGCCCGTATCGAACGTGTATCTCTCCATTCCATTCTGGAGGAAGCCGCCGGCGAAGCCCTTGCAACCCACCCCGGCGCGGACTGGCACAACACCGTGCCAGTCGATGCGAAAGTGAATGCCGATCCTGACCATTTGCACCGCATCTTGAGCAATCTCATCCGTAACGCTGCTGAGGCCATGTCGGCGCAATCAGATGGCGCCGCCCGGATCACTGCGGCACTGTCCGAGCACGGACTGGACCTGACCGACACTGGACCCGGCCTGCCGGAATCTGCACGCGGCAACCTGTTCAAACCCTTCGTGGGCAGCGCACGCCGCAACGGCACAGGTCTCGGCCTCGTGATTGCACGCGAACTTGCGCAAGGCATGGGCGGCGACCTTGTGCTTGCGAGCACCGGACCGGACGGCACCATGTTTCGCCTCACGCTGCCGGGGCTTGGCAGGTGAGCGCCTATGCCCCGCCGAAAGGCAAGGTCTGCTACATCCATGTGGACGCTGACCTGATCGTTATCGACAAGCCAGCCGAGCTCCTGTCCGTACCCGGACGCGGGCCTGAAAAAGCCGATTGCGCGATTTCTCGCATACAGGATGACTATCCCGAAGCGCTGACGGTTCACCGGCTCGACATGTCGACGAGCGGCCTTCTCGTATACGCGCGCTCAAAGACCGCGCAGAAGCGCCTGTCGATCCAGTTCGAAAAAGGTGTGATCGGTAAGACCTATATCGCCGATGTCTGGGGCCATCCGGCCCCTGGGAGCGGCCTGATCGACCTGCCGCTTGGCCAGGACTGGCCCAACAGGCCACGCCAGAAAGTCGACCATGATGCCGGCAAGCCCAGCCTGACCGAATATATCACCCATGGCATGCATTCGCACGGTGCCCGCCTCAGCCTGACGCCGATGACGGGTCGCACACACCAGCTACGGTTGCATCTCTCCGCGCTTGGGCATCCCATTCTTGGCGACGACCTCTATGCACACCCTGAAGCTCTGGCAGCGGCGCCTCGGCTGCACCTTCACGCAACACGGCTCGACCTCATCCATCCGACGCACAATAACCGGGTGGCATTTGAAAGCCCCTGTTCATTCTGATTTGGAAAGGCATTGACGGCATTGACCCGATAATATATCGTTTTTCGATAATACGGAGGCCCATCATGCACGCCGAAATCGTTCGCCTGTCCCTGCACCATGTCGATATCAAGATTATCAGTGGTGATCGCATGCACGTTCTGCAATGGCGCCGGAACCTGTTATGGGACGAAGTTCTGCTGGACGGCAAACGCCAGGCCGCGAGCCACGGACTGTGGGGCCGGGAAAATGTCTACGGTCTGGTCTTCGGACGTGACCTCGACGGAACCGGTGGCCAGCAGGTCATGCTGCTGATCGATCCGGGTGTCGGCTATTCCAGTTGGACGACCAGCGAGCAACGCCTCAAAGGCGCGCGCCTTGAGGGCAAGGACGGCCCGCTCGTTTCCTATGGAACGCTTGACCCCAAATCGATCGAAAAGCCGGCCACCTTTGCCGACTGGATGAAAAAGACCATGGGCATGGATTGGGGCGGCGAGTCCGACCGTCCCAACTGAACTCAGCTTTCGGGAACCAGCCGCACTTCCGTCTTGCGGTTGAGTGGTGCTTCACCTTCTGCTGTCACCGCGCCTTTTTCACCATAGGCAACGAGGTGGATCCGCTCGGCATCGACGCCGCGCGTCTTCAGCGCGTTCAATACTGATTCCGCACGGGCCGCCGAAATGGCCTGATTGGCGACAGCGTCACCACTCGCATCGGCATGACCCTCGATTTCCATCTTGTAGAGATCGCAGCGCGCATAAGTGTCCGATACGGCGTCGACAACGGCCTCGGATTCTTCAGACAAAAGACTGGCTCCTTCATCAAAATAGATCGCGAAGGATTCCGCAGAACAGTCGGCGGCTTCAGCAGTTGCCTCCACGGTCGCTGGCGCCGCAGGCGGCGCCGGACGCGAGATACAGGCGGCCAGCAATAGTGGCGCAAACAACAGAACTTGGTTTTTCATAGGACCCTCCAGCAATCATCTTAAATCCCCCACGGACGGAATGGTTCCGCGTCAGAGTCGTTTCTTTGTTCGGCCCTCATGCGCCCGCGCTGTCGCAGGTGCTACCGGCCAGTCATGCTTTGGATATCGCGCCCGCATGTCTTTCGCCATGTCACGATAGCCATTGTCCCAGAAGCGCGGCAGATCCTGCGTGGTCGCCGCCGGTTTCATACCCGGCGACAGCAGTTCCACCGTCACCGGTACACGCCCCGAGGCAATTGCCGGATGCGCACTCAGCCCATAGAAAGCCTGCGCCCGCGCCGAAACAAGTGGCGCGCGGGGATCAATATAGTCGACCGAAGCCGTCTGCCCCGACGGCAGCGTCAAAGCCAAAGGCGCATACAGCCGCAGCGAATCCTGCACAGACCAGTCCAGCGACGCGACCAGTGCGTCACGCACGTGCCCATCACTCGGCACACGCGCGCCCTGACGCTTCAGCAATGGCATCAGCCAGTCGCCTGCCTCCTCGCGCAATCGCTCTTTCGTAATCGCCAGCGGCTCGATCAGTTTCGCCCGCTCCAGCACAGCCAGCCGCCCCAGCGTCTCTTCAACCACCCGCTCGGCGCCAATCGCATCCAGCCCCTCTGCCAGCACCGCATCCAGCATCGCCTGCGCTGCAACCCGGGGCGCAGGCTTCGGCAATGGCGCTTCCGACAGGATGATCGCGCCCATTGCGCGCACCCGGCGGGCCGTGAAACGCGCCGTCTTCGAATCAAACTCGGCCCGTTCTTCTGTCTGAACGCCGCCCCATGCCAGCGCGTCGGTTTCGATCAGCGGCGCAGCCAGCGTGATACGTGGCTGTCCGCTGGCGCCGCCGAGATCGGCAACCACCAGCCAGTCCGATTTCGCCAGCCCGTCTGTCTCTGCCAATATTGCGGCCCTTCCGGACGCCATCAGGTAAACACCCGCGCTCCCCGGCCGCGCGCGGGCAATCTGGTCCGGCCAGACCTTCGCCAGCAACCGGGCAACATCGCCCTCAGGCCGCGCGCCCTTGCCCCATCCCTTGGCCTGTTGTTGCAGCGTTCGGGCACGGGGTGATCGATCCGTCCGGAAACGCGAAAGCCGCTCGCGTATATCGGCTGAACTGCCTCCAATGCCGCGCTCTCCGGCCAGCGCCGCGATCTCTGCCGCCAGCGCCCGCTCGCCCGGTGTACCAGCCCCCGCGACGAGAGCGGCAAGGCGCGGCGCAAGCGGAAGACGGGCCATATCTGCCCCCAGCGGCGTCAGGCCGCCAGTCTCATCCAACGCACCAAGCTGGCGCAAAATCCCGGTGGCAGCTTTCAGTTTCCCTGCCGGGGGCACGTCGAGCCATGTCAGATTCCCGGCATCCCGTTCGCCCCATTCGGCGAGTGCCAGCACGAGCCCTGACAGATCACTGCCGAGAATTTCCGGCTGCGGCGCCGCAACCAGTCCGCGTGTCGCGGCTTCATCCCATAGACGATAGCAGACGCCCGGCGCCGTTCGCCCTGCCCTGCCCCGCCTCTGGTCCACCGACGCGCGTGACGCCTTCACCGTCGTCAGGCGCTGTCCCAGGCCGCCCGCATCATCCTCGGCCACCCGCGCGAGGCCGCTATCAATCACGATAGTAACGCCCTCGATGGTCAGCGCGCTCTCGGCAATATCGGTGGCGAGCACGATCTTTCGTGTGCCCGCCGGGGCGGGGGAAACCGCCGCGTCCTGTTCGGCTGGCGACAAGGCCCCGAACAGGGGCGCCACCGCGCAGCCCTCCGGCAGGTCTTCTAACCGTTCAGCCACACGGGATATTTCGCGTGCCCCCGGCAGGAAGGCGAGAATGGATCCGCTTTCCTCACGCAAGGCCCGCCGGATCGCAGCGGCCATCCTGTCCTCGATCCGGTCGGTCGACCGCCCAAGATAGCGCGTTTCCACCTCGAACTGGCGCCCGTCACTCTCGATCACAGGCGCATGGATCGCATCAGCCACACGCGCCGTATCCAGCGTCGCCGACATCACAAGAATGCGCAGGTCTGGGTTCAGGGCGCCTTGCATTTCCAGGGCCAGCGCAAGGCCGAGGTCCGCGTTGAGCCGCCGCTCATGGAATTCATCAAAGATCACCGCGCCAATGCCTGTCATCTCCGGGTCCGACAGGATACGGCGCGTGAACAGCCCATCGGTAATCACTTCAATCCGCGTGGTGGCAGACACTTTGCGGTCAACGCGCGTTGTCAGGCCAATTGTCTGGCCCAGCGGTTCGCCGAGGCTTTTTGCCATGCGCATCGCCGCCATGCGGGCTGCTACCCGCCGGGGTTCCAGCAACAGGATGCGCCCGTCCATGGCCGCGGCTTGCTCCATCAGTCCTGCCAGCGCCAGGGGCACGCGGGTTGTCTTGCCCGCCCCCGGCGGCGCCGCCAGCACCAACCGCCGGCCATTGCGCAAGGCCGCACACACCTCGGTCAGCACATCATCTATCGGAAGGGGGTCACTACCTGCGCTCATTGCGGGCAGACTTAAGGCGGCAAGCACAGGAAGGGCAATGCCTGTGCGCGGTACGGCCCATCGCGGTGTGAGGGTTTGCCAACCCCTTCAAGCCGCCCTACCGTCAATCCTTCAGGCTAAGCGGGAGCAATGAATGAGCTGGTGGTTTCGAATAGATCTCTGGAAGCGAGTCATGGTTGGCCTTGCGCTTGGCGCAATCACGGGCCTGCTTCTGCGGCAAGCCATGGGTCCGGAAGCGGCTGGCGCCAATGTCACCGCCTGGGCAAAGCCGATCGGCGACGCCTTCATCAACCTGATCAAGATGCTGGTCGTTCCGCTGATCTTCACGACACTCGTGTCTGGCGTGCTGGCCATGGGCGACCCGAAGAAACTCGGAAGCCTCGGTGGGCGGGCTTTGGCTCTTTATATGTGCACCACCCTGATCGCCGTCTCATTCGGCCTTCTTATCGGCAGCATCATCCAGCCGGGCGCCGGGTTCGATACGAACATTGTGAACGCGGCCGACATGGACAGTGCGCGGGCCCAACTCGCCGCCAATCCCCAGCCCGGAAGCGTCGCTGAGCAATTGATGCAGACGATCCTGTCGATCATCCCGACCAATCCCGTGGCTGCGATGGCAAATGGGGACGTGTTGCCAATCATCTTCTTCGCCATCATGTTCGGCATGGGCATTCTGGTATCCGGCGACGCTGGCAAGCCGCTCGCCGCCGTGATGAACAGCGCTGCAGAGGCGATGATGCGCCTCACGCTGATCGTGATGGAAACAGCGCCGTTCGGTGTGTTCGCCTTGATGGCATGGGTCATGGGCGACCGCGGCCTGACAATCCTCGCCGTGCTCGGCAAGATGACCGCAGCGCTCTACATCGCCTGCGCCCTGCATATGTTCTTCACCTACGGGTCGCTGGTCAAATTTGTCCTGCGCTTGCCGCTGTTCGCTTTCTTCCGCGGCGCAGTCGATGCGCAGGCCGTTGCCTTCTCGACGTCCTCCTCGAACGCCACGCTGCCGATGACCATGTCGTGTGCGACGGAAAACCTCGGCATCAGCAAGCCAATCGCCTCATCGGTCCTGCCGCTTGGCGCCACCATCAACATGGATGGCACAGCCCTTTATCAGGGCCTCATTGCCCTGTTCGCGGCGCAGGCCTTAGGCCTGCCCATGACGGCCAGCATGTATTTCACCATCGCGATCATGGCGACGCTCGTATCCATCGGCACGGCGGGCATTCCATCCGTCAGCCTGTTCCTCGCGGCCACCACGCTCAGCGTTGTGGGCGTCTCACCTGACCAGACGGTCCTGATCATCGCCCTCCTGTTCCCGTTCGACCGCATCCTTGACATGATGCGCACCGTCACGAATGTGACCGGCGACCTTGCGGTGGCCACAACGGTGGCCAAATGGGAAGGCGAACTTGATGAAGACGTCTTCCGCGCCCGCGATCCGGTTTAGGATACGGCAGTCAAAGCGCGGCATGTTCGGGCTGGTAAGTGGCAACGAGCGACGCCTCATGGATGAGACCGCCCAGAGGGTCACGAGCAGGAACTGATGGCACCGCCGAAAAACATCATCGCCAGACATGTCGCCGTCGGAGCCGTCTGCCTCCTCGTCTTCTTCGTCCTGACGCTCGGCGCGGTCGGCGTCTGGGACGCTGAAGCCGTCGATATGACGCTTAACCATGCTGTTGCTGCGTGGCGACGTCCGGTCCTGACAAATGTGATGTTCGTCATCACGTCACTTGGCGACAGCGCCTACCTCATTTTCATGGGCCTCCTCATTGTGGCAACGCTCGCGGCCCGGCGCGCCTGGCGCGCAGCGCTGGCAACGGCGGTCGCCTTCCTGCTGCTTCCTTTCCTCGTCAGCACGATCAAGGGCTCCATCGCCCGCATCCGCCCGACTGCGGATCTCTATTCGGGTGCAGATGCCTTCAGCTTCCCGAGCGGCCACGCGTCCAATTCGACCCTCATCTACGGAACCTTGGCGCTCCTCGCCTTCACCTCCCTGAAGGGGACGGCCAGATGGCTCGTCAGCATCGGTCTCGTCCTGCTCATCATCCTGATCGCATTTTCCCGCATCTACACCGGGGCGCATTGGCCAAGTGACTCGCTGGCCGGCCTGGCGTTGGGCGCGGGTGTCCTCAGCGCGCTTTCCTGCGTTCTAATCCACATGCACCCCACACCGGACACCGCACGCACCACCACCCTCCCCCTCACTGGGTTCGCCCTTACCGCACCCGTCTACGCATGGTACGCGCTGCCCTTTGCGCACACATTCTATAAGGCGCTCGCCTAGACCGGGACTGCGATGCTCACCCGCCGAAAAATAGTTTCCCTCGCAATTCCCGTGGTCCTTGCGCAAGCCGCCACCGCCACGACCGGCATCGTAGACACCGCCGTCATGGGCCGGTTCGGTGACAAGGCAGACCTCGCCGCCGTTGCCATCGCTGCCGTCGCATACAGCTTTATCTATTGGGGTTTCGGCTTTTTGCGCATGTCCACGACGGGCTTGTCAGCCCAAGCCAATGGCCGCGGCGACGTGCCCGAAGTGCGTGCCATTCTGCTGCGCACACTCATGCTCGGCGGTGCCATCGGCCTTGCCCTTCTCCTCCTGTCTCCGCTGCTGAGGTGGCTGACCTTCGCCGCCTTCGCCGGCACGCCGGAAGTCGAATCTCTCGCCAGCGGCTATTTCAACGCCCGAATCTTCGGCGCCCCCGCCTACCTCATGGGGCTCGGTATTACAGGCTGGTTGCTTGGCACTGGAAAGACGGGACAGATGCTCGCCTTTCAGATCGTCATGAACGGGGTGAATGTCATTCTGGATGTCTGGTTTGTTGCCGGTCTGGAGCTCGGCCCGGCCGGTATTGGCGCAGGCACCGCCATCGCGGAATGGACAGCGCTTGGCGTGGGTCTTGTGATTGTGCGCAACGGCTTCAGGTCACCTGCCCGCCTGTTGGACAGCGTCAAGCTTTACGCACTGTTTTCAGCCAATCGTGACATCATGATCCGCACGCTGGCCTTGGTCTTTTGCTTCGGCTGGTTCGTCCGTTCCGGCACGCTGATCAGTACAGCGGCCACGGCTGGTAATGAGGTCCTATTGCAATTCATCACGGTCGCCGCCTTTGTGCTCGACGGCTTTGCGTTTGTTGCAGAGAAGGAGGCGGGCGAGGCCTATGGCGCGGCGGATGGCACACGGCTTGCGCGCGCAATGCGGCTGACGTCTGAATTCGCTTTCGGGTTCGGCTTCCTGTTCGCGCTGCTCTACTTCGGCCTCGGCGGCTGGGTCATAGACACCTTCATTGCAGATCCCGAAGCCCGCCGGGCGGCACTGGATTTCCTGCCCTATTGCGCCGCCGTGCCAATCCTCGGCGTCGCAGCATGGCAACTCGACGGGCTGTTTCTCGGCACAACCCAGGGCAAGGCGTTGCGCACAGCCGGCGTCATCTCGGCCGTGCTCTATCTGGCAACTGATATTGCGCTCCGACCCGCCTTCGGAAACACGGGTGTCTGGGCTGCGTTCCTCGCCATGTACGTATATCGCGCCGCGGCGCTCGGCTGGTTCGTTCCGCGACTGTTCAGAGGTCTTTCCCGACCACCTGCGCCAGTGATGTAAAGCCGTCGGCTTTTAACAAGGCCACCAGATCGCGATGAATGTCGGCAACCAGACCCGGCCCCGAATATACTAGCGCTGAGTAAAGCTGTACGGCATTGGCGCCCGCGCAAATCTTTGCGTAGGCATCCGCCGCGCTTGCAATCCCGCCCGCGCCAATAAGGTCGAATTCACCGTTCAGCGCCTTCGCGAACGCTTTCAGCACCTCTGTGGACGGCACCATTAACGGCACGCCGGAAAGCCCACCCGCCTGGTTTTTTTTCGGGCTGGTGAGGCTATCCGGCCGGGCCAGCGTGGTGTTCGACACGATCAGGCCGGACAGCCAGGCACCATGCTTCCGTACAACGGCCACGATGTCACTTATGGCTTCGCCGTCCAGATCGGGCGCGACCTTTAGAAACACAGGTTTGCCAGACCGGTCCGCTTCGCCACACGCTGACAGCAGTGCTTCCAGCGAGGCCTTGTCCTGCAGGCCACGTAAGCCGGGCGTATTGGGCGATGAAATGTTGACGGTGACATAGGCTGCGTGCGGGGCCACAGCCTCAATGCCCCTGACATAATCAGCAATCCGGTCGGCACTTTCCTTGTTGGCGCCGACATTGGCGCCGAGTGGCACAGGCGCACGGTATTTCGACAGGCGCCGGACGAAATATTCGAGACCGAAATTGTTGAACCCCATCCGATTGATGACGGCCTGATCCTCGGTGAGGCGAAACAGGCGGGGTTTCGGGTTTCCCGGTTGCGGCAGCGGCGTCACTGTCCCGCACTCGATGAATCCGAAGCCGAACCGGGCCATCGCCGAGGGCACTTCACAATTCTTGTCGAACCCGGCGGCCAGGCCGACAGGCGCAGACAGTTTCAAACCGGATTTCGGCAGGACAGTCCCCAGAATGGGATCAGGTACAGGCGCGCGCAATGGAGCACCCAGACCTTTTTCAAGTGCTCGAATGGTGGCTGTGTGCGCCGCTTCAGGCGGCAGCAACTTGACGAGGGAGACACCGATATCTGTCAAACTCATCAGAGGTCCTCCGGAAGCATGGGAACGCCATTGGAATCTTGTGGGAGGGTCCATTTACGTGTGGCCCGGCTGACTTCAAGTGGGCCGTAGAGATGGGGAAACAGCGTTCCGCCCCGGCTGGGCTCCCATCTCAGCGGAGATAAATCAGTGGCGGTGAATTCGAGCAATTGCACGTCTTTCTGGCCAGCATAATGAAGTCGCGACGTGTCGGCCACGGAATCACTCGCGGAGAGGTGAACGTAGCCATCGGATTCGTCTAATGCAGTGGCCGTGATGCCAGTGGTTTGCGCTTTGGCCCAGTCCGTTGACGTCAGTAGCTTGTAGACATGCGTGCTATTCATAGCTCGCGTTTCAGCAGGCTTTGACGGTCACGGCAACTGACGCCTTGAGTCGTTGCTGGTTTGTGCGATCCTGCGTTGACTGATTTTGAAGGATTGTGCGTGGCCAATGACGTATCAGATGTCGCCCTCCTGAATGTGCGGCTGGAAAACGGCCGGACGGTGGAGGAGGAATTGCGCAAGCTGGGCGCGCTGTCGCGCATGTTGGATTCGCAGTTCTCATTACTGGGCATAAAGTTCGGCCTGGACTCCATTTTGGGACTGGTACCGGTCGCCGGAGACGTGGCCACGGGGATCGCCGGAACCTATTCGCTGTTCACCGCGATCCGCCTGAAGCTGCACCCGCTGGCGATCCTCCAGATTGGCTGGAACCTGCTGTTCGACACAGTGATCGGCGCGATACCGTTGCTGGGCGATGTCTTCGACTTCTTTTTCAAGTCAAACACCAAAAATTTCAGGTTGATAGAGAAACACCTGACCCGCAAGGCAAAGCGCCATCTGGCGAGCGGAAAAGCCCGGGCCTGAGATCAGGTCAGCGGTTCCGCGCGCACATCCGAGGCGCGGGCGAGAACCCAGCCGCCGGCGGGGGATTGGCAGGCGGCGAAACGGCCGCGTTCCTGGCCGGGGAAGGCGTAGGCGACATCGCGGCAGATAACCGAGACTTTCATCGGCACAACATCGGTGACGAAGCGGACCACAGAGTCCGATGGCGGCGCATTATATACGATCGGGCGCACGGTCGGCTGGCTGACATCGCGGGAGACAGAACGCTCTATCAGGATGGACAGGGAGCGGCCATCGGGCGTTTGCAGGATTTGGGTGGTTCCGTCCTGCTGGGTTTCGACCAGGCGGAGGAAATCCGCCTGCATTGTATTTATCATATTGGAATCAAGAGCTTGCGACGCCGTCAGCTCAACACGCTCGGCAATGAAGCTGTCCACGGTCTGCGCGACTGCCGGGCGGGATGCGGCTTTGAAGGTGCGTATGGAGGGTGCCGTCTGGGTGTAGGCAGGTGGGGGAAGGGTGCGGGTAGCAGGTGGGGTCAGTGCGGCGAGGATGATGCTGCCGCCGGTTGGCTTCAGCGAGGCGGGCGCCGGCACGGGCCCGGAATGGGCCGCCATCTGAAGCACGCGGCGCGGCTTGGGCGACGGGGCAGCAGCACGCGGCGCAGGCGTGGGCGCAACTGGGGCGATGGCCGCGCTGGCATTGATGGCTGCAAGGCGCGATTCCTCGACAGCCGCCGCCGCGAGCCGCCGTTTCTGGTTCTCGACCGCGAGTGCAGCGAGGCGCATCTGCTCGGCCTTCGCGTCGGCTTTGGCCTTGAGGTCAGCCAGGCGCTGGGTTTCAGCTTCGGCTTCGGCAAGGCGGCGCGTTTCGAGATCGGCGAGACGTTTCGCTTCAACGGCTGCGGCGGCGTCCTGTTCGGCTTTTAGGTCTGACAGGCGCACCTGTTCGGCTTCAGCCACGCGGGCAGCTTCGGCTTCGGCGAGACGGGTCTTTTCCTGCTCGGCGGCTGCGAGCCGGGCCCGCTCTGTATCGGCATCCTGTTCGGCCGCTTCGGCAATCCGGCGCGCCTCTGTTTCGGCAATGGCGTTGGCGGCCTGTATGCGCGCCTGTTCAGCCTCGGCTGCAGCGGCCTCTCGCTGGGCGGTTTCATAGGCTGTCTTGTTGGCGGCGAGCGTGTCGGCAAGGCGGCGATAGTCAAACCAGGCGGTCGGGGCCGCATCAACGGGCGTGGAGGCGGCGGCCATGGCGACGGACGAGGCCGCACCGCCGCCGGGATTCAGTGTGGGGGGCAATTCGGCCAGCGGGCCGGGATCCTGATCCGCACCACCATTCAGCGCGCTTTCAGCGGCCATGACCGAAAGCCCGGCAAGGCCCAGAACGGCAAGGCCTGCAAAGGCGAATTGCGAGATATCGGCAATGCGGCTGCCGCCGTCATCATCATCGCCATTGCTGCCTGACAGGCCGCCACCCTTGCCAGACTTGCCAAGTGGCAAATGGCCCGGATTAGCAGAGACGGCGCGCAGCGGGCGGATTGGCCCGCGGGGTGGCGGATTGGCCGTCTGGACCCGCGTCTGGGCAGCGTTCTCTATGCCCGAGATGATGGCCAGCGTGGATTGCGGGCGCACCGCATCGCGCGCGCGCAAACGGGCCCGGAAGGGCATGTTCAGGTTCGCCCGTTCTTCAGCACGGCGACCGGCATCCTGCGCAGCGCGCACCGTGTAGCGGACGCTTTCCGGAATCATCGGGCGCGCCGGGGCCGGTTTGGTGAAATCCTTGGTGAACATCTGGGCAGTCTGACGCCCCGAAGGGCGCTCCTGAAAGTAACGGTGTGGCCCATTTATAGCTGGTTAGGACTTCTTTAACCATAGGAAATGGCCCGGTGCCCGGCTTGTCACTGCCCCGATCTGTCCTTAATGCAACACTCGTTGAATCCTATGCACAATAAAGGTGCCCGCCCATGTCTGCCAAAGCCGCCCCGAAGAAAGTCGTCCTCGCCTATTCCGGTGGCCTGGACACGTCGATCATCCTGAAATGGCTGCAGACCGAGTTCGGCGCAGAGGTTGTCACCTTCACGGCTGACCTGGGTCAGGGTGAGGAACTGGAACCGGCGCGCGCCAAGGCACTGGCCGCCGGGGTGAAGCCGGAAAACATCTTCATT
>TARA_R110000764_G_scaffold232387_1_pt1 | contig 61907 bp, 70 predicted proteins | sample TARA_R110000764 | Tara Oceans TARA_R110000764 (sample SAMEA4398111) | marine metagenome | biome: Polar Biome; feature: [SRF] surface water layer (ENVO:00010504); material: water (ENVO:00002006), including particulate matter (ENVO:01000060) such as... | depth 5 m | reverse complement strand
TCTGCCGGGGTCGCATATTCTTCAGCGATAGCGGCGAGCATGGCGGCTTGGATGCGATCGGTATTAAGATACATGGCGTTGCGCCTTGCTTTTGTCATTATTGATAGGTATAAAATAATCATCTAACGACACAATGTCAACATAAAATCGTAACGCATAGGTAAAAAATATCGATGATAACAGGAACACAGATCAGAATGGCCCGTGCGGCGTTGGGTTGGTCCGTTCATGTTTTGGCGGAAAAGGCGGGAGTGACGGCGAATACCGTCAGTCGAATAGAGCGCGGCGGGGAATCGCTATCCGCAACTCTGGACAATCTCCAGACAACGCTGGAACGCGGGGGGGTTATTTTCCTGCCAGCGGATCAGAACATCGACGGCGGTGCGGGGGTGAGGCTTAGGAAGTTATGAAAGCTTTTGGGGCGATAGTAGTCATTATAGTTTCGTATTTTGTCACCAATAACGCTAAATCAGCGGAACTTTGCAATGTTCCTGCGTTGGTTGAAACAATGTTTGGAAAGGATGGGCCCTTAGAAGGATGCCAATCTGGTGATACCATTCACATGCAAATCAACAGTGGACTTGTTTCTCCTGCGACGGTTTCCGCTCGTTACTGTGACTTCTCCCAATCGATCATAATTGAGCAAGCACCAACCCCAAATCTGTCACATCTTGTTTGCTCATATGATTGGAAATGGGCGAAGCACACACCAAGAACGAAACATCCCGATTACAACTAGATTGACACCACACCCAAATTGACAAGATCGGGTTTCGTGAGCATATTCGGACTTGAGCCAGTCAGGACTTCCTGCTTGGGGAATTGGACCCCTTGTTGACGGAAGGCCGCGCTGGCTCTTTCCATGTCTGACAGACCTTTAGTGCGATGTTGGTTGTCGCGGTGTAATCTTCTTTTCAAGAGTCGCTTAGGGCAGGGGGGCGCGTGAAAGAGTGAGGGGCACTTATCAGCGCGCGTGCGCGTATTGGATAAGAAACCCCTACGCCCCCCTCTAGCGGTCCCGATCATTCCGTCCTATATTTCTCGTTATGAGAAAACACGCCCTAACCATCGCCCTGGTACTGTTGCTGCCTTTCGGCGCGAATGCCGATGAACAGCAAGCCCCCAAGCAACGGCAAGACCGGCCTGAATTGGAAGTCCCGTATATCCTGCCAGCGGATCGGTGCTTAATGGCGGTCTATGGCCCCGAATTGCGGAAAGAATTTAAAAAACGAATTTCAGGATGGTATCCCCCCCAAAAGCAAGAAACTCTCGATTGGTTATATCAGATGCGGGAAGCGGGGATGATAACGATTGAGTTTTGCGATTCAGGCGGCGCGGCCTAGTTCGGCCTTCCAATCGTATGGCTCTAGCTGCCCCCAAAGCGCTATGACTTTGCCAGGAACATCCAGGCGATTAATCCAGACTTTGGCGTCCCCCTGGTCACTATCGCATGGTCCAGTGTCGAATACATTAGGCACTATGGCGGCGTGCGGATATTGCGCCTGCAACCGATCATAGACCGCTTGGCGCGTTGCCAGTGATAGCCCGTCTGCCCTTACTGAGATTTCGGGGCGGCTTGCTGCGGTTCCCTCCAGGGCGTCCAATCGTTCGGAAAGCTTTTTCATTTTCAGATCCTCTAAACAGTGGTTGCGTTCGGTTTTGCTTCATAGATCGTCATGAAGTGAATCACATTATCACCGGACGGTATGCCTCCAGGGTGTTGGCGCGCTATTGCCTGTTCCTCAGTCTCGCCCGGCTGTACCGTCGTAAGATAGAAAGCGTCGCCAATGGCCTCGGATTCTAAGGATTCAAGTCGTCTCATTAGCTGTTTCATCATCTGACCTTCTATTGAGATATTGCGGCGTGAATCCGCTCCAATGCCTTTGATACGTCTGGATTGATCGGCCCTAGATACTTCATTGCATCGGGGGCGGATGCGTTGCCAGGTCTGCGACCATCGGCGCGCGCCCGGATTGTTTCTGCCAATGACGGCGAACCGCTGGAGATTTCAGTATAGAGCGCGGAAAGGTATTCGGATTCACTGGTCAGGCCGCGTTCCTCTAGTCTATCAAGTCGCTGTGTAAGTTTCATTTTGGGTTCCTTAGTTTTGTCTGGACGCCTCTAGGCGGGTTAATCGGGCTTCCAATTCCAGGGTTTCAATTGCTTTTCGTCGCGCCTCCAGCATTCCGGCAAGCGCGGTGCCTTCGTCGGGTGATATCTCTCCCAAGGCGACGGCCTGGATAACAGCGGCATGGGCTTTCTCGATTCCATCGGCGTCCGATGTATCGGGTAGGGTGACATTAACGCGGCGGCTTTTCGGCGCGGGGCATACCCTTTCAAAGACCAATCGAATGGCGACCATATCGCCCTCCAGGGCCTTCTCAATAGCAACGCGGGTTATCGCTTCCGCTTCCCCGTCCAGCATCGCTTCAATTGCTTTAGACGCGCTGTTGCGTGATCCGGGCGGGCGTCCGGCCCCTATCTTGTTGCCAGGGGCGAATGTGCCGTCAGGGTTCTTGCCATCCGTTATTGTTCCGTTTTTTGACGGCGCTGTCATTGTGACAATAACCCCCTTCGGCGCTGTTCGGGTTGCCCTGTTCCTGCATTGCCTAACAATCCCCCTTGTCCTGCCAGGGCTTGCGCTAGGGGGTTCTGTGGTTGGCCTTGGCGTAGGAATGGCAGGCGTGCGCTATCGCCCATAAGGGCGCGGACCATCGGCCCGGTCTTATCGTCGCCTTGGCCCTGAATTGCCTGCTGCATAAAGTTTTGAAACTGTGCGGCGTATTCTTGGCCCTGGTCGCTGCGTTGTCCGGCTGCTGTCAGTCCAGCGGATAGCAAGGGCATATTCATGGCCTGCTGCATACCTCTAACGGCGTCCGTTGCGGCGGCTGCCCCCATCTTGTTTTGAATGGACTGCCCGATAAGACCGGAAAACGGAAGCGTTGCCACGGCTCCAGCGGCTCTATTGGCGGTCCCCGTGCCCAATGAAGGCAAAATACCGCGATCTACCAATTCCCGCATTATTGCCCAAGCGGACCCGCTAGGATTCGTCGCCTCGCGTGGCGTGATGGTCTTTGATACATCATCGGCAAAGGTTCGCAATGCCGCCATTTCATCGGGGGAAAATAATTCCCGTGCGATCACCGTACCGTCACCATCCAAAAGATAATTTACGTTCTTTCGGATGGCCCCCGGCGATATTTCCCTAACCCCCTGATTAGTGGATTTCGTGAAAGCTTCAATCAAATAGGCAGACTTTAACAGGCGGAATTGTTCGCTTTCTTTGCCGAAAACCTGCCCCATGCGCTGAACAAGGTTTCGGGCGATGGATTGATCCCCGGCCTTTGTGATGCTGACAAGGTAGTTTACTGTCTGAACCGGCGTTGCGCGGGTTTCCTCTAGTATCTTATTCATAACGCGCCCGGTCGGGTCTTTGCCCCCAAACATGGACTTATATTCGGACCACAAGCCGCGTGCATCCTTTAGCGCTGTAATCGTCGCTTCGTCGCCCTGCATAAGCCCATTGGTCACGGCGTCGTCTAACCATCGATCCATAGACCGTTTAACCTGCCCTAGTGCAGCATCGGCGGGGCTGCCATTGTTTGGCATGGAAGTCATGACGCGGCGGCGCAATGCCTCGAATGCTTCAAGGTTCACTTGGCGCAAGTTCGGCATATTTGCAAAATGATCGGCCTGCCCAATCACGCGGCGGACGCCTTCCATTCCGGGCGCGCCCAAATCAAAGCCCTGTTTTCGCAAATTGCGGGACATATCCGAAACCATGCCCCGGAAACTGTCTGGCGTGAAACTGACAGGCGGGGCATTCCTCAATCCTTCGAATGCTGAATCAGCGGTCGCCTTGGCAGTATCACGGGCGCGGGTGATATCGTCCTCCAGGCGCGTACCAATGCGCGTCACGGATTGCCCATCAAAGCCTATACCAGCGCCGATCCTATCCTCTAGGTTGTCGGCCCCGGCTCCTATGGCCTCTCTCTGCGCCTGTTCAAATCCTTTCATTGTTTGTTGTGCGACTGGACCGCGTGCGCCTTGTCGCATGGCTTCTTCTCGCGATACCTGCGCGATGTCGCCCGTTGCCTGCCCTCTGGTTAATGGAATCTCATAGCGCGGCAACGTCGATTGTGCTGCACCTTGGGGTGATCGTGTAAGGGCGCGCTTTCCAGCCCTCAGAAGCGGGGGAAGGGTTGCTTCTATCGTGCTACCGATAGCGGCTGTTGCGCCGGTCTGGGTTGGGTCGAATTCCTCTTTAGACCCGGCTGCGCGTCCTGCGTACTGTGTCAGGGCGTCCGATCCTCCATAGGCAGGCAATGCGACGGCTGCACGGCCTAGCGCGGTTGCGGGTGCCCCTGATACCCATCCAGCGGGGAACAGGGTCGCAACGCCTGCTAATAGGTCATTGGTATCGGTCCCCGTGAAACCCGGCTTATTGATATAGTAGGGTTGCCCTTCCCATCGGATCATCGGATTGCCACCGGCATCCACAAACGCCCCTTCAAAGCGCGGATCGTCTTTGAAGTGTTGGGCAAGGATGTTGGCCTTGCCGGTCGGGTCGGTTGTCATGCCTGCTTTGAGGGTTGCCTTAAATCCTTCCATCGATGGGCTATACCAAGCGTCATTGCCAGATAGGTTTATATCTGTGATTTCGCCAGCGTCTGGGAATTCCAGCGTCGGGGCGTTGCGTGCTTGCATGACTTCGCGCTTGGCCTGCATGGCTTGACGTTTGGTCATATCCTGTTGCGGGGCTTCCTGCCCCATAGATTGACCCATATCTTGCGGTGTAAGGCTCATAGGGCGCGGCGGCGTCGAGACTTGTTGCGGCATTGCGCCCTGGTCCATCGATCCTTGACCTATCGGCCCCTGGTTCATTGGTGCGGGCTGTTGCGTGTTCTGGACGGGTCGCCACTCTTGACCATCGAATGCGCGGATTTCGCCCGTCTGCGGATTGCGGGCGGTTTGCGTGTCTATCCATGCGCCATTTTCCAACCGCTTGGCTTTTCCGGTCTGCGGATTGATCGCGATCTGTCCCATTTTTCTTACTCCACTAAAAAGAAATTTTCGGGGGGCGGGGGCACGGCGGACGGCATCCGGGGAAGGGTGCCGGGTTGATTTGTTGGCGCATCTTGGGTTCGCATTGCTGCGATTTCCTCTTTCGAGAAAACGGGGCCTAGGGCCTTGTCCATCGCTTCAAAGGCTCCAGCGAGTGAATAATTATTATCGCGATAGTATCGCTCTAGGAATTGGAGTTCCTGGGTTTGACGGCGGCCCAACTTCTCCAGATGATCGATCACAAGGCGGTTGCCTTGGGGGGTTCGCATAAGGTTGGGCAGGGCCTCCATAAACATTGTTACATCGCGATCCGATGAAGACCCGGACCCGGTTTGACGCATCGCGGGGGCCAAGCGGCTTTGAATGGATTGGATTAGTTCCCCCTCACTCAAAGACGGATCGACGGGAAGCCCCATATCCCCGGCAAGGCTGCCCAAGAATAGGCGAATGCTTGCTGTTGGGCCTGTTCCGAATTCATCAAGTGACTGTCGGACCCTTTGCAGATCAGGCAAAACAGACCGCATTTTCTGGACGTTTGTTCGCAAGTCCCCAATGTATTGTGCATCGATTTTTGAAAGTTCATCTGCACCTTTCGGAAGGTTGACAGTCACTCCGTTTGTCTTTGCAAGCTGGTCCGTCATGGCCTGTTGAAATTCAGGCGTGCCGGGAACATATCCAGCGGCTTCAAGGTTTCGCTGCAAGCTGGTTTCATCATTAGACGGGCTGTAGTTTCCGGCCCGGATATATCCAGACTTTGAATAGAAATCTTCATTCACGGACCCGGCATAGACGGACTTTGTATCGCCCGTTTTCGGGTGCGTCATATTCACAAGTTCGGGCTTTGACTGAGGGGAGAAAGCGGCGGACGTTGCGGCCTTCATTCCGGTTTCAGGGTCCAGGCGAATCATTGCGGCCTGTTGGGGTGTAAACCCGCCCTCTGAAATCATTCCCTCCAGGGCATTGGTGCGGCGGCGGTCGTTTCGACCAGCGGCAAGCTGTCCAGTCAATGCCCCTGCGGCGGCTCCAATGTTTCGGCCTGCGTTGCCCGGATCGGTCGATGGTGCCCCGGCTGCAATCAGATAAGGGGCCATTGCGCCTAGTGCTGTTGGCAGGTCGCTATTGAAGATTGACCCTATTGCGCTCTGTTGTGGCGCAACTGACATAGGCCGGGGGGCTGCTGCTCCAGGGACCATTGCGGGTTGCTGCGTCGTGCCCAATAGACCGCCCTGGACTTGCGGATCGTTCGGGCTTCCCAAAAGACCGGCCTGGATTAAGGCGGGGTTTAAAAGTCTTGGGTTCACATATCCTTGCATGCTCGTTACTCCACTAGGAAAAAATTTTCGGGGGGCGGCGGCGTATTGGACGGCATGCGCGGCAAGCCCTCTTGCGCCTGGGGGACTGTCTGATTCATGGCTGCGATGTCTTGCGGGGTGAAGACCGGCCCTAATTCCCGATCCATCGCGTCATACATCCCAATCAATGAATAGCCATTCTGTCGGTAATAGTTTTCCGCGAATTGAAGTTCTTGCGCCTTGCGTTGGGCGATGCGCTCCAGGTGGTCGACCACTTGCCGGTTGCCTTCCGGGGTACGCAAAAGGTTTGGAAGGGCTGCAAGGAACATCGATACATCTCTGTCACTGGATGATCCCGAACCCGTCTGTCGCATTGCAGGCGCAAGGCGGCTCTGAATGCTTTGAATCAGTTCGCCCTCTTGCAGGGATGGATCGACGGGCAAGCCCAAATCGTTCGCCAAGCTGCCAAGGAACAGGCGGATATTTGCGGTCGGACCCGTGCCGAATTGATCCAAGGCGGCGCGGACCCGTTGCAAGTCTGGCATGGACTCCCGCATTTTCTGGACGCCCTCCCGCATACCGCCGATAAATTGCGCGTCGAGTTTCGACAGTTCGTCTGCACCTTTTGGAAGGTTGACGGTCACGCCACCTTGCTTGGACAACATATCGCGGGCGGCCTGTTGATATTCAGGGGTTCCCGGCTGATAGCCTGCCTGCATAAGCTTTACCTGGATATCGGGCGGCTGTTGATACGCGGGTTGCCCAAGGGCCTCTTGCGCGGTCTGATATCGGAAACCATTGTTGCCGTCCGGTACTTTCACCAAATCGGCGGCTGTGATTGGTTTTGGCTTGCTGCTTTCCATGCCCTGTAGTGCGGCGAATTGAAGTTCTTGCGCCCGTGGTCCTGTCAGACCATCCAGGGCGGCGAACATGCCTTGATAGCCTTTAGGCGGCTCTGTGGTGCCTCCAGGCGTCAGGGGCGCGCCGGTTGGGTCGCTGTAAGTCCGGTTGGGCGCACCTTGCCCCTGAAACCCACGCATGGCGGCTTGGAACGCTTTCTGATCGGCCTCTTGGGCCTGCTGCCGTTCCTGTCGCTGCCTGCCCATCTCTAAGCCCTGCGTCAACTGAGACGCCAGATAGCCCAAACCGCCCGCATGGGTTCCGTTGTTCATCTGCGCGGCATAGTTCGGATCAAGCAACTTTACGTATCGGCCTGCGGTCTGCATTGGATGGTCCTTTCGTGTTTCAGGCGTTGCCAGCGATCATTGGCGACAGGATCGCGCGAATTATTCGATCTTCATTTTCAAGTAAGACTTCGGCGGCCCAAGGGCCTGCGACTGCCAGCGCAATGTGTGCTGTAGTTTCCAGCGACCATTGCCCCGCCATCTGCTCCAGGCCGATTGCGGTTGCCACGTTTTGCGGCTGCAAGGTTGCGAGCGCTTGCCGGTATTCTGGGGGCTGCTTCAACAGCCAGCGCGTGGGTATCGATAATTCAGGGCGTGCCGGGTGTGCCGGGTTTCCGTGACCATGTTCCCCGTATGCCGCGACGCCCTCCAAATAGAGACGTTCTCGCGTATCCGGGTCGATGCTCCACTGCTCCAAAAGCCCAAACATAAGATCATTGACGCGCTGGTCCATGTTTCCGAGATATGTGCCAAGAAATTGGCGTTTCAGGCTTGTGGTGATTTCGTCGGGAAAGGCTACCCCCACCGGGCCAGGGGCGCTGTCGGACGCATTCGGACCATGAGAATTATGGGCTTCCGGTGGGGGTAACTCGGACCGCTCAAAGGCGGAAATTTGTTTCGTTTGCTTCATCGTTCGTAACTCTCATGTTGGCGCGACTCCGTATGACTCCGACATATTTAATGTAACCGATTTCTAGTTTACCTGCATGTATTAATTCCGATAAATCCGTTACCGGTAACACATTGGATAGGTGACGCGGTTCGGCAATTTTTGTAAGATTGCCTTGGGTTGCTTGCACCGGCCCGGCAAACGGTGTCCCGACATGGAAGCTGGAAATTCCTTGTAAGGGGCCTTCCGTCTGTCTAACGCGGCTTTTGTTGCAGAGAAGCGGCGCGGCCCGTGTACTCCCCAAAGGATGCACGGGCTTTTTTTGTTTCAGATCCCAGATATTCCGCTAACGTCGCCCCAATTGCTTCTGAAAGGGCGGCGGCATCATCGGCCTGGGATTTCTCCAGCATACCGAATTCTATCATCGCCAACTTCAGGGAAGGCGTTGCCAGGACTTGGACCAGCGTTTCGCCCCGGCGTTTCCGTTCGCGATATGCCGCCATTTTTTTTGCAGGGTCTAGGGGCATTGGCTGCGCCCGACTAGGACGGGCTTAGGTTCTTTCGTCCCGACTGACTTACGCCCCTGTTTCTCTTTCGATTGGTCTGGTTCTTTAGATTCAGATTGCATCCCAAGAGAAGGGGGAGGGGGTTTATTATTTAGGGGTGTGAAATCGTACCCCTTAGACCCAAACTGATATAACGGCGGATCACCGGGGCCACTGCCCCCCGCATGGACACAATGCCACATACCCAACTCTGTCAGGAAATCCCGTGCGCTGCGAAACCGGGGAAGGGTCCAGCCTAGAGAATCGGCCCATGATCTAGCGACGGGGAAAGGCTTATCGCTTCTCCAGCCCCAAGCTGTTTGAGCCTTCATTAACAAAATTGCGGCGTAAGGGTTTTCTGCCAGGGCGTCTAGTTCGCTTGCCGTGACAACTGCGCGGGCTTCCCCGCCCCATAGGTTCCCACTCTCCCGATACTGCCAGACCTTGCGCGCAACGGTCACAGCTTCACTGTCTGGCAACGGCGGCGTGAAACTGGCATTGATTGCGCGGGCCTCGATCAAGAGCGCGTCGAGTGTCGGGACGTGGTGCGCGGCTTGGATAAGGGCGTGAAACAGATCAACATTGCGGCCTGTTCCACCGGGTTGTGTATTTTCCGCGCGTACAGACGTCCGAAAAACCTTCCCGACTTGGATATCGTCCATATGCGCGGCCTGGACGGGGCCTAGGCGCGCGGTAGCATCTTTCATAAAGGGGAGACGCCGCAAATCCTCTAAACGGCCCTCTAGGACGCGATAGTCGCCTGCTTTCTTGTCTGGCGTTTCAGGGTTTAACGGGCGGTGTGATGGGGCCAGAACGGCAAGACCGCCCCCAAGGATATCTAAGGGGCAAGCCTCGCCAAAAGGTTTGATACTTCTGATTTCGCCGTTGTGCCGATAATACAGATGCACGCCCCCGCTTGGGGTTGATATTTTTAGGGGGGTGTCCCCGAAAGCCTCCAGGGCGGCTTCGTGGTGAATCGGATACGGTGAATCAACATCGACAACCGAAATCCCCGAAATAGGACCGCACAAAATGGCGGCATTGGCGCTTGCCAGCCCTGGACGGTTCAAAAGCTTTTGCATGGTTCCGACCCGCAAGCTTTCGGGATGTTTAACCCTTGGGACGTGCGGGGCTTCTGCCCTGGTCGGAATGGTCGGGACGCCAAGCCCTGCCAGGACAGGGGCGGCTTCTGTGAAGGCTCCCATCGATCACGCCTCCACCTTTGGGGCCTGGTCTTCAGCCTGGAGTTGGCGCGCGACCCGCAACAAATCTTGCATCTTGGGCGGGCGTTCCGATTCATACCGGATGCGGGCGGCGGCGTTAATCAATACTTCATCAACCCCGATATCGTCTGGATGGTCTGGTATGTCTTGGATGAATGATTGAAAGCGACGATCCGCGATAGCCTCACTTGCCAACAAGGCACGGGCAATAAGAGCCAAACCCAAGGACTTATCACCCTCGGTCAGGTCTTTAACAGCACACGCAAAGCGATTCATCGGGCAATTTGTGAAGGCGTATTGCGTCACCGTGCCATCGTCATTTTCTATCGCGAAACGCGGGGCGAATTGACCGAGTAAGGGCATCATGCGCCCTTTGCCCATTGCTTCCCGGTTGCCATGACGGACGGCTGCGATCAACAAAGCGGGTGCCACGGTCTGGAGTTTGTCAGGGATTCCTAGCATGGCGCACCGCCTGGACGCGACACGCCCTGTTCGCCCGGTTCCGGGAAATTGAGCCTTGCGAATTCGCCATGAACGCCACGGGCAAGGCAATCGTAGTCTTTCGCGGCCTCTTGTGCCGTGAGCCGCCAGGGACCGCGAAACCGCGACCCGTTTTGCGTCACGGCTGCCTGATAGCGGCCTTGCGCTGGATCAAACCCAATTCCAAGGAATCCTGTGTGATTCAGGCAGATCGAGCGATTAGCGGAATTCTGGGCCCTTGTGCATATCCGCAAGTTCGCGCGGGTATTGTTTAGCGGGTTGCCGTTGACGTGATCGACCACAAAACCGTGCGGGGGTGCCATGATTTCACGGTGAATATATGCGACCCTCCACTTGCCGTTGCGTTTGACGGATCGCCCCGCATACCGATCCTGAGTGCCAGCGGGGAACCAGCGGTATTGATTCAGGCGGGCATAGTCTGCCTGATCCACAAGGATTTCCGCCCCGTCACTGCGAACAAGGATAGCGGTATCAATACCATCATCGGACACGTCAAAGTGTGTCGCGATAATGCGCGGGATAGTAGGTTGCGGATGGTGCGGGGTTGGGATATCTTTCATGCCGTCACAGCATTTTGATAGATACCCGCCCTTGGCTTGACTGTTTGCCTCAGTCGCGCCTTGGGCCTTTCTATGTGCGTTCATGGTTATGCTGCTTCATTAACCAGCGCCAAAACGCTATCCCGCACCACACGCCGTGACCGGCCTAGTGTCACACTCCGCAACCTTCCGGCTTCCAACAAGTTGTATATATGGCGGGGGGTGACACGCAATTCGCGGGCGGTCTCCGCAATAGTTAGAAACATTGTTCCTGGTTGTTCAATCGTATTCATGGCTAGTAGCCTCCTAGATCATCGGTTCAATCGATGTTCTACAATTGCCACTCGCACCAATTTCGCACCAAAGGGCGATTTCTTAAAATTATATCATGATTTCAGTAGGTTATGACTTGCACTAAAGATTTTTGCACCTTTCACACTTTTTCGCACCATCGCACCAACTATTTCCGCCAGTCGTATCCATACCTTTTTTTGGCTTCAATCATCCTTCGCTTGATAGTTTCGAGACTGACATTTGGCCCTCTCTTACTATGAATTTTCTCAAATATGCGGGCATCGATGATATCAGGTTCAACTTTGACAATAGCCTTAGCCCAATCCACGTCTTGCTTTGCCTTGGGCGGGATTGGTCCCGTTGCCAATGGCGCAACTTCCTGTGCCTCGACGGGCTTTTCATCCTTGGCGACGTGTACGGTTGTTTCCGTATCGACGGGCGGCGATTGAATAGCAGCTTGGGCAGGCGTTGCATGAACGGGTTTTTCCGGTTGCTCCAGGCTGCTATCAGTTTGCCATAGCCTTAGAACATCGTCGCGACGAAACCGGATATTCTCAAAATATTCGATTGCGGGCTTGTTGTATGTTCCGATAAGGCCAAGCCCAAAATACTTTTTCTCCAGATAATTCACACAGTCGGAAATTGTGTCATATGTGAATGTTTGCGGATTGATTTGTCCATTCGTGGGAGAAGTGTCGCATGGGTTCAATCGCAATAACTCGCCGCTGCATACAGCCTCGACCAGATCACGGGCGGCGCGCTTTACGGCGGTTTTAGAATTGAAATAGTTGCCCACTGTAATATCTAGCGGAATGTCCCAATATCCCGCCTCTATAGGGTCCAATAGATTAAATACCTTGAACGATAAAACTTGCGACCAATGCCACACTTGCGACAACGGCAAGCGGTGCGGGCTTTCTATCCAGTCGGCGTAAACAGGAATAATCATTACACCGTCAAACTTTATTGCTTCAGACCTTATGCTGTTTCTATAGAAAGTTAGAACACTGCCATTTGATGGGTCTAGAAGATTGCCTTCTTTCCATGCTGACACTGATATGGTTTCCGCTGTCTTTGATTGAATTTCTTGTGCAAGAATCCTATAACCTGTCGCACGGCATACGCCGTTTGCTAGTTTCTGAGCGAGTCGATCATAAGCCTCTTTACGGGGCCGCAAAGCCACCCTCACATCATCGCCACTTTCCCCCTTGTTCTCGACAAGATATTTAAGGGGTGATTTTTGATAGCGTTCTAGCTGGTGCCCTAATTCAACTAGGCGGGCCTCGCTCTCTCTGAGCGTTGCAAGTTCGGTCTCGTTTAAGACACTCTCCAGGGCTTCAACTAGCGTAAGTCGTTTCTGTTCTGTCATGCTCTGCACCTTCCGTCTGGCGCGCCGTGATAAGGGCGATGGGGGCAGGCGGGCACGGTCCCCGCTTTTCATCCGCTAAGACTAGCCCCCACCGTTCATTTACCGAATTGAGACAACCTTTGCCCCGACTTCGGAATTCAGCACTACGCGGCGGACGTGTTCCCCCCACTTTTCCAGCGCGTCGCGTTTTTCGTCTGTGAATGCGTGCAAGTCGTATGTGCGCTCCAGATCGTTTCTGGCATGATTTAGGATTAGTTCTGAAACCAGAACAGGAACGCCAAGACGCGAAAGACCCGTGCGGCCTGTTCGTCGCAGATCGTGCAGTACCCAGTCTGAAACGCCGCTTTCGCTAGTGAGCGCGCCAACAATCTTGCTATGACCGGCATAGGGGCGTTTGCCGTCGATGGTAAAGACATAGGGGCCAAGTCTGGGAATGGATTCTAGTATTTCCCAAGCGAAAGTGGGTAAGGGCACGATATGCGCCCTGCCTGCCTTGGTTCTGCTGCTTGGGATGGTCCATAGTCCGGCGTCCTGGTCCAGTTCATCCCATTGCATGGCGCGGCATTCGTCGCGGCGCTGCATAGATAAAATGAGCATCTGGACGAATTCCCTAGAGGGTGCAGACCGGGCGGCGGTTGCTTCCCAGACGGCCCGCAATTCCGTATCACTTAGAACCCGGTCACGGGGCTTTTCTTTCACGCGGCGCTTCAATCCAGCCATAGGGTTGATTTCAATAAGCCCTGAATTAACGGCCCAACTTAACGCGCCATGTAAGGCGGCGTGTACGCGGTTGACTTGCGCCCCTAGCCCTTTGTCTGAAAGCCTATCCAACAATCCAACAGCATCGCCCCGGCGGAAATCGTCCAGGCGCAACTTACCTATGTACGGGATAACATGCTGGTCATATAGGGCGCGGGTCTGTTCGGGCTTGCGGGTGTTGGGGATGGAATGGCGGGTGTGATAGTCCGAAATCAGATCCTTGATTGTTTCGATCTTGTTTGCGCCGGATACCTTGCCTTGTAGCAGATCGGCCCGGAATAGCGTTGCGGCTGCACGGGCATCTGCCAGCGTCATGGCTGGGTAATCCCCCAACAGCTTTGCAGATTGCACCTTTCGGCGCGGATTAGTGTATCTGAGAAACCAGCTTGCACGGCCCGTATGATAGAGGCGGATCATCAAACCGCTTGTATGAGTGTCGGTGCACCAGATGTAACCCTTTGAAGGTGTCTTTAGACTTCTCAGAAGCTTGTCTGTCAGTCGTGCCTTGGTCGGTTCCTTTGCCATATCGGCCCCCAAGAATTAGTAACGAAACGCCCCGTTACTAAATGGTTACTAAAAGTTCGATTGCTTTACCATTCTATTCGATGCAACACAGTGCATAGTATATGGCGATTTTATGGCAGTTTCCAAGGGTTTTCGGATAATCTGATTTCACATCAGTTCACAGTGAGGAAACGCGGTGCAGCGTGGGCGATACTACTCCCAGACGTGAAGCCTCCCTGTTCAACTTGCCCGGATCTTCGGATCCGGGCATTTTTTTTGTTTTTTGTCCGATTACCCAAACTGCAGCTATATAAGCTGCCTGAGTTACATGAGAGGTCACGTCAAATCCCAGCGTCTGTATGAGAGTTTTGGGTTTCTCCATGGTCATTGTTGTCTTTGCAAGGAAGGGCAGGATTACGCCGGTGAAGAATGGTTGTTACACGTTAGCGATTTAACGGGATGGAGAGGGGCGCGCCGGTTCCGCGCATGTGTTTAAGGACATTCCGAATTTAAGGACATCCCGGAATTTTGTTATGCCTGTGCCCGGGGGTCATTTTGTTTCAACCAGTCCGGCCATTCTGAGAGCGGCATGGGCTTGGCGATCCAATAGCCTTGCAGCATATCGCATCCCTGCTTGGTCAACCAATCCGCAGCCTCTTTGTCTTCGACACCTTCCGCGATGCTTTTCAGGTTCAGATCTTTCGACAGTTCGATGGTTCTGCGCACCAAAATTGCATCGGTTGAGGATTGCATAACCTCCCGCACAAAGGATTGGTCGATTTTCAAAGTGTCGGCAGGGAAATCTTTCAGATAGGAAAATGAGGAAAAACCTGTCCCAAAATCGTCTATGGCGATATGCACTCCCATGTCGCGCAATTCAGCCAGAATAGGCTTTGCCTCGCCCAGATCCTCAATAACAGAGGTCTCTGTAATTTCCAGTTCAAGATAGGGCAGGCGTTTCATATCGTCTTTGAAGGCTGCTTTTAATCGGTTGGGGAAGTCTGAATCTGTGACATCCCAGCCCGATACATTGATTGCGATATGATAGTCGATATCCGGCAGCACAGCCTCTGTTGCCATCATATAGGTTCGCGCGGCTTCAATCGACGCGCTTGTGATGTCATAGATCAATCGTGACTTTTCTGCCAAAGGGATGAAGCGGTCAGGGGGAATCATTCCCTCTTCCCCATGTTTCCACCGCACCAGCAATTCGCATCCCCGCACCAGCCCGGTCCGGGCGCACAGCTTGGGCTGGGCATAGAAAACAATCTCCTTGCGTTCGATTGCCTGGCCCAGATCCGCCAGCAGTTTCAGATTGTCCCGCCGCATTGTGTCATCGTGTTCGTTAAAGACCGAAGCCGTGGAAAATCTGGATGGCGTCTGCAGCATCGCCGCAAATGATTTGCGCACCAAATCATCGGGTTGTGTTCCATGATCCGGAAACACAACCATGCCAATCCGGCTGTCGATCCGCATTGGAAGGCTCCGCATCATTACCGGATACTGTAGAGAGCAAACGATTAAGTTCGATATCCGACCGGCCTCCTGTGGCGTTACATGTTCTATCAATGCCAGGAATGTGGCGTGCCCACCACGGGCCAGATAAGATTCCTCTGGCAGAATGGATTTTATTCGATTGGCACAGGCCTTTATGAAGTCCTCACAGGCGTCATTGCCAAATGACGTGCGGATGTCGACGGCGGTTGTGATTTCGAAATTCAGAATTACGTGTTGATCGTTCGGGTCATTGATTGTTTGTGCGGCCGCGCTGATCTTGCGCCGGAATGCCTCGAATAGCGGAAGATTTGTCACAGGGTCGTAGTTCATAATGCGGAACAGTTCCTGTTGGTGACTCAGGATCGTGTCGTGCAGAAGACCAATCACCAGGCCGAAAAGACATAGATACACCCCCCTGGAAACCCAGTTATCCAGTTCTTGCGGCTCCCCTGCCAGAACATCCAATGGCATGATCGGCCCCATGACAATCATGCCGACAAGACCCGCAACAATCCCCCCCAATACTCGAAAGCGGAAGGCGGCCAGCACAACTGGAAAATACACGACATGGAGATGAGCAAATTTTGTTCCGCCAGATTCATGCACAATAATCCAGGACAGGACAAAACAGACCGCAATAGTCGGGATAGCGATCCAGGGGTTGTTGTAGAGTCTGATCATTGGCGAGAATGTAAATCTATCAAAACGTCTCTTCATGGATAATCCTTTTAAACAGTCATCTGACCGGCAGAACCAACTGATACTTATATACGCAATTTTGGCAAAGATAGTTTGAGTGGTAAAAACTTAACAAATTATTATAAAAAACAACCAGTGCGGAAATTCAGTGCGTGTCAATCTGTTGGAAAGTCCCTCAAGGCAATAGCGAGAATAAGCTATCGGCGCGGCGTCCAATAGCCCGTCTCCTGCTTGTGCCCTGGTGGTGATCTGGTATCTTTGGTGATTGGTACACAGATAAGGGTTTGGGTGTGTTTTCGCGATTGTTTGATCCTGCACGGAAGTTCAAGAAAACGCCTGAAGGCAAACTTGTTTCCATCCTGAATGATTTTTCCATCGATATTGTTTTGGATGTCGGGGCGAATGTCGGACAAACCGGGCAGCGTCTGCGCCGGGTTGGCTATTCAGGTGCAATCGTTTCCTTTGAGCCGGGGCCACAGGCGCATGGCACGCTGAGTGAAGCGGCGGCCAATGACGCAAAATGGACCGTCGCACCGCGTACGGCGATTGGCGACACGGATGGCGAAATCGTCCTGAATGTATCGCAAGAGACCAGCATGAGCTCCGCCCTGGATGCCAATCCCGCGCTGCTGGAGGCATTGCCACGGACCGCCAATCAGGAAAAGGTCACCACCCCCGTCTATCGTCTGGATAACCTGTGGGATCAGTATGTGACCCCCGACAATCGGGCGTTTTTGAAAGTCGATACCCAAGGATTTGAACGTCAGGTTTTAAACGGTGCCTCTGAGGCCCTGAAGAAGCTGCAAGGCGTTCAATTGGAATTGTCCTTGTTTGAACTGTATCAGGGGGAAGAGACATATCTTGGGTTCCTCCAGGATCTTCATCGCTGGGGATTTGAACCTTACATGATGTGGGAAACCTATTTCTCACGAAAGCTGAAACGACAGCTACAGATAGATGTCGTCTTCATGCGCCCCCGGTAGAGGGTTTCAAAACCTGGAAACTGGTGAACCTGCATGCGATCAGGGTTGCCCAGACCGTGCCGCCGCCCACAACCATCATCAGATAGGGTGCTGTATAGTAGCGCGGATCGTAATAGGGGAAGATGATGAAATGCAGCGCGACCATCGCAACGGAAACTGCCCCAATTTCTCCATAGATTTGAAGGTTTCTGTGCTGACGACTGATCCAGTAAGCCACCAGCACCAGCGGCGCAATCAGCACAAATTTAATGCCATCAACCATTAAATACCCCAATTGGCGGATGAGTATTTTTAGGTAAATTTCGAAGGTTATGATTGGTTCTGATATTTGTAGATATGGCGTCTGGGAAATAAGACTGTGGCTGAAAACGGCCTTATATCCTGGAGGGTTCATGACCGCCACGATTCCGGCATACAGCAGCAGGGAAGCGATCCCCCAGGGCACAGACGCCTGCCAGAATGGCATTCGGCGGGGTCCCTGACAGAAAAAAGTCGCGACCCCCAGATACGCGCCGACAAAGATGATCGCATCGGCGCGCACAGTGATTGCGGCAAGCAGCAGCAAGCCGGTTGCGCGCGGCATTGCTTTGGCATGGGTAATCATCGCTGCGCCCAAGGCCAGCGCCGTCAGGCTGTCGGGATATTCGTACCGGGCGGTTTGATACAGCATAAAGCCCATGCCCAATAGGCTGAGTGGAATGGCAATCCTGGCGTCTACCCGACGACACAGCCAAACCGCTGTCATACCAAAAAGGACTGCAGCAGGAAGTGCAGAGAGCAATCTGAGCGCCCAATGCGGATCAACCCCCATCCATGTCAGCGCAATGGCGGGCCAAACGAACCCTATCTTGTAACAGTAAACGGGCTGAGTGAGCTCAAAAGCCTTCGCCGATTGGCTCATGTATTCACGATACGTGCTGATCCCTGGGCCCGCCGTGGTCAGGTCCCTATAAACATTTTCCGGATAATGCTGGGATAGATAGGAATACGTTCTCTCCCGCTTCTCGTCCCAGGTGCCGCCGTGCAGGGCGGAAAGGATACATCCTATGTAATGGGTAGAGTCCCAGGCATATTTTGGCTTAAGCAGAGATAAGGTAGCGAATGTCAGCACCAGACAGAGAAGAATGCCAGTAACAGGGGTCGACAGGCCAAAGCAGCCTGTTGCAATTCTTGATATGGCCCCCCGCATACCCTTGTGCACCCCATATATTCATTCGTGTGGATACAATAGAAACGGAAGTTGTTCTTGGCAAATTTATCCAACGGGAAAGCTGGAAAATTCCGGTCACTACTGGCTGAAAAGGGACTCGGCATATTGACGAATGGGCTTTTCCAGGAAGTCTTCGGGGTGACCCGCGGCAATTCCCATGAAACTTCCTTTTGCGTCGATGGTGCCTGATTTGATCATTGTACCCGAATTGGTTTCAATGATCGACACCGTGACGGTGGCCTGATCCACGACCCCTGTCCACGCAGTGTCAACATCACGCCACCGCAATATTTTTGGTTCTATCAGATAGTCTGCCTGCTGGGATCGGGCGGAAGCCAAGGCCTCATCCCGGGTTTCCTGACTGGAGCCAAGCGTCAAATTGATGAAGTAGGGGGCGAATGCGTCTGCCACGATCATCGCGGTTAAAACGCCCGAGCGGAAATAGATTTTTGCTCCATCCCGACCGTCGACAGGTGTCGTGACATAGGCTGTTTTTTGGTTGGCGGGTAGAATCACCACCGTCTCGGCGTCTTCCTGAATATTCTGTTGTGCGCTGCACCCAGTCAACGGCACAACAAGCAAAAATATTTTTAACCAGCGTCGCATCATAGCTCGTTTCTCACGTGCAGGGGTGGTTACGAATAAAATCGTTCTTCTTAAAAGAGTTAGGCCGTGAATGATGCTGACGCAAGCTGGTCCGTATTGGTAATTTGAAATCGCAGTTGGCGCAGTGCCTACTATTTGTGCAGCGTTAACCATGTTGAACGCTTGTCTTGAAAATCTACTCCGGGCACACTTTTGCTGTTGGACATTGCGGGCTGGGGTGCAGGATGTTCGGAGGCAATCGAGGAAACGCAGATACGGGGTCGGATTTTCGACGGGATCCACGATTTAACTCAAAGAAAATTCGCTTTTTGATGGATGGTCGAGAATTGGATGTGGTCGATATCTCCGCCACCGGAATTCAGGTCCGTCATGCCCCTGGATGGGTTGTCGCCGGACAGGGTCTGTATTTTGATTTATTGATCCCCGTGCGCAAAGGCATGAAAAAAGTTCAAGCAACGGGGCATGTGCTGCGGCGTAAAGGCACAGACATGGTGGTCACTTATCACAGCCCCCATCCAGATTGGCGTCGTTTGATCACACAATTCTTAGCCAGTCGATGACGCGGCCTGTAAATCAGCTTTTCGGTTTGCATCAATCCCCCTATAGTTTCTGAAAGGTGTCTCTGGACCGAATATGGTCCAGGGAACACCCGATTTGTCGTATAGCAGTGCGCCTGAGCGGTGCGGGTCTTGTGTATGATCCGGCCGGAAGTTGCGCGCGTCGATGCGACCTGCGGGATGCAGCACATTTCGTGCAAGCCTCGCCACACCGTAAGGATATCATCAAATGGGTAAGGGCAATAATCAACGCGGCAACAAGGAAACGAAGAAGCCCAAGAAAGAGCAGCCGAAGGTTCTGGCAACAGCTAATTCGAATGCAGGAAAGCCTGTTTTGGGGGCGACCAGCAAGAAGGCCAAGTAAACACGACGTCTGGCACGGATCAGATCATGCTCTGGGTTTTCTTCTGTGCGGCTGAACGAATGTGGTGGCGCAACCTGGTGGCGACTGTGTGGCGTTGGATCTTTCCAGACGGGCCACGCGGTATCGTATCGACAGTATAGAGATGTATGTCAGCTTTAATCGGCAAATGTGATTTCAGTTTTTGCTGAATATCGGAAAAGTCGGCATTTGGGGAAAACCGAACGCCCAACCAGATTGCCCCATCATCCAGCGGGTCTTGAATGGTCGTTGCACAGCAGTCTATCACCTCGGGAAATCCTTTCACGATCTCTTCGATGGCTGCGGCCGGGATCTTGTAGCCACGGACGTTCAGCAGGTCGTCATCACGCCCCAGTAATTGCAAATGGCTTGCATCTTCCAGGATCGCCTTATCCCCTGGATAGAACCAACCCTCGCGAAATCGCTCTGGCCTGGGGTGTTCTTCAAACAGATAATGGGTTGCGCAGGGTTCCCCGCGCAGTCTGATTGTCCCTTCTTTCCCATACGGAAGTGGGATGTCGTTGTCGTCAACGACCTGAACCTCCAGTTCCGGGATGATTTTACCGCGCGTATCGGACTGTATTTCTGCAATCGTGCCGCTTTCATTGGTCCCATAAAGCTCAATCAATGTGCCTGTGGGACAGACCTCGCGCCAGGCAGCCCTGTCCGCCGGGGTTAAGCTGCCGCCAACAATCAGTATTTTCAGGCCGGGTGGCAATGCATTGCGGTGGTCCATACTTTTAAGCGCAATGAATTCCATAGGGATAACAATACTATGTGTTGCGCTTTGCTCTTTCAGGGTTTGGAAAAGAGGCGCATCCCCTGCGAAAATACACAGTCCCCCGACGCGCATGCAGGAGATGAAAGATAAATAGTTGGCTTGGAAGGCGAAAGTGGCAGGCAAAACCAGGCGTGAGTTCTGCGTCAATACAAGGCGCTTTTGATTTTGACTGAAGCGGAATTCTGATTGGGCGCTTGTGCGCATCATGAATTTCGGTGCCCCGGTCGTGCCAGAACTGCAAGCGATGCGATGATTCTTTGCCGGCTTGCTGTCCCGCAATGCGACTGTATTGACTGGTTTGGATAATGTCTTTTCCCACCACAGGTCATCGCACAGGATCGTCAGACAGGTCCTATGCGGCCTGATTGTCGCCGCCGCGATCAGGTCCGAATGGCTGAACAGGCGTTGATACTCATCACCAATTTCCTGTGCGCGATATGTGGCCGTCACCACTCCAAAATGCTCAAGCGCCAGCAACAGCACAACGTGTCGATAAGGGGATGTCCATTCCACCGCCGCCAGGGCCTCCGGTTCTGGCACAATTGGTTCCAGCATTGAAATTGTGCGGCAGATATCCTGCCAAAGGGTCTGGTAGGATATGGAGATACTGTTATCCAGAATGGCAGCAGCATCCGGGCGCATTCGCGCATGGCCTGCAAGCGCTGTCAGGGTTCTGGTCAGCGATGGTTGAGGATGTTTCCTGCCCATTGATGGGGTATCTATCATCAAGCGGAGTCTTGAGTAGACGCGCGTAAGAGGATGGCAGTACCGATCATCAGGACGGTGTTACAATGCGAAAATCGTCAGGATCGACGGCATCAATTTGTTCTGGTTGTAAGAATTTATTCGCATAGGCTTCATAAATTCTTTCTGTCAGGAAAAGGTTGAATAGCTCTGGATCCACATGGGATTCCTTAGCCATGAATCCCATGATCTTCAGCGCTTCCGACAGGGTTTTTCCTTTCTTATAGGGGCGGTCAACGGCCGTGAGGGCTTCAAAGATATCGGCGATTGCCATCATACGGGCGACAGGAGACATATCCTCCTTGCTCAGTCGTTTGGGATATCCCGTCCCGTCCATTTTCTCATGATGGCCCCCGGCCAGCTCCGGCACCGTGCTGAGATGTTTCGGGAAAGGCAGACGCTCCAACATTTTGATGGTTTGGACGATATGCTCATTGATCTTGTAACGATCTTCCTCGGTCAACGTGCCCCGACGAACGGTCAGATTGTGAATTTCACCACGATTGTACAGAAGTTCTGGCACGTCCATTTTAAAGCCCCAGGGGTTGTCGGCATCAAACCGTTCTGAGGCGGGGCGTTTGATTTGATGTTCAATCCGGTCCGCGAGAAGAGGTTCTTCAACAGGCACGGGACGCTCTTCACGGTTTTCCAAACGGCTGAGTTCTTCATGCGAGACCCCCATTCGATCGCTGATGGTTCGGGTCCAGGTCTTTGCCGCAATTTCCTTTATGCGTTGAATATCTGCATCTGTTGTAAATTCACCCCCCTGGTTGCATTTCGCAAGGAAGGCAAAGTCGTCATCCAATTGGTCCAGGTCGGCCTGAAAGGCGGCTTTGCGTTCGGGGGCATCGCCATCGCGCAAAACATCGCGCAGATAGGCGATTTCGGCTTCACGTTTCATGACCTCTACACGCATGCGGATTTCGTGAATTCGATCATAGATGGTTTCCAGCTTTGTCGCTTTGTCGACGACGAATTCAGGCGTTGTCACTTTTCCACAATCATGCAGCCAGGCGGCGACGTGAATGGCCTCCCAATCTTCGTTGGAAAGCGTGAAGTCGGCAAAAGTGCCGCTGGTGGCTGAATGCGCCGCAGAGGCCAGCATTTTAGTCAGCTCTGGAACCCGTGCACAATGGCCCCCCGTATAGGGACTTTTCGCGTCAATTGCGCCTGCGATCATCTGAATGAAGCTTTCAAACAATTCTTTCTGGGCAACAATCAATTGTCGCGCTTCAAGGGAAATCGCAGCAGAACCTGACAGGGCTTCGGTAAACCGGATTAAGGTTTGATCCATCGTCGTATCGGTTTCCAGCAGCAACAGGACCCCAACCAGTTCTTTCTGGCGGTTGAACAGGGGGGCAGCGATCAGGTTCTTTGGTGCCGCATCCATCGCTTTTGCAATGCCGCCCAGGCCCAGCATTTCCAGTTCGGTGGCGGTTGCGGGGGTCCCTTCCGCATTTTCGTCAACGATGCTGCGTGCCAGCAGGGTCTTTTTGCGCGATAACAAGACATCGGAAAGGGGATAGTCCAAAGGCCGATTGGCATCCAACCGCCCCGCATGGGGGACCAGTCGGGTGCCGTCCTTATCGGTCAGGTACAGAATGCCCGCCTCGGTTTTCGTTACACCAATAATTTCGTCCAGCAACCGCCTCATCAACGCATCAAAGTCTTCCTCTGCCGCGACAGCTTGCGAGATATCCAGGAACCGCCGGATGGTTTCTTTCATCATAAAGATTGCATTGGATAAATTCTGGATATCTGAAATTCGCGTTGTCGGTGACTCCTGATGTGTAAAATCAAACCGGCTTACATCGTCGGCCTGTTGTTGCAAGGCCCGCAGCGGGTTCGTGATCATGCGACTGACCCACAGCACCAGCAGTATGGACGCCAGCATCAGACCCAGCGCCCAAATCATCCCTTCCTGCATAACCGCTGTCAGTCCCCCCATCATTTCCGCGCGCGGAATTGCCAGGGCCAGGATCAGGGACTGGTCGCCCAGAATGGGCACCGATGAATAGGATACATCCCATACAGATCCATTCTGAGTCAGTTGGAGGCGGCTGTTGCCGCCGTTGCGGAACCGTTCAAATCCCAGAGACAAGACAGGGCTTCCAACATCAGACAGGCTGGTTTGCCTGAGTTTTCCATCCTCCCCCATTCGCGTGACACTAGCAGGGTCGGGATGCGCAACGATCAGTCCATCGGTGGTCATGAGAATGCTTTCCGTGCGGGGAGTCACACGGTTTTGTTCCATCGCATTGCCCAGCGTTCCAAGCGTGATATCAACACCAATCACGAACTGCTCTTCCGGTGACTCTGATGATCCCTTGCGGGCAACGGTCATCCCTATTTCCTGTGTGGTGAAGAAAACATAGGGGGGCGTGGAAATCGTCTCGTCGCTTTGTGTGGCGGATTGATACCAGGGACGGGTTCGGGGGTCATAGGTCGTGTAATCTTCCCGTGGCTGGAAACGAAGGGTCTGCATCGCGGCATTCACATAAATATAGTATCCGCGGGCAACCTGTTGTTTGTTGCGCTCCAACACCTGGACGATATAGGCCGTACCCTCTGGCGCGTTAAACCGAGCAGCCAGATTTGGATCAGCAGGTAATCTTCTGACCAACATGAAGTCACCCTGCTGATTACCCACAAAGACAGCGGTTATGTTTTCCGACCTGTTCAAGCCCCGCAAAAGAGCGGGAATGCTTTGCATCCGGTTCTTCAGCGCTGTTGTGCCAAGATTGCCGTTGGATGAAAGAAGATTGGCAACACTTTCTGCAGGAAGAAACAGCGCGCGTGTCTCTGCCACAGAGACACGGTTCACCTGATCCAACAGCGAGTTTGTCGAAGTGTCGGTAAGCTTCAGCGCGTAATTGTAGGAAATAGCGCCAATCAACAAACATACGGAGATAACAACAAATAGAAAAATCGTACTTAGGTGAACCTGTAGCGAGAATCTAAGGTTTGAAAGTCGGATTTTTGTTTGCATTCTGCCCCGCATGCAAAGAATTTTAAGTATTCTATCATACCAAATTCAAAAACATGTATTGTAAAGTGCAACCTGCGTTAAAATCTCTCACTCAACCAGATTGCAAGGCGGGAGCCACGTTGTATCAGACCGGTCAGAATAGAATAGGCCGGGGCCTGGGCCGCGCCATGGTCCAACCCAATGTCCCTGTGTTCCAGTTCTTCCAGACGAAACTCTTCAATTTTTGCGCTCAGGTCCGGCTCGTCCTGACCTAATGCTGATAGCTGTTCCTGATAGTGGGCATCAATGACTTCTTCAACGGCGACTGTGCAGGCCATAGCGGCCTTTTCCCCCAACAGGGCGGTGCCTGCCCCCAGGGCATAGCCCGCAACATGCCAAACGGGGCGCAGGGCCGTTGGGCGCACGCGACGCTGTGCTACCATTGTTTCAAAGGTTTCCAGGTGATGGGCTTCCTGGTCTGCCATATGACGCAGGATATCGCCCTTGGGTCCTTTTCCCAGAACCGATAACTGACCCTCGTAAATCCGTTTGGCGCCAAATTCACCCGCCAGATTTACGCGCAACATGGAATGCACATCGTCGCGCTTGCGGCTGTCACCGGGTAGATATTTCGGGCCACGGGTCATGGGTTTTTCAAGGGCCATGGGCGTTTCAATCCTTTCCAAATCGCCAGACCGCCCACCAGGACGACAAACAGCGACAGTAGAAAATTATACCCCGCCATGGAAATGCCAAACAAGGTCCATGCGGGATCGCCACAAGACGGGGCCGGCGGGCCGGATTGAATATTCTGAATGGCTCCGGCCAGCCCGGTGGATAAGGCCTGTGCGCCCGTGCAACCAGATGGTCCGGGCCAGAACTGATATTCAACACCGGCGTGATAGGCGCCCAGTCCCGCACCAATTAAAATTGCAACCAGTGCCAGGATCGAAATCAACAGCGACAGAACGCCTCTGCGCTTCAACAGCATGATGGCGACACATGACAACCCCAATGCGATCCACCAAGGCAATCGTTGATACAGGCACAAATGGCAGGGCAGATAGCCAAATCCATATTCGAAGATATTGACCGTTATCAGCACCAGTGCCGAACACACGGCAAGGGCGATCGGGATACGCTGCGGCGGCAGCAGTCGGGTCAGAAGCGTTGTCATACGATCACTTTGATCACAAGGAAGCCACCGATCAAGAGTACAAATGCCCCTGCGACAACCCAGCCCAGTCGGGTTTCGATAAAGTCGCGGATGGGGGCCCCAAATTTCCATAACAGGGCTGCGACCAGGAAGAACCGCGCCCCGCGTCCCACGATAGAAGACGCCATAAAGGCCAACGGATCCAGCCCCAATGCGCCAGACGCGATGGTGACGACCTTATACGGAAACGGGGTCATACCGCCGCCCAGGACGATCCACCAGCCGTTTTCTGCAAAGTCCCCCTGAATGCCCTGCAGCGCCTCTGTCGCGCCATACAGGGCGACCAGCGGCCGCCCGATGGATTCGAACAGGAAATGCCCGATCCCATACCCGGCCATCCCCCCCAGCACAGAGGCAATGGTACAAATCAATGCAAACCGAAACGCCAAATGCGGGCGCGCCAGGATCATGGGGATCAACAGCACATCGGGCGGGATCGGAAAGACCGAACTTTCGATAAATGAGACCACCGCCAACCACCAAACCGCATGTCGATGCGCGGCAAGAGACAGCGTCCAATCATACAGGCGATGCAGCAGGAGCATGGGGGTCCATTTTCTTAACGGTTTCCTGCTGTTAGCCCATACGACCATTATCGTCCACAAAATAACCAGACCTGTAGTTACAAAGAGACAATCAGTTTGTTAAAACATGCCATTGTTCACAGCTATTTGATGACCGATTGGAATGTCGGAATTTAGATAAAAGGGGGAAGATTTAAGGCGCATCATATCAATTATAATCTGCTGATGTTCCAAGTTTTTATTCCTGATGGCTATGTCTGCCGATGATCCAGCGTAGAAGTGTGCTGGTTCACAATTATAGTATGTATTGTTTGTGCACACAGGATTGATTTTATTTCGGAAATCAAATCGGATGGCACAGTCTAAGCCCTGTTGATTTGGTCCAATAGTTGTCTGATGTATTTCATTTAGTTTACCCAGCAGGTCGGGCCAAGGCATTGCTGGCAATGCCTGAAGCATTCTAATCTTATTAGTAAAGTCGGGCGCTATTTTAAGAAATGAACCGACTGTGTGATGAGTGCTAGGGTTTCCGCTGGGACCAAAAGTTTGGGTATTGTCTTCGACTGAATAGAGATTTCCGCGCTTCCAAACGATCACAAATGCAGATCGTGGCTTTAAGACTACCCAATATGATGTTTTGTTGGTGTTAGGGTCATTTACCCCAAAGTTACGGGTGAAAGGTCTTTGCTGTAACGTTATGTATAAGCAAGATTTTGGGATGCTTTTGTCTCTTAATTTTTCTATTTCAAGGTCAATTTCGGACGGGTTCACCGGCAAAGTAGATGGGGCGGATTTACCGTTAACCGTGGCACTATTTGGGAAAGATGTAAAAAAATCAGTGCCGGAAAGTGAAATAATTCCAAATACAAAAAGAAGGAGTATTGAAAGTTCGGATAGAGTGCTTTCTACAATTCGTGACATTTACAAGTCACCCTTGTTTTTGCGGTGGCCCCATTTGCGAACTACATAGTATGCAAAATCTGATATCTCATTATGTGTATTTAGATCGTATAAATTTAAATGAGGTGTTGTTTTGGAAATTCTTGTTGCTTGTAATAAATTTTGTTCTGGTGGAACAAGTTTTGGACGACTTCCGTCTGGATGCATTCTGCACGTACAATCCTTTATCTGATTTAGTAAAGTTATGATATTCTTTGCCCAGTTGGTTTTAGAAAAATTACTCCAGTCCAATATATTTGAACTATGTTTGTCATTATTGTTGAATCCAATATTGTCCATTAAGCTGCGTGTTATCAGGCCAAAGATCGTTGAAATGATCGCCGCCCCCGCTATTGGAACAATTTTTACCCCAAAAGCTAACCGAACGTCCGTGCTGTTGCTGTTGCCTAGTATAGCGTTCTGGCCAGCCAGATTAATGAGCAGTGATGTTGCGATTCCTGTTTGAAGGAATCCATAGGCCAAACTAGCCAAAGTGCATATAAACCCAATGAAATAAAATTTATCTGTAGACCAGCCGCAATTAAATAAAGCCTGTTTTGGATCTATATCTTCGAGGGCGGCAGTTGGCTTTATATTTGTATAATACAAAAGCAAAAAAATTAATAAATATAACAAAACAAAAAATATTCCACCAAACATAGAATGAATTATCATCTGAATAGAATTATCTACACTTACAAAATTCAATAAACTATTTATATTATTATTTTGAATTATTTCTAATATTTTTTCATGAAAATTTAATGTCAGGTATATTGCGAAAAATACTGGAGCCCCGTAGCCGATCAGATCAACGATCATGATTTTGAGTCTCAGATTTTTATAAAATGTTGAAGCTGGATCAGACGCAGTTTCTGCCATAACCACAATCCTTTATAACTAACAGTCTCGTTCTCACCCTCAACGATGATCGAAAAGGCGTTGTTGCAATTTTCGCGCGGCATAGTCGGTATTGTCTTCATTCAGAAGGGCGCGGATGCGGGCTTTCAGGAAGCGGTCGAAGGCGTCGGTATCGTCAGAGTTGTCGCTTTCTGGGTATTTTGCGGTGTTTTCGGCTTTGGTATGCGCGGCGGTATAGGCGCTGTCCTGGCCGATGGGATCACCCGCAGGCTTGCTCCAATCGATAAACTGCCCGACGGAATGGATCAGGTCATTGCGCGCGCTTTGAATGGCGTCGGCGACATCGGTCTCTTGGCTGGCCGTGGCATCCAGATGGGGTTCTGGGGTCAGGCCATAGGGAATGGGCCCAACGATGACACTGGGCAGGTCAAAGATGTTGAACTGTTCCCGATCCAGCAGACCGATAACGGAATGATTCGGCTTCGCGGTTGTCATGCTGTAGCGCAGGGCCAGGCAGAACATGACAATCGGGTCGGCGGTGGTGATATTGGCGATCACCAGGGCAGCCTTTGTCGTATGATCCTTGTGTTCGCGCGTCATATAGCCTGACCGCGTGATATGTGAGGATCGTACAATCCTGAAGCCCCGCCCGGTGATGGATGGCTCTATGATCTGATTGAAGATCGTATTCAGGTCTCCGTGGGTCAGGGCGTCTGGATGCGCATCATCGCGCTGTTTCACCGGTGTGGGTTCCAGCACGAAGCACAAATTTGGATCTTTGGTCGTCATTGTGTTTGCCCTTCTTAATATTCCAGGGAAAGTCGGAATGCCTTTGTTGGCATGGTTGTCTTGAAGAAATCGGTCCAGAAGGCGCGAAACTGGGTCGCCGTGCCGGACGGCAGCAAGGCCGCGGCATATCCTTTTTCTTCGATCAGACTCTGCTGTCCCAACCGTTTGCCAAAACCAAAGGCAGTAACAGTCGCATTTGCCAGAAAGTGATTTTCGGGAATAACCCCCCGTGCTTTGCGCTCCAGCGCTTGCCGCGCGGTGAAATCAAACGCGTTGATTTTGTAATTCAGCGGCGAATATTCCAGCATGTCCGAGAAAATATAGAAGTCGCTAATAGAGCTGTCGGAATATTGATAGGCCAGATTCTCAAGAGTGTTGATCAGATGGGTGGCATCAGAAACCGCCGACGCCGCGTTCAGGTCGTTCATAAATTTTGTAAACGCGGCGACAAACAGGCGTTTGTCGCGCTGAATCAGAACATTCGAACAGATATGTTGCCAGTTGGAATTGCCGGATTCGATCTCGTCGGGGCAGCCCGGAATGCAGGATGAAAAGGCACGCGTTAAAGCGCCGGGCTGACCGGCGATCAGATAAATATCCAGTTGGTTGCCTGGAATCAACTCCTGGAATATGCGGTTAAACCCTTCGGCAAAGCGCGTCATATCAATGGTGTCAAAGTTTTCGGTTTGATCGATCAGCATCAGGGTGTGGGATGGCGGGCTGGCAGGACCGCAATAGGTGGAAAACGCCTGTGCCTGTGCGGTGTCAGGGGTGCTGATGCCAGCCAGAAGGGCCAGAAAGCCCAATAAGGACGAGCGTAACATTGTCATTCGACCAATACCTCCTCGCCCAGAAGTCTCAATCCGAAATTACCAAAATAGACGGGCCGCTGTGATTTGCGCGATTGGGCATTGCTCTCCTGATAGGCGGTCAACTGTTGGGACAAGATGTTCAGGACGGTGCGGATATCGTTTTCGATCTGGCGCTTCAGTTGCATCCGCTCTTCTTCGAGTTTCTGAATATCCTGATCGATCTGATCGGCCAGGCGTTCTGCAGACGATATCCGTTTGGACATCTCGTTTTCTATGTCGGACGCATCGCGGTTGAAATCGCGCATATAGTAATCAACGGCACGTTCCGTCTGGCGCTTTTTCAAATAGGCTTGTTCCAACTCTGGTTCTCTGTCGTGGCGCAGGCAGGACAAAACTGTTCCGATTAACAAAACCAATCCGTTCAAGAGCAGCAGACCCACCTGGGCAAAGTTGCTTTCTGTCGGGTCGCCAAACAGGGCGTTGGACAGATTTCCAAATAGGTTTGAGAAGAAGTTGCTTGCACCCACCTGGGCGATTTCGGGCGGGGGTGTTGCCCCTGGGACCTGAATGATTGCAGATTGCGCGGCAACCGTTGCTGTGACTTCCCCGCGCATTTGGAACAATACCAGAATCATCGTGGCCATCAGCAGCAGGGTTAGCAGGATAAGGACCAAATGCCACAACTTCCGCCAGCCAGATACAGCGATAAACCGCAGCATTTGCACCCCAAGGAAATGGGCCTGCAGGATAAAGGTGACACCGATCAGGAAGGCGATGATGTAAGATATCCAGGCGGAAAATTCGAAGGACAACTGAACCGCCAATTGATTGACTGGCACTTCCAGAAGCGCCAGAAACAGCAATACCAGAATGTAGATAGACAGCCATGAAAACCAAGGGCGATCGATGATGGGCTCGTGCATGCGCAAACTGGGCGCGCGCCCAAATTCATGTTCCCGCTCCCGATAAGTTCGGTTCGCCTCGTCCCGTTGCCGCACCAACTCCGTATAGCGATGCGATCCCTTGCCAACCAAATCATTCACCCGTTGCAGGCGGGATTGCTTTTCCACATACAGCGAGCTTTTCCGTGAACTGTAATCATCATCGCGCAACGAAACGAATTCGCGGATGCGCAGATCGATTTTGTCGATTTCGGTGCGCATGCGTCGGATGTATTCGTTCAAGGCAGTCCGGGCTTCAGCAATGCGATATGCCTCATGCGGCGAGAAATCGGTATCCTCTACCGCTGGCAATTCCCGGTAGCCGTCTTCAGCCCCCCGTTGCCGATCAAGGCGCGCGTCTCTGCTGCTGAAATTCTGGTAATAGGCCAGAGTTTCAGCCGCTATGAATCTATCCATCTGGGACCCCCCCAAAGCGATTTAGCGAACTATTCAATCGTGACGATATGAAGGATAAATTTTACAATCAATTAAAAAATCATTCATAAGTACATGAAATTAAATATTGCTATTTAAGATAGCCATATGATCAACTTTTAGGGTCCCTTTGGGTGGATTGATCGGTCGGGTGTGGTTTTTCTTGTGCTGTGCCTTGCGCGGACTTGCCGTGTCGGATAGGGAACAAGGCAGTATTTTTTCGTCCAAAAATGACACCATGCGGACACTGCAAGTATGAAACGCAGTGCGGCATGGGTCGCAACGAAAGGGCTGTAAAATAATGGCACGGAACAAGATTGCGCTGGTTGGCGCTGGGAATATTGGTGGGACGCTGGCGCTTTTGGCTGGTCTGAAGCAACTGGGTGACGTCGTCGTCTTCGACATTGTCGACGGCATGCCGCAGGGCAAGGCGTTGGATATCGCGCAGGCTGCCCCGGTTGAAGGGTTTGATGCAAAAATGTCAGGTACCAATGACTATGCGGATCTGAAAGGGTCTGATGTGGTTATCGTTACCGCCGGTGTTGCGCGCAAACCTGGCATGAGCCGCGACGATCTGATCGGCATCAATGCGAAGGTCATGAAATCGGTGGGTGAGGGCATTAAAACCCATTGCCCGGACGCCTTTGTTATCTGCATCACCAATCCGCTGGACGTCATGGTCGGCCTGCTGCAGCGTGAAAGCGGTCTGCCGGAGAACAAGGTCGTTGGTATGGCGGGCGTGCTGGACAGCGCGCGGTTCCGTTGTTTCCTGGCTGAAGAATTTGATGTGTCTGTGGAAGACGTCACCGCCTTCGTTCTGGGCGGTCATGGCGACACAATGGTGCCGCTGATTCGATATTCAACGGTTGCAGGCATTCCCGTGCCGGACCTGATCGAAATGGGCTGGTCAACCCAGGAAAAGATCGATGCCATCGTCAAGCGGACCCGTGGCGGCGGCGGCGAAATTGTTGCCCTGCTGAAAACCGGTTCGGCCTTTTATGCACCGGCGTCTTCCGCAATTTCCATGGCGGAAAGCTATCTGCTGGATAAGAAGCGGGTTCTGCCCTGCGCCGCCTATTGTGATGGCGTTTATGGCCTGGATGGCTTGTATGTCGGCGTGCCGGTCGTGATCGGTGAAAATGGCGTGGAACGTGTTGTCGAAATCAACATGGACAAGGACGAACGCGCCATGTTCGACCATTCCGTCAATGCGGTGAAAGAATTGAATGCAGCCTTGGAAGACGTGCTGAAGGCCGGTTAATCCGACAGGGTTATCCAGTCTGGAATCTGTGGATGAAGGGCGGTGCTGCCGGAAGTCAGCGCCGCCTTTTTTCTGACCGCATCCAGGCGCAGAAGGGCCAATCCCCAATCGCCCGCAATGCTGAACAGTGTCCCTGCATCCTTTCCTTCTGGCGTCAGGACCTGACTGCCTTCCTCGGGTATGCCGCCTGACAGTCGGACCGGCAAAAGACGCTTTTTGGTCAGGCCGCGATACTTCGTTCGGGCCGTCAGTTCCTGGCCCATGTAACAGCCTTTTTTCCAGTCCAGGCCGTTCAGTTCATCAAATCCATGCTCCAACAGGATTGCCTTATCGGGCTGAATATCCCGTGCCCCGTCAGGAATGCCCAGTGGGATGCGGTGCGCGTCCCAATCCGTGCGACTGCGCTCTGTCGCGCCGTGCTGCAACAACCACGGGCGCGCCATATCTGCCGGGGCGATCAATCTGTATCCCATGGCGGGCAGGCGGGGGTCCGCAAACAAAATGCCCCCGGCAACGGGTTCTGCCGTTCCATCCGGTGATAGGGCGTCTGATCCGTCCCCCCAGATCGCAAAGCAGTGCAGCGCTGGCTCTACGCCCAATTTGGCATCGGCCCGAAGGACATAGCGTCGCAACGTCTGCCCCAAATCCATCAGACGGTCACCGCCTTCACAGTCGATCAGGATCCTGTCACCATCGGCGATCAGGAAAAAGTCATGGCGAAATTTTCCCTGCGCCGTCAGCAAGGCCGACCATAGGGCGCGCCCGGAGTCCAGCTTGGCAACATCGTTGGACACCAGCCCTTGCAAGAACGCGATCCTGTCGGTCCCGGACAATGTGATGACACCCCGGCCCGTCAGTTCGGCAAAATTTGTCATGACGCATTCTCCTTGACGCGAAACGGCTATTTTACACAGGTAAGCATGACCGGTTCTGTTGGCAAGCGGCGACAAGGCGGGTATAGGGTCCTCCCGACACCGGATCCAGACACTGGAAAGGCCTGTTACAGCTCTATGCGCCTTCTTTTCATAACCTCCAATCGAATTGGGGATGCGGTTTTATCGACCGGTCTGTTGTCGCATTTGATCGATCGGGATCCAGGCATCCGCGTGACTATTGCGGCGGGCCCGGCCTCTGCGCCTTTGTTTGAGGCCGTGCCGGGGCTGGAACGTTTGATTGTCCTGAACAAAGCCCGGTTTCATGGCCATTGGTGGCGTCTGTGGCGGGCGGTTGGTCTGCGAAAATGGGATGTTGCCGTAGACCTGCGCCGATCCGCCATTTTAAATGCATTGCGGGCGGAAGAAAAATTGCGCGTGCCAAAGCCTGTGCAGCCGATTCATCGCGTCGATGTTCTGGGCAGCATGGTCGGGCGCGCAGATAATCCACCCTTGCCAAAAATGTGGTGGTCGCCTGACCATGAAGAGCGGGCTGCGGCAAAGATTGGATCAGGAAATGGGAAAATACTGGCAATAGGCCCGACCGCCAACTGGCAGGGAAAGATATGGCCAGCCGACAGATTCGTATCCTTGATTGACGCTTTGACCGGCCCTTCTGGTCCGTTGCCCAGGGCGAAAGTGGCGGTCTTCGGTGGGCCGGGGGAGCGGCAACAGGCAATGCCGGTCCTGCAATCCGTTCCGGAAGACAGGCGCATTGATCTGGTTGGAACAGTGGACCTGCTGACCGCTGCGGCGGCAATGTCGCGAATGGCCCTTTATGTTGGTAATGATTCCGGGCTGATGCATATGTCCGCCGCGGTTGGCACCCCGACTTTGGGGCTGTTTGGACCGTCGCAAGAGGCCCTGTATGCGCCCCGCGGCCCGCGCGCTGCTTTTCTGCGAACGCCGGAAACCATGGCGGAACTTATTGGCTTTTCAGGCTACGACCGGCATACAGTTGGCAGTTTGATGGGAAGTCTGTCCACCGATCAGGTTATCGCTGGCGCCACCGATCTGCTGGGATAACGGTGCGGTTATTGGCGATTCTGGCGTTCCAGGATCTCACGCGCCTTTAAATGAATTTGCAGGCTATAGCCCGCCGCAAAAAAGGCCAGGGCAAGGCCATAGATCCCTTCGCGATATCCCTTGCGGGCAATATAGGATTTCCAGCCGCGCGTCAGAACTCGGCGCAGCGCGGAACTGAGGGACGGGACGGTGTTCTTATCCACCGCATCCTGGGCCATCAGGGTCGTGTAGCGGTTCATCCGGTCGAACATATCCGCCAGATCCTTATCCACCAGATGGATCAAGCCATGGCTCAGCGATCCCAACCGCGCCCCGGTTTGCAGGGACGGATGCACTCGCTCTGGGCCCCAGATTTTGGCCCCCTTGGAAAACAGACGGGGTGCAGAGGCCGCGCCATTATAGGCTCCCCAGCCATATCGAACCTCGCGGTCGCCAATCATGTTACGGATGGGGATCAGGTATAATCCATCGGGGCTGCTCTGGATCAGACCTGTCACTTCCTGGGCCACCGACTCGGTTGCGCGTTCATCCGCGTCCACTTCCAGGATCCAGTCGCTGGTGCAGGCCGCGATACCGGTATTGCGTCGTTCCCCTTCGGACGGCCAACTGCCTTCGATGATCAAGGCCCCGGCCTGGTGTGCGATCGCTTTGCTGTCATCGGTCGTGCGGTCCAGGACAACAACGATCTGATCTGCAAAACGTAATGATTTCAAACAGTCCGGCAACATCGCCTGTTCATTCCGGGCGACGATAAGGCAGGAGAGTGTCTTGCGCTTGGTGGTGCTGTTTTCGCTCATAACCTTGCGTATATCCGAGATTTCCAACCCCGAAAAGGAAGGATTAATTTGCCTCTGGAAACGAGCATCTGTAGTCTCCCGCTGAAACCCGCGCGTCTGGCTGACCCAGACGCTCCTTAAAATCGGATGATCCAGTGTCCGCGTGCTGATGACAGAGCCAAGCAGTCTTCGCCCCCCAGATCAATTCATGGATGGCCGCATGTTTCTTGCCGCAGCGCTGGTTGCGGCCTGGATCGGGTTGGTTCTGGCACCAGGATGGGCAGGGTATGGCGTTATCCTGGTTATGATTTGCGCCTGTATTGTTACGATTTTTCGCGGATATACGCATCTGTTGACCTTGCCCAGGGCGATGGGAACCGTGGGCTGGGTCGCGTTGGCCCTGGCGCTGTGGGGGGCAGCCAGTATTTTCTGGTCTGTCCAGCCGGACATCACAACGCCAATCGTGATTGTGCTATGCGGGGCGGTTTTATTAGGCGTGCCTGCGATTTTTCTGGCCGGTCATCTGACATCGGATTCGGCGGTGGTTGTTCCCACATTGTATGGTGCCTTTGCGATTGTTGCGATTCTGGTTTTCGAAGCCGCATCCGATGGTGCCTTGCGTGGTATTCTGCGAATCAATGGGCCACAATTCAGTATTCTCTATGTCCTCCTGAGCATTTTTATGTGGCCTGTCGCGGCATTGGTGCAGCGCGCCTATGGATGGAAAGAAGCGGCACTGTGGCTGGTGATCTGTCTTGCTGTGCTGTTGATCGCGGCCGGCCCGATAGCCCGGATTGTGTCGGTTGTTGGTCTGGTGTGTTTCTTGTTGTGTTTTATCTCCATTGTTCTGACACGTCTGATGCTGTTATTGGCCCTGTTGGCGTGGAGCTTTGGTCCAGCCGTTGCCGTCACGCTGTACGGGGACCGCATGAACGGCTGGATCCTGGAGAATGGCACGAATTTTCCCTATCTCACCAACAAGGTGGATGCGTGGCGCGCCGGCCTGGCATCCTGGGCTGAATCGCCCTTGCTTGGCTGGGGCGCCGGAATTGTCTCGGCGGATGGGGCACAGTCCTTTTCAACCGCGTCGGTGCAGACCAGTGCTTTTCTGGAACTGATGTTGGGGACAGGCATAGTCGGCCTGATGCTGGCTATTCTGGGCGTTTGCTTTCTGATTTTGCGCTGTGTTCAAGGCCCGCGGGAGGGATGGCGGCTGCCGGCTGCTGCTGCAGTTATTGGAACCGGTCTGGCAATAGCTGTTTCCGGCCTTGGGTTTTGGCAGGGTTGGGTCTTGGCAGCGTTCGTCCTGTCCGGCCTTGCTGTGGCGGGATGTCGTCCCATTGAGTCGAAAGGGGCATCTTTGGGGTCCATTTTTGACAGCGCCAGGAATGACCCGACCCTCTATCATTTCGACAATGATCTTTATGAGGATGATGATCCGGGTGACGACGAATACGAACCTGAAGACGACGACGACTATGATGAGGGTGATTCTGACGAGCGGGATCCCGATTTGTCCCGACAGAGATCCCACGCATTGGAAGATTCGCATTCAAGCACTGAGACGTCGGAGGATGAGGAGGAATGGCAAATTGATGTCGATCCCTCGGATCCCGACAAGCGGAGGTAAAGAGTAGCAAGTGTCTGTATCCGTTCTGCAAGTGATGGCCGGGGCGCAAACCGGTGGGGCTGAGGCCTTTTTCGTTCGGTTGGTCTGTGCCCTGGCGCGCGCAGGGACACCGCAACAAGCGGCCATTCGGCATCATGATGGTCGTCGCAAGACCCTGATAGAGGCAGGCGTCCCGGTTACGGAGCTGGCCTTTTCCGGGAAATTCGACATGATTACCAAGGGCAGCGTTAAGCGCCTGGCGAAAAGCTTCAATCCGGATGTAGTGCTGGTTTGGATGAATCGCGCTGCCAAGATTGCCCCAAAAGGGGATTGGACGGTGGTCGGTCGATTGGGCGGCTATTACAAGCTGAAGAACTATAAGCGCTGTGATCATCTGGTCGCCAACACCCATGATATCAGGGACTATCTGATCCGGGAGGGCTGGCCGGAGGAGCGGGCGTGGTATCTGCCCAACTTTGTCGATGATCGCCGCATGCCACCTGTTGATCGCGCAGAATTCGATACGCCCCAGGGCGCGCCGCTGCTGTTGTGCCTGGGGCGATTGCATCCCAACAAAGGGTTCGATACGGCGTTGGAAACATTGGCGCAATTGCCAAAGGCGTATTTGTGGATCGCAGGCGATGGCAAGGAAGAGCAGGCCTTGAAGCAGCAGGCGGCGCAATTGGGCATCAGCAATCGGGTGCGTTTCCTGGGCTGGCGAGAAGACACACCAGCCTTGCTTTCTGCGGCAGATATTTTCTTCTGTTCGTCGCGGCATGAGCCTTTGGGCAATATCGTTCTGGAAGCCTGGGCACAGGGTGTGCCGGTCGTTGCCGCAGCGTCCCAAGGGCCCAGTCAGTTGATAGAAGACGGCAAGACCGGCCTGTTGGCACCTGTCGACAATGCTAAAGAACTGTCGCGCACCATTGCGCGACTGTTGGACGATCGCAGCCTTGGTCAGGAACTTGTCGGGCATGCGCATGCGGAATTCACCGACAAATACTCTGAAGGCCCGGTTGTCGCCGCCTATCAGGAATTTTTTGAAAAGATCCGCCAATCCTCGTGAACGGAATGGCGATCCCTGGAGCATGATAGAAGTATATGTGCGGCATTGCTGGCCTTATGATGCGGGATGGGTCCGCGCCCAAAGATGCGGTCCTGGATCGTTTGATCACGGCCTTGGGGCATCGTGGCCCGGATGGCAGTGGCCGTCATATTGCTGGCGATACGGCATTGTTGCAGACCAGGCTGGCAATTATCGATCTGACCACCGGGGATCAGCCGCTGTATGAGCCGGGCGGTGCGGCCCTGGTTGCCAATGGCGAAATCTACAATTACATCGAATTAAAAGCGGCGATGCCAGATACGCCGTTTCGCACCGCGTCGGATTGCGAGGCCGCCCTGTTCCTGTATCGCCGGGACGGGGTGCAATATGCCAAGGCGCTGCGTGGCATGTATTCCATTGCGATCCATGACCCGACAGCGGGGGGCAGCCTGGTTCTCAGCCGGGATCCGTTTGGTATCAAACCCCTGTATTATATTGAGACGCCCAGCGCCTTTGCCTTCGCGTCTGAACCGGGCGCGCTGATCAAAGCGGGATTGATTAATCCAATGCTGGATGATGAAGCCCGAGATACCTTTTTGCAGTTACAGTTTTCCTGTGGACGGGATCTCCCCTTGAAAGGCATAAAACGCGTCCTGCCGGGCGAGACATTGATCGTGCGCCAGGGCCGGATTGTTGAACGCCACAGACTGCCAGCACTCCCCCAGGGCGGGCCGGAACCGATTACCGAAGCGGAAGCGCTGGCCCGGTTGGATGATGCATTGAGAGACAGCGTTCGGGTTCATCAACGATCTGACGTGCCCTATGGCATGTTTTTGTCCGGCGGGATCGATTCCAGCGCCATTCTGCGGATCATGGCGGATTTGAATGATGCCCCCGTTGTGGCATTCACCGCAGGGTTCGATGGAACCACCGTGCAGGATGAGCGCAGCCATGCCCGCATGCTAGCCAAACGCCTGGGCGCACAGCATGAAGAAGTTTCATTCGGACAGAAGGATTTCAATCAATTGCTGCCACGCATCGCGGCGGCCATTGATGACCCGACTGCGGATTATGCGATATTGCCCAGTTGGGCCCTGGCAGAGCGCGCAGCGCAGGATTTAAAGGTCGTGTTGTGCGGGGAGGGGGGCGACGAGCTTTTCGGCGGATATGGTCGCTATAGATCGGTTCTGCGCCCCTGGTGGATGGGGGGAAAATCCATCCGAGGTAAGGGTGTGTTTGATCGTTTGGGCGTTTTGCGCGACGTCTCCTCTACCTGGCGTGACAGCATTGCAGGGCGGGAAGCAACCGACAGCATGGATGGGCTGAACCGGCTGCAGGCCGCCCAGGCGACGGATTGTCAGGATTGGCTGCCCAATGATCTGCTGGTTAAGCTGGACCGCTGTTTGATGGCCCATGGGCTGGAGGGGCGCACCCCATTCCTGGACCCTGTTGTGGCACAGGCGGCGTTTCGCCTGCCCGATGTTTTGAAAATTCGTGAAGGACGCGGCAAGTGGATATTGCGACAATGGTTGGATCAGCATTTGCCGGAAGCTGATGCCTTTGCCCGCAAGCGCGGGTTCACGGTGCCGGTCGGCGCCTGGATTAAGTCAGATGCCGCCCGGTTGGGCGCAGCCGTCGCCCGCCAGGACTGCATTGCAGAAATCGCCCACCCTGATCGCGTGATTGCCCTGTTCAAGGCGGCGGGTAAAAAGCGTGAGGGGCAGGCGGCCTGGGTTCTGTTATTTTATGCTCTGTGGCATAAGGCTTGGATACAGCGGGTCGACACACATTCGGCGACAATTCTTGAGGCGTTGGAGGCGACATGACACAAGACACACTCAATCTGATCCGACCGGACGACTGGCATATTCATTTCCGCGATGGGGATATGCTGAAGACCGTGGTTCCGGCCACCGCATCCGTGTTTCGCCGTGCCATTGTAATGCCAAACCTGGTGCCGCCTGTAACCACCGCTGCGGCGGCACGCGCCTATCGTCAGCGTATTCTGGATGCCTGTCCGCCGGGTTCTAATTTCCAACCCTTGATGACAGCCTATCTGACAGAAACGCTGGACCCGGATGATCTGGCAGCAGGGCATGCGGCAGGCGACTTAACGGCGGTGAAACTGTATCCAGCGGGCGCAACAACGAATTCAGATGCCGGTGTGCGCGATATCCGCAAGGTGGATGCGACACTGAAACGGATGGCAGAAATTGGTATGCCGCTGCTGGTCCATGGGGAAGTGACAGATCCCGCAATTGATATTTTTGACCGGGAAGCCGTTTTCATCGAACGGGTGCTGAAACCCTTGATGGATCGTCTGCCGGATTTGAAGATCGTACTGGAACATATCACCACGCGCCAGGCGGTCGACTATGTTGCCACCGCCGGGGACCATCTGGCCGCCACGATCACGCCCCATCATATGGAAATCAATCGCACGGATATTTTCCGGGGGGGCATTCGCCCGCATCTGTATTGCCTGCCCATCGCCAAGCGGGAGGAGCATCGCCAGGCGGTTCGGGCCGCGGCAGTCAGTGGCAATCCCCGGTTTTTCCTGGGAACGGATTCAGCACCGCATCCGGTTCATGCGAAAGAAGCCGCCTGCGGATGTGCGGGCATCTACAACGCGCCGGGCGCATTGTCGGTCTATGCCGGAATGTTCGAGGCCGACGGGGCCCTGGACAAGCTGGAAGGATTTGCCAGCCTGAATGGTCCTAAATTCTATGGTCTGCCAGTCAACGAGGAAAAGGTAACCCTGCGCAAGACCGGCTGGACCGTGCCAGATGTCGTGACGACTGGCGGTGACCCGATCCTGCCCTATCACGCCGGGGAAACGCTGCCTTGGGCGGTTGTCTAGATACCGACTATGCCTTTTTGTGGGAAAACTCCCAGTACAGGTCATGGGCCAGTTTGAATTTCGGCCCGGGCTGTAGGTCGCGATCCTCATAGCGAATGACCGGCATGACCTTGCCATAATTGCCTGAGTTGAAAATCTCATCCGCCTCAATCAGATCCTGGGCGGTCAGGCGGGTTTCCAGCACGGTTTCCCCCCGGTCCCGCAATAATTTGATAACGCGCTGGCGGGTGATGCCGTTCAGGAAGGTGCCATTCACAACGGGCGTCTTCACAACACCATCCTTCGCCATGAAAAGGTTGGCCGTGGCAAATTCCGCGACATTGCCCAGCGGGTCCAGCATGACACAGTTATCAAAACCCTTGGCGCGGCATTCCAATAGCGCGCGCCCCGCATTGGGATACAGGCAGGACGCCTTTGCGTCTGTAGGTGCAGCATCGGGCATTGGCCGACGCCGCGTTGACAGGCAGGCGGAAAAGCCCTGTGTGCCCGGCATCGGCAGAGGGTTGACCGTCAGTGCAAATTTCGTCGAGTCCGGGTCTGGTGCGACAAAGCCAACCTCTGCCCAGAACATCGGGCGGATGTACAGGGCAGTATCGGATGAAAACTGGGCAACGCCTTCGCGTGCGATTTCTTCAATCTTCTTCGCATCCATCGTGGCGCGTAGACCCAGGGCTCCCGCAGATCGCACTGCACGCTGGCAATGCAGGTCCAGATCGGGCGTGACGCCTTCAAAGGCACGCGCGCCATCAAAAATCATAGAAGACAGCCAAACACCGTGGGACATGGAATTCCACAAAGGGGCATTGGCATCGACCCATTTGCCATCGACATAGGTGATCGCGGTGGTTGTTGTCATTCTATTGGTCCTTCACTGTGATGAGGAATTCGGCGCAAAGGGCCAAAATCCATTACTGACGGGCCCAGGCGATGCGCGTAAGCCACAGAACATGCTGTGCCTGGATGGTTTCAATATCCCCCCCATTCAGAGGTGCGATATCAATGGTGTAAGGAGTTTGCCGCAGCAACGTTCCGATGAAAAGCCCGGCGTGACCTGTCAGGCTGTTCTTAAAGCGATAGACCACACGGTCCCCCCGCCGAACACTGATTCCCGGTGCGCAAACCAGCAGGTCACCCGCACGATAGACGGGTTCAAAGTGATCGGACTTTATGTGCAGGCCAAAACAATGGGGGTCTTGTACGTCCGGGAATTCGACAAGATCCCAACCGGCCCCTGTAGGAAATCCATCATCATCATAATTCTGGTCATCGGCAGCCTTATCCAAGGGCAGCGTGGGCAGTTTGAACCCTGATCTGGTCGCGGGATCGCCATGCATGTAATTCACGAAATCGCCTAGGGAAACGCCGGCCACATCCAGAACTTTTGCCAGGCTGTCCATGGAAGGCCAGCGAAGCTCCCCATTTGGTTTCCGACGGCGACCTGCACTGAATACGGCCTGATCCAGCCCAGCCATGCGCGCAAGACGGGCGGGCGACACCCCAACCTGATCCGCAAGGTGATCAATCCCCAGCCAAATGTCTTTTTGCTTCATATGTCCTTCCTAAACGGGCAAATTAATTGTTTTCAAACTTGCGATCTATTAAATCCATTTAATCGGGATTATTCTAAACCTCAAGAAAAACAATTTTCGAACGAATGGCGAGGGTACATACAGTTTGGTCGCACGGCCAATGCTGTAATGGTCGAAATCAGGTTAAATTACACATAGAAAGATCTCATAAAATTTAATTTTTTTAATTATATAAAGAACATAAGTTAGTTAAAATAAGAAAATCGACTAAATTGCCCCTTTTTGTGGTTGACCATAAAAATTTCTAGTAATACGATCTGGTGCCTGTCTGGAACTGCAAAGTCCATAAAATTTGTAATGGAGGATTGGATGACGCGAATGCGACTCATCCCGCGCCCGACTGTTGTTTCACAGGGTGTGGCATTTGATACAGCGCAGGAGGCGTGGCTATGGGCCGCCTTTATCACACGCCATGGGGTCGGCGGGGGCAGCCTTACCGCACATGAATCAGATATCCCAAAACCATGTGAGCCACGGGATGTGATTTCTGTGGCCTGCCGCCTGCGTCGCGCGGGTGTATTGAGTGGCTATGAATTTGGTGCCTTGTGTCGATATGGGGCGGCGGAATGCCCGCCGGATCCGCGCATCCAGGAGGAAGTTCAGGATGAGCGCTATTGGTCACAGGCATTGGGAAAGCTGACTGGCCCCCTGCAGGAAAAAGGAATTGTGAAGATATCCCCCTGGGCGAACTCGGCGACCGGCAAAACCCATACCGGGTTTAAACAGGGTATCGGAATGAGGTCTGATTTTTCTTGTTATGAAAGGAACATATAGTGAATAAACCGACGGGACAAATCCCCTTGAGACGGGCCGTGATCATTGCCTATACGAACCGGACCAGTTTTTCGTTTCTGCGATGGTTGCGGCCAGGGTTTCGCCATTGCATAGCGATCTCTGCCGCCCCGCCTTATTGGGTTCTTGTTGATCCAATATCAAATAAACTCTCACATTCTGTGTTGGATCTTAAAGGGTTGGCCGATTACTTGGTGACGCTTCATCAGAATGGATATCGGTGTCAATTGACCCATACAAACCGCAGCCCCAACGCTGAGATCAGTGTCATGCCCTACACCTGCACCGAATCTGTCAAGCGAACCTTAGGCCTGATCAGCTATCGAATCTGGACACCGTATCAGCTTTTTGTACACCTTAAGAAAAACATATTGACAACATAAGATAGCAATGCAATATTTTAACCCGCAAGAGTAAATCTGAATGATCTGCATATGCCCTATCGCGTGACCGGGGCGATATTTATTAGGCGGTTGCGCGTAACACTGAAAAAGAACAAAAGGAGTCTAAAATGGGTTTTTCATCAAGTGCACCAACACCGCCACCGGTTGTTCCTGCTGAACCGTTACCGGAAAAGGACCCGACCCTGGAAGAACGGGATCGTCGGGTGGAGGAACTGGAGCGCCGTCGTCGTGGCCGCAGCGGCACCGTTGAAACTGGATTTCGGGGCGTTCTGACGCCTGCTTCAACATCGGGTGCGACCAAGCCCGGCAAAACTTACCTTGGGGAATAGATATGACAGTCACATCGCTTGAAACGATGCCGGCTGACTCCATCCTGGGCCGGTTCGAACGGGCGAAAGCCCGCCGCTCGGCCTGGGAAGGTCACTGGCGCGAATGTTACGACTATGCCATGCCTCAGCGGGATGGGGCTCTGTCGGAGACTGTTCCGGGCCAGAAAAAGACGGACAAGTTGTTTGATGGCACGGCCCCGGATGCGGTGGATCAGTTAGCAGCCAGTCTAATGGCGGAATTGACGCCGCCCTGGAGCCGCTGGTTTGATCTGGTACCCGGTCCTGACGTTCCTGCGCAGGACGCCATGCGGATTGCGGGTCCATTGGAAGAAGCGTCGGCAACGTTGCAGCGTCATTTCGACCGGTCCAACTTCGCCGTTGAAATTCACCAATGCTATCTGGACCTCGTGACGGTGGGCACAGCTTGCCTGCTGTTTGAAGAGGCCGCGCTGGGAGAGTCGACAGCCTTTCGTTTCACGGCTGTTCCCTTGGGGGAGGCGGTGTTGGAGGAAGGGCCAACCGGGCTGCTGGATATCAGTTTCCGGCGCAGCGAGTTTACGGAAGAAGCACTGAAGGCGCGGTTTCCCAAAGCAGATGTGATCACCGATCAGGCAGTTGGCGAAACAGATCAGGGGGATAAGAAATATGCCGTGCTGGAGGCGGTTATTCCCGATCCGGATCACGGCTATACGTATCGTGCACTTTTGACAGAAGGATCCCACACGGCGGATCGGGCCACTGAACTGGCTCAAGGGAGTTTCCCGGCATCACCGTTTATCAATTTTCGCTGGATGAAAGCGCCTGGTGAGATCTATGGGCGCTCTCCCGTAATGAAAGCCCTGCCGGATATAAAAACCGCCAATAAGGTCGTTGAACTGGTACTGAAGAATGCCACCATCGCCGTGACGGGCATCTGGCAGGCCGATGATGACGGCGTGTTGAACCCTGCAACGGTAAAATTATTGCCAGGGACGATCATACCAAAAGCGGTTGGATCCAGTGGTCTGACCCCACTCTCTGCGCCGGGTAATTTCGATGTATCGACATTGATGCTGGACGATATGCGCGGACGCATTCGCGCCAGCCTGCTGGCTGATAAGCTGGGCCAGGTGAACGCACCCAAAATGACCGCGACGGAAGTGTTGGAACGATCCGCAGAAATGGCGCGTCAATTGGGGGCAACCTATGGTCGGTTACAGGCAGAATTGATGTTCCCTCTTGTTCGGCGCGCTGTCTCCATTTTGCGTCGACGGGGCGAAATTCCAGATATCGTGCTGGATGGTCACGAGGTTGACTTGCAGATCGTGTCCCCCATCGCCCTGCACCGTCGTCGGGCAGAAGCGCAATCAGCCATGCAATGGTTTGAGATGATCGGTCTGTTTGGCCCGGAAGCCGCCCAGATCGTCAAACCACAGGAAGCCGCGCGATGGCTGGCCAAATCCTTCCGTATTCCTGACACGTTGCTGCGCACACCGGAAGAAATGACCATAGCGCAAGATAAGGAGGCGAATGCAGGGGCAGATCCTTTGGCTGGGCTGGGCAAGATGCTGGGGCCACTGGCGGGGGCCGCTGGTGGAAGCGATCCAACAGCCGCTTTAAGTGGCCTGGCGGGGGCGGCTCAAGCCGCCGTTGATCCAAACGCCGCAATCCCCGGACCGATACCGGCAATGGCGGGGCCGGCAAAATCGGGGGGTGGCAATGTCTGATCAAAAACAGACGGGCTGGGGAGCCCTGACCCCCATCGGGAGCACCGGCGACCCGGACTTGAAGGTCAGGATAGAGCGCGCTTTCGCCCGATGTTTCGCCGGGGCGGAGGGGGAACTGGTCCTGTCGCATTTGCGGGGGTTGACTTTGGACCGGGCGCTTGGACCAAACAGCACGGATGCTGCCCTGCGTCACATGGACGGGCAACGCTGCCTTGTCCTTCACATCCAGTCCCTGATCGATCGCGGTCGCGGGCTTTCTTAACAAAGGGAACAAATCATGAATAAAATAACTGAAACAGCGATTAAACCAGCGCAATCCCCCTCGCAAGGGACGGCTGCGGATATAAACATTCCGCAAAAATTCAAGGATCCCGCAACGGGGGAGGTTAATGTCACCACCCTACTGCGGTCTTATCAGGAATTGGAACGCAAACTGGGCCAGGGACAGGCACCGGGGGGGGATAATGGCCCCGCGCTGGAACTGGATCAGGCCGCCATGTTGAAAGCCCTGGGCGTACCCGACACCCCCGAACAATACCGCATCGATATTCTGGAAGACTATCTGGAACGGGATCTGGAGATGGAGGCTGTGCTGCATCGCGCAGGCTTTACCGAGGCTCAGGTGCAACTTGTCTATGACCTGGCAGCAGAAAAGCTGGCCCCTCTGATCGTGGAGGTCGTGCAGGCCGCCCGCGGGGCTGGTGACTCCGCCCGATTGGAAGCGCATTTCGGCGGTCCGGAGCGATGGAAGGAAATCCGTCGCCAGATGCGGAAATGGGGCCAGAAGAACCTGCCGGGCGATGCTTTCAACTCTCTGTGTTCCAGCTTTGATGGGGTCATGGCAGTGCATCGCATGATGGCCGCCGGGGACGAGCCGGGCCTGACCAAGGGTGGGGATCGTGGGGAGCCGCTGAGCGAGGAACAGTTGAAGCGCCTGATGAATGATCCGCGCTATTGGCGCGATCACGACCCGGCCCTGACCCGCAAGGTTCAGAACGGCTTCAAGCAACTCTATCCCGACGGTGCCTGATCGCCGGGATGATGCTCTCGCGCCCCCGTTTGATTTCTGCGATCGCAGGTGGGGGCGTGTCCATCTGAAGAGACCTTCAGCCATGGAAGACAATCGCGGTCGCACTTACTCAACCACTCGAAAGGAATGACAGTATCATGTTTAACAATAACCACTCGGTCCAGGTGATCGCCAATGGCCTTCAATCTCTTACCCAGGCGGAACTGGCGGAACTGGATTCCATCATCACGCCTCGGGCGGCGATTTTGCTGGCCAAGGCCTTCGGGCCGGAAATCGGCGAATTGCTGGGCCCGTTGCTCGTCAACGATGATCCAAAGGGGAAGGCGGATGCGGAAGAACAACTCCGCCAGATGATGCGCGATCCTCGCTATTGGCGCGACCGGGACCCACAGGTCCTGAATGCCGTCAGCGAGGGCTTCAAGCAGCTTTACCCGGAAGGCAGCGCACCGGCTGTCTGATCGGGGAAAGACAACACCGATGGGCGGTGGACCGGCAGCGACTTTGCCCGGACAGGCCCCACCGCTCATCGGGGTTGGCTGTTGAAAAATGGATACAATCACTTTTTGTGGTCACCCCGGACTTGATCCGGGGTCCAGGGCGGCAGTCAGGATTTATGCGGGCTGCCCTGGATTCCCGCCTTCGCGGGAATGACGGTGGTTTTTCACCATCCGCACTTCCCTCATCCTGAGGAGCGGCACCGCCGCGTCTCGAAGGATGGGCTGTAAGTTTAGTGCTTACAGCGGGCGCACCCTTCGAGACGCTGCGCTCCACAGGGTGAGAGTGCATTTGGCTAATGCTTCGTCACCCCGGACTTGATCCGGGGTCCAGGGCGGCAAGTGCTAAGTGTAGACCGCGCACTCCATTTCCGATATAAATGTTTCAAGGTTCAGAAAGAACCTGTCTTAAAGCGTCTTTAAAAGCGGCAGAAGGCCGGATGATGACTGAAGTGATTTCACCCTTCTATACAGGGGTCGCCTGATATGTGCGGCCTTGCGGGCTATATCGGCAGTGAGCCGCCCGATGCGGATGCGCGGGCGCGGACCTTGCGTTCCATGGCCCATCGCGGACCGGACGGGTCGGGCCAGCGAGTGATTGCCCTGTCGGATTCGACCGTTGTTCTGCTGCATACCCGCCTTGCCATCATCGATCCCGATCCCCGATCTGCCCAACCCTTTGAAGCCGATGGCTGTGTGCTGGTCTTCAATGGGGAGATTTATAACTATCTGGAAATCCGGGACGCGTTGATTGCGCTTGGCCATTCCTTCCGCACCCACAGCGATACGGAAGTGCTGTTGCAGGCCTATCTGGCCTGGGGAGAGGCGGCGCTGGATCGCCTGGAGGGGATGTGGGCCTTTGCCCTGTTGGACCCACGGGACGGCGGTCGGCTGCTGTTGTCGCGCGATCGCTTTGGGGAGAAGCCGTTACATTTGCATCGCTGTTCCCATGGGCTGTATTTCGCGTCAGAGATCAAACAGCTTGCCGCCCTGACCGGCGAAGGGTTCACAGTGAATGCAGAAAAGGTGCATCGCTTTCTGGCCCATGGCTATCGCGCCTTGTTTCGGGACCAGACCTGTTTCTTTCAGGATGTCACGGCCTTCCCTGCTGGTCAGGTCGCCTGGATAACTCAATCGGGCGTAGGGGAGCCTAAGCCTTACTGGACGCCAAAATTTTCGCCCGTTGCAATGACGGCGGGGGAGGCGGCAGAGGGGGCCGCCGTAGAAATAGACCGCGCCATTCGCATTCGGTTTCGATCAGACGTCCCGCTTGCCATCAGCCTGAGTGGCGGAATTGACAGCAATGTTCTAGCCGGGATCGCGGTGCATCGCCATGGCCAGCAATTGCATACCTTTTCAATGCTGGAGGCGGACCGCGACTATGATGAAAGTGCCGCCATCCGTGCCGCCGCCACCGCTCTGGGCACGCCCCACCATGAAACCCGTGTATCCAGTGATGGCTTTTTGGATCGTCTGGCGCGGATGAGCCTGGCTTATGACGGTCCCGTCCCGTCGCTGGGCATGTATCTGGATGGGTTCCTGTCGGAGGCCGTGGCCCAGGCAGGCTATAAGGTGCTGATCAATGGCAATGGCGCGGATGAGATTTTTGCCGGTTACTACGATCATTATCTTTTCTGGCTGGCCGGGCAGGCGGAGCGCGCTGATTTTGACGATTTGATCGCTGAATGGCAGGCATCTTTTGGTCAACATGTGCGCAATCCGCTGTTGCGCAATCCGCGCGCCTTTATCGATCATCCGGGCCAGCGCGGACATGTGCATCTCAACGCGCCCCAAGTGGCGGATTATCTGATCGCGCCGGTGGCGGGAGACTTTGAGGAGGCATCTTATTGCCCCGATCTGCTGCGCAACCGGATGCTGAATGAATTGCTGCGGGAATCCGTGCCCGTGCTGACCTGGGCCCATGACAGCCACTATATGGCCCATTCCATCGAAAATCGCGGTGCCTATCTGGACCGTGGTCTGGTGGATTTCATGCTGACCGTCCCATCACAGCATCTGATTCAGGACGGTTACTCAAAAGCGCTGTTGCGCCAAGCGGGGGAGGGAATCGTGCCACAGGAAATCTTAAAACTGAAGAAAAAGCTGGGCTTCAACGCGCCGATTGCCTCTCTGTTGGACAGGCGGGCACAGGATGTTCGGGACCGGCTATTGGCCGACAGCGCCCTGTGGGACATCGTTGATCGCGATTCCGTGGCCCGGCTTTTGCACCCTGAAACAGACAGTCAGGGGATGGACAATTTCCTATTCTGCCTGACGTCTGCCCGTTTGTTTTTTGAAACCAGTGTTGATCCACGCTAAAGGGAATTAGGCCTCATGGAAAAGACATATCTGCCCCGCCTGCAAGACTTGAAGCGTCTGGCCGCTGACCTGCCCCGGACACGGTTCATGGCCCTGGCGCGGATTGAGGCGCTGATCCGCATGAATATGGGCTGGGAGGCCTTGCAATATGATCAGGCACTGTCGGAACATCCTTTTGCGCTGACCCATGCGCTGGTGGAGCGCGCCATTGGGGATTTAGAGGCCGCGCGAAAGATTGCTTTCTGCGATGGCGGGCTGCCGCTGGATCACGATCCGCGGGAGCAGACGATGGAGGAGGAACACCAGGACCTGTTCCAATCGCTGTGGACTCAATTCGATGCGGATCAATATCGCGACCGGATTACCCGTTATGATGATCGCCTGCGCTTCAACGGGCTGGAAAAGGGTGCCTTTGAGGGCATGCGCATCGTCGATATGGGCTGTGGTCATGGCAATTTTGATCATGCCCTGCTGAATGCGGGGGCGGCGGAAGTCGTGGGGGTCGATTATGGATCAGACAGCATCCGCTATGCCGAAGCCGCACGTGACAAGCTGGGCGTGGCGGAAAGCCGCCTGCGGTTCATCCATGCCACGGTCTATGATGTGCCCGAACAATCCGGCAGCTTTGATGCGGCTGTTCAAAATGGCGTGTTCCATCATCTGGATGATGAAGACCGCGCCTACCGCGAAATGCATCGCTTGCTCAAGCCCGGCGGGATCGCCTGGATCTATACGGAAGGGGAGGGATCAATCGCCCGCGACCTGTTCCATGTCTCCGTTCAGATCCTGGCCGATGTGCCAGCGAAACTGGTTCAGGATCACCTGGCCCATCTCGGCTTTTCCATCAACAAACGCTATCACCTGGGCGATGGGCTGAAGGCGGTGTATCGCGCCACCAGTTGGGCCAACATTACAGGGCGTCTGGAAGCGATTGGCTTTGGCGATTTCAAACGCCTGATCGGCGGCTTCGATACCGATCTGGATGTCACCGATGCCGACCCCTATGCCGCCGAAAAGTTTGGCGAGGCCGACATCCGCATTCTGGCAACCAAGCTGGCTTAGAAGTGATTACTTTGGATCAAATGGATTGGCTCCATTCCGATCCTCAATTTCGATGACCCACAGGTCCGGGTCACGCGCACTGGTGCGGGTGATATAGGCATCGGCGTCGGTCTCGCTGGGGGTCGGGTCTTTGGGCAGGGCATCGACCCAGCGCAGTTTACCCTCCATATCACGCTGTTGCGTCAACAGTCGACAGGCCCCGTCCAGGGTGGCGATTTTGACCAGCACCACGCCGGTATGGGGATCACCCTTGTGCAGGACCATGGCGGAGATTCCCTGGCCGCTGCATTGCGCCAGCCCGGCCTGAACCCAAAGGGCGGTTGGCAGGCGATCATCACTCATCCGTCAGGCCCAGTTCGGCCAGAATCTTAGCCCTGTCGGCATCCAGCTTGGGTGCAGGAGGGCGCGTCGATGGGTCTGCGACACCAGATATCTTGATGGGATTGCCCGCCATCATCAGGTCGGGGCCATCCGGGTCCCTCATATGAACCACCATATTGCGGGCGCGGACCTGTGGGTCATTCAGGGCCTGTTCAACATTGTTAATAGGCCCATGGGGGACGCCAGCCGCATCCAGGACGTCCAGCCAATGCGCAGTTGGTTTGGTTTTCAGGGTGGTTTCTAATTCGGTCTTTAGGGCATCCACATTTGCTGCGCGATCTGAATTGGTCAGGAATCTTGGGTCAGTGGCCAAGTCGGGTCGGTTCAATCCAGAGCATAGATCGGTAAACAGCTTATTGTTGCCTGCTGCGATGATCAGATGACCGTCTTGTGTCTCATAGGCTTCGAAGGGGGTGATGGAGGGATGCCGGGCGCCCAATGGACCGGGTGGCTTTCCGGTGACGGCGTAGCGTGCAACAGCATTTTCCAAAATCGCGATTTGGCTGTCGAGCATGGAGACATCGATCATGCGGCCCAGGCCTGTGCGCTCCCTTTCATACAAAGCGGCATTGATGGCGCCCAAAGCGAACAGGCCGGCTGTCAGATCGCCAACAGAGGTGCCAACGCGGGTTGGTGGGCCGCCTGGATGGCCGGTAATCGACATCACGCCCCCCATGCCTTGTACAACCATGTCATAGGCAGGTTTTGTCTTATAGGGACCGGTCTGACCAAAGCCTGAAATAGCCGCATAGATTAGTTTAGGGTTGGCCGCATGCAGCGCATTCCAGTCATAACCCAATCGCGCCATGGCCCCGCCGCGATAGTTTTCCACCAGCACATCGGCCTTCCTGATCAAGGCGTCGAATATGGCGCGGTCCTTGGGGTCTTTCAGGTTGATGGCGATTGATTCCTTGCCGCGATTGAGGCTCAGGAAATAGGCGGAAACACCCTCTATGAAAGGGCCGAAACTGCGGGAATCATCGCCGGTTTCTGGCGATTCTACCTTTATCACCCGGGCCCCCAGATCGTTCAGCATCATCGTGCAGTAAGGACCGGCCAGAACGCGGGTCATATCAATAATCATCAGACCCGCCAAAGGTCCTTTGTCGGAGGGGGTTTCAGGAATGGCGTTCACGGGGACTCCCTACAGAAATGCAAATTTAATCGATTTTTTATCGGATAGATCATACTCTTTTGTACCATGCCGGTTGCGCCGTCTTTTTTCCAGGCCATATCCAATAGAATTAATGCGACAGTGTGAAGGTACAGAGCAATGAGCACGACCCTGGTTGTTAGACAAGAGACTGGTTTTTTCGCCCGGACGCTGGCCAGTTTGCGGGACGTTTGGGATGATCTCGCCGGAACGGAGAGCGTTGAGGCGCTGAAGCCGGATCTCGAAGGGCGTGACCTGACAGTCGTTCGCAAGCAAATGGCGGCATGTCTGGAACGCAAGGGCGGTGAGGTTTCCGCGCGCAAACGCGCCGCGGCCCTGGGCCAGGCCTATCTGTCACTGAGCCGGGATGGACGCCGCCGGTTTCTGCTGGTCCTGGCGAAAGAGTTTGGCACCAATCCAGAAGACATCGATAAGGCCCTGGAGGGGTGGAAAGAAGCGGGGGATGATGCTGCCCGTTATAAGGCGGAAGAAGCGTTGAGAAACGCCCTGACCCCAGCCAGCACCATCCTGTTGATGCAGTTCAACGCACTGCCGCAAGGGGTGAAATTTCTGGTGGATATGCGGGCCGATATCCTGTCCTTCCTGTCAAAGGAACCGGATCTGAAACCGTTGGATTCCAGTCTACAGGCCTTGTTGGTCAGCTGGTTCGATATCGGCTTCCTGGAAATGCAGACGATTTCCTGGAACTCTCCCGCCTCTTTGCTGGAGAAGCTGATCGAATATGAGGCTGTCCATGAGATCCGATCCTGGGAGGATTTGCGAAACCGCCTGGAATCGGATCGCAGGCTGTACGCCTTTTTCCATCCGCGTATGCCAGAAGAGCCGTTGATCTTTGTCGAAGTCGCTCTGGTCAACGGCCTGTCTGGCAATGTTCAGAAATTGCTGGATGAAGCGGCCCCGACCGGGGATCCGGAAAAGGCCGATACGGCGATCTTCTATTCCATTTCCAATACGCAGAAAGGGTTGCGCGGTATCAGCTTTGGGAATTTCCTGATCAAGCGGGTGGTGGATGACCTGCGACGGGATCTACCAAATTTGAAGACATTTTCTACCCTGTCACCCATTCCGGGATTCCGTAAATGGCTGGAAAAGGCGGTGGCGGACGGCCTGCCTAATATCCTGACGGCGGAAGATCGCCGCCGGTTGAAGGATGTGACCGGCGAAACCGCGACCAAAGGCTATCTGATGAAGATTCTGTCTGATCCCTCCTGGACCCAGGATGATGATTTGGTTGCCGCCTTGAAAGAACCCCTGACCCGGTTATGCGCCCGCTATCTGGTGGAAGAGAAGCGTGGTACCCAGCCGCTGGATCCGGTCGCACGGTTCCATCTGCAGAATGGATCCCAGGTCGAGCGGATCAACTGGATGGGCGATACATCCCCCAAGGGCATTGAGCAATCCGCCGGGATGATGGTGAATTACCTATATCGGCTGGGTGATATAGAGCGGAACCATGAACGGTTCTCCAGTGATGGCACCGTGGTCTATTCCAGCGCGGTGAAGGCCCTGCTGTAGTGGGGTAAAGCGCCTCTTTAAGTCAGATTTGTCGTGTCGCGCCATTTTTGGCGCAGGCTGGCCGCGCAGTCATGGAACGGGGTGTTCAGACGGTCTGCCCTGGTGATCCGGTCAAGCCGGAAATGACGGAAGTCCTCGCGCAGCTGACACCAGGCGGCCAGAACGATCGAGTCGATGTAATAGATAATTGCCAGTGGCAGGATCGTTCGGGTGCTTTCTGTGCCTTGGGCATCTGTGTAAGCGATTGAAAGACGGTCCTCCTCGCGTAATGCTTCACGGAAAAATCGTGCATCGGTATCGGATTTTGGAATCGCATTCCAGTTAGAGGCATAAAGGGCACGGTCCGCCAATGGACCCGCATGCTCCGGGATGGCAGATGATATCTTGCGGCTTGCCCGTTCTGCCGCGCGCAGCAGTCCATGATCCTGTGTGCGACCTAACATGGCCAGGCCAACAACAATGGCTTCCATCTCCTCCGCATCAAACATCAGGGGCGGCAAGTTATAGCCAGGCCGCATGATGTAACCGATCCCTGCTTCTCCTTCGATTGGAACCCGCATCGCCTGAAGCGTAGCGATATCCCGATACACTGTGCGTTTCGTGACTTCTAACCCATCGGCCATGGCTTGCGCCGTTAATGGACGATCAGCCGCGCGCAGAATCTGGATGATTTCAAACAGGCGTCCTGACTTGCTCACTCATAGTCTCCTCAATTCAGGGACTATAGCACCACTGCTGACATACTGTTGTCAGCAGTAATCTGATTATCTTTCGGGACGGACAAAAAAGTTTTCGTAACCAAGGAGACATTGAGATGAAACGCGACGCGCATGAAAGTGTTATTTTCCATGAAAACCCTGACCTTTTTAGGGGGCAGTCATGACTGAATCCAGGCGGTTATCGGCATTTGAAACCCATTCGGTTCGTATGTTGAGATTCTGGACTGTCACCATTCAGGGCCCTGCGGAAGACATTGCACGCATTATGGAGCATGTCACCGCCGTCACGCCCTTGAGGCAAGGCCCCTATGATAACAATGCTTATGCCACGGCTGCCGGTACGGAGCGGTATCGGCCGCTGGACGGAGCCGCAGCGGGAGCCGAAAGCGTAGTGCGGGAGCGCCCCGGCGTGGTCGAAGTCAGTTTCGATCTGACACCGGATCAGAATATTCTGGAGCAAGTGGTCGAAGCGGTGTTTCAGGTACACAGCTATCAGGAACCGGTTATAAAGGTTCAGGACACTCTGGTCAGCCGCTCAAAAGGGTTGGATGACCGCGATAATCCGCACCGCTGGTGGAATACGACGGGGGACTGGAAACAGGCAGATGGGTAATTCAGATACGATAGAATTGCTAGAGGCGGGACCGGATGTTTGGGACGCTTTTGTTGATTTGATGGGGCCAAAGCAAGGCGGTTCCGGGGGCTGCTGGTGCATGTTGTGGCGATTGGATCGCAAAAGCTTTGATGCGGGGAAAGGAGAGGGTAATCGCGATGCGCTGAAGGCATTGTTTGAAACCGATCCGCCGGGGCTGCTGGCTTTTGATGGGGACAAGGCGGTCGGTTGGTGTGCGATTGCGCCCCGCCCAGCCTATCCCTATCTGGACCGATCACGCCTGTTCAAACCACTGGATGATATACCGGTCTGGTCGGTGTCTTGCCTGACAATTGCCAAGAGCCACCGGCGGCAGGGCCTGTCGGTGAAATTGTTGGATGGTGCAGCGGATTTTGTTCAACGCCGCGGTGGCCCGGCGGTGGAAGGCTATCCGGTGGATCCCAAGGTTCCCAATTATCCGGCCGTTTATGCCTGGACAGGACTTGCTGCCGCCTTCCGCAGGGCAGGGTATCAGGAAGTGGCTAGGCCGTCTGAAACACGGCCCATTATGAGAAGGATGCTGACATGAGCAATCATTGTGAAGAAAAGCGTGCGGCTTTCCGGGCCCTGCACCAGCAGGATACCCCCTTTGTGATTCCCAATCCCTGGGATGTCGGATCTGCGCGAATACTGCACGGATTTGGGTTTCAAGCCCTGGCGACGACCAGCGCTGGCATGGCTTTTTCCATGGGGGTCTGTGAAGGGGAAAGCACGCGCGATGCCGTGATGGATCACTGTCGGATGCTGGTGGATGCGACGCCGCTGCCGGTATCGGCAGATCTGGAAAAAGGTTTTGCCGATACGCCGGACGGGGTTGCTGAAACCCTAACTCTGGCCGGGGAAATTGGTCTGGCGGGCTGCTCCATTGAAGATCATACCGGGGATCGCGCCGACCCGATCTTTGATCAAGGGCTGGCTGTAGAACGGGTGGCCGCAGCGGTGGAGGCAGCGCATGCGATCTCGCCAGCCTTTATCCTGACCGCGCGTTGTGAAAGCTTTCTGTGGGGCGGGACAGATCTGGATGCGGTGATCCGCCGATTGCAGGCCTTTGAGGCGGTCGGGGCGGATGTCCTGTATGCGCCGGGTCTGACGGATCTGGATAGTATCCGCACGGTGTGTCAGTCCGTCACACGACCGGTCAATGTTGTGATGGGAATGCCGGGCGCCACCTTTGACCTGGACGCGTTGAAACAGGCTGGCGTCAAGCGGGTTAGCATTGGATCGGCCTTCGCCCGTCTGGCCTATGGATCGTTGCTGGCGGCGGCGCAGGAAATTCAGGAACAAGGCAGCTTTGGCTTTTCGGGCCATGCGGCCGGGTTTGCGGCGATTGAGCGCTATTTCCGTAAATCGCCATAAATTATCGCTGGCACGTCTCTTGCTACATGTCTCTTACCAGATTTGATGCTGGTTGGAGGCCTGTAAAATGAAGATAACATCCTTTTTAGAACCGATCCGCGACGATGGGTCTGCTACAACCCTGTTTGGGGAAACCGGGACCCCGATGCTGGGTCACAGTCGACGCATCAAGCGTTCAATGAGTCTCGGTAAGGCTGGGGCTGCAGGCAAGGCTGGTCGCCATCAGGACCGCTTACCAGATCCGCCGCCACTGGGCCCTTTTGGCGACGATTATGACCGCGTTACGCCCAGCCTTGAAGCCACCTATCTTATGATTGGCGACCGCTATGACCCACGGTCACTGGCGCTGCATGATATGATTGATATGACCGATATGCTGGTCGCCGGTCATGTCATCACCCGAAGCGATCAGGCCTTGCTGCTGCGCGGGCCTACAGGGCGGGGCTATTCCATGACAACCGTGACACAGCCACGGAACAGAATCGCCGAATGGCAGGACTATCTTGCCCAGGGGGTCGCACGATCCGATCTGAATGCTGTCAGCCGGGCGACCCGGGCGCTGGGTATATTCGGTCGTGTCGCGGCAACCCGGTTGCCGATATAGAGCATTAATTAATTCAGTTGAAATGTAACGACTGTAACATTAATGTTGTTGCATGATAACGATCTCATGGTTGCTCCTAACCTATAAAGTGCCAGCGGAACCGGCATCGAAACGCATTGCTCTTTGGCGTAAGCTGAAAGGCTTAGGTGCGGTCTATTTGCAGAATGGCGTGTGCTTGCTGCCCAAGACCGACAGTCATGTGCGGCGATTGAAAATGTTGGAAAACGACATTGCTGAGATGAAGGGAGACTGCGTCATACTGGAGACGCTGGCCCTGGACAAGGCGCAAGAAGACAAGGTTGTTGCCCGGTTCAAGGCGGACCGGGACGATGCCTATGAAGAATTCATCGACAAATGTGATGATTTTGAACGCGAGATCGCAAAGGAGGTCGCGGCGGATCACTATACTTATGCTGAATTGGAAGAGAATGATGTCGACCTGAAGAAATTACAGGGCTGGTTGGAAAAGATCAAAACGTTGGATTTTTATGGGGCCGCGCAGGCTGGGGAGGCCGGTGAGCGATTGAAGGGCTGTGAAGTTCTGTTGGATGACTATGCCAAACGGGTTTTTGAGGCGCATGAAGAAAATCTCTGAACGAACCAATTTTTGGGGTGTCGCATTATGATGATAACATCTGCTGAAACAACGGCCATCGGGGCGGCTTTCCTGGCCTCCGTGGTGGAGGTGGTAGAAGCCTTCACCATCGTTCTGGTCGTCGCCACCTTACGCGGCTGGCGCCCAGCAATACTGGGTACTGTGGCGGCGCTGGCGGTGTTGGCGGTAATCATTCTACTGCTGGGACCTGTGTTGGATCAGATCCCGATCCATGTGCTGCAATTGAGTATTGGGATTTTGTTGCTGTTGTTTGGCATTGGCTGGCTGCGTAAAGCGGCCTTGCGGGCGGGCGGCGTGATGGCGCTGCATGACGAGGATGCGATCTTTAAGAAGGAAGCTGCCTTGTTGGAAGAAGAATCCAAGCGTCATCGGAAATCTTTGAACTGGATCGGTGGAATCACTGCTTTCAAGGCCGTCCTGCTGGAAGGGTTGGAGGTTGTCTTTATCGTTATTGCGGTCAGTGCAGGGCGTGGATTGTTGGTCTCCGCCAGCCTGGGCGCGGCGGCTGCCTGTGTTCTGGTGCTGGCTGTCGGTGCGGTGCTGCATCGTCCCTTGTCGAAGGTGCCGGAGAATACGCTGAAATTCGGTGTTGGTGTGATGTTGTCCGCCTTTGGCGTGTTTTGGACCGGTGAAGGGTTGGGCGTGGAATGGCCGGGCGCGGATTTGGCCCTGTTTGTATTTGCGGCCCTGTTCCTGGCGGTTGGATTGATGGCTGCCGCCATGGCCAAACGGATTAAGGGAGCGGTCGCATGATCACCATTTTGAAAGACGTCGCTGAAGAACTCTACAGCATGTTTATGGGCGATATTTGGCTGTCCATGGCGGTATTAGCTGTTGCCGCGGGGACTGCGGTGATTACAGAACTAACCCCGCTCGATCCGTTGATCGGCGGGGCTGTACTGTTGGTCGGCTGTCTGCTGGTCGTGATCGGCAGCGTGCGCCGGTCTGCCTTAAAAGCGAAGTAACGGCCTATTCGGCAGCAGCGATGGCGCGACGCTGAGCCCAGACAGCAGGCGTGCCGTCGGCGGCGGGCTGATAATAGTGGGACAGTTCGCCCATCGCCTCAATCCAGCCTTGAGCCTCTGCGCCGTCCTTTACCTGGAAGGCATCAAAACCTGCGCGCTTCATGAACAGATATTGGTCGCGCAGGACATCCCCCGTGGCGCGGACTTCACCCTGGAAGCCATAGCGCTGACGCAGCAGGCGCGCGGCGGAATAAGACCGTCCATCGGTGAATTTTGGGAAGTCCAGGGCCACCACTTGCAGGCGAGGCAGGTCTGCGGCAATTGCGGATACATCATCGCCTGGAACCAGTTTCACGCCCAGTTCCGCGCGGCTGCGCACCAGCGTCTCGCGCTCTGCCAGAAAGCGTTTATAGGAAACGATGGTTGGAATGTCTGCCTGGACAGGAGTGTCATCCGCAGCAACCAACCATTGATCTGACACTTGGGTACCATTTTTGATCAGGGCCATTGTCTTCACTTTCTATGGGTTAGGCGGCTTTAGGGCCGTACAGGTTTTCCTTAAACGGGGTGTGACCCACTCGTTCCAGGGTATCGATGAACCGTTCAGCAGGGTCTTGACGCAGCGACAGATAGGTCTCCACAACATTCTCAACCGCGTCGATGATGCCATCCGCACTGAAACCAGGGCCGGTGATGTCCCCAATGGCAGCCGCATTATCGGCCCGCCCGCCAAGGGTCAGCTGATAATGCTCTTCCCCCTTCCGATCGACGCCCAGAATGCCGATATGGCCGACATGGTGGTGACCACAGGCATTGATGCAGCCGGAAATCTTGATCTCCAGATTGCCGATATCGTATTGCCGGTTCAGATCGGCAAATCGATCAGAAATCTGTTGGGCAATCGGGATCGCGCGCGCATTGGCCAGATTGCAGTAATCCAGGCCGGGGCAGGCGATGATGTCGCCCGCCAGCCCGATATTGCCTGTCGCGAGACCGGCTTCGACCAGCTTGTCATACACGGCAGGCAGGTCCGACAGCTTCACATGGGGCAGAACCAGATTCTGCTGCAAGGTTGCACGGATTTCGCTGTCCAGGGCATAGGCGTCCGCGATATCGGCCACTGCATCCATCTGATCGCCGGAGATATCGCCCGGAATGCCGCCCGTGGGCTTCAGCGATATATTGACGATGGCATAGCCTGGCTGGCGATGGGCCACGACATTGCTGCGCACCCAATGGCGGAAGTCGCGATCTTCGAAACGCCGGGCCTCATAACCAGTATCGGTATCCGCCAGTACCTCAAAATCCGGGGCACGAAAATAGGCGGCGATCCGGTCCCGTTCTTCGGCGGGAAGATCAACGCTGGTTTCTTTTTTCAGGTTGGCCCATTCAATCTCAACAAGCCGCCGGATTTCTTCAATCCCGACCTCGTGCACCAAGATTTTGATGCGCGCCTTATACTTGTTATCACGCCGGCCCAGCATGTTATAGACCCGCAGGATTGCCTCCAGATAGGACAGCAGATTATCCCTGGGTACGAAGTCACTGACCGTTTTGGCAATGAAAGGGGATCGCCCCTGACCGCCGCCGATCATCACTTCAAAGCCAGTTTCACCTGCGTCATTTTTCTTAATCGTCAGGCCAATATCGTGTACGCGCACGGCAGCACGATCATTAGGGGCGCCGGTGACGGCAATCTTAAACTTGCGCGGCAGGAAGGAAAATTCCGGATGGAAACTGGACCATTGCCGGATCACCTCTGCCCAGATGCGGGGGTCTTCGAATTCATCCACGGCCGCACCCGCATAGGGGTCTGCGGTGGTGTTGCGGATGCAATTGCCCGACGTCTGGATAGCGTGCATTTCAACCTTCGCCAAATCCTCCAGGATATCGGCGGTATCCTCCAGCTTGATCCAGTTGAACTGAATATTCTGGCGGGTGGTGAAATGGCCATAGTCCTTGTCATACTTGCGCCCGATATGGGCCAACATGCGCATCTGTTTGGCGTTAAAGGTGCCATAGGGAATGGCGACGCGCAGCATATAGGCGTGGATCTGCAGATACAGGCCATTCATCAGCCGCAGCGGCTTGAATTCGTCTTCTGTCAACTCACCCTTCAATCGACGTGCGATCTGGCCCCGAAACTGGGCGACGCGTTCCTTTACAAGGGTTTCATCAAATTCATCATACCGGTACATTATGCGGCCTTTCCAAGGCTGTCTGCCTGTTTGCCCAGATCCAGACGTACGGTTGGACCCAGGGCACGAATGCGTTCCTTGTTTTTGGTGGGGACGGGCTTGCCATCTTCCAATTTCACATCAATCGGCAAGGCGTCCACAACGGTGCAGGCCTTTGTCGCTTGTGCGGCGATGGCTTCCATTGCGGCCAGACTGTCGGCGTCCTCTGCAACCCGTGCGTCATAAACGCTCTCGCTCCAGCGACCACTGGGGGTCAGCCAGACGGCGATGCCATCGATCAAACGATTTGCGGTAATGGCTTTCAGGCTCATGGTGATTTCCTCTTGTATCAGGCGCTTAAAGCGCGGGGCAGCGGATCGGCGCTGCCATGCCGCAGGGTTTCGTAACGGGTATTGGCGGTTTGACCCGGTAAGGCCAGGATAACGACAGTCCTGCCAGCGCTGCGCGCGATTTCCGCGCGGTGCAGGGCATCTGCGGGACTGCAGGTGACCATGCGGTCGGCATCCCGGCGCACCAGTTCCAGTGCGGATGCCCCAAATTGCGCATCGTGCAACAGGATATCGGCGCGCTGTAACTTGCGCAGTGCCCGCAGGCTCAACATATCTGGTTCATTGGGAGAAAGTTCCACAATGGTGATGTGACCATCGGCCTGGTGATGCACATCACGGCCATTCAACGCAGTCAGCATGGCATCATTCGCGCCGCTGTCATCGCCATTCAGAACTTGCTGTGCGATGGGGCCATCGAAGAATCGCTCCCAAAAGGCGCGGCGCAGGGGGCCTTCCGAAATTGTGGCAGTGACTGCGCGACGAAACCGCTGGGAAAAGGCGGCCAGGGCCCCCAGGCGGGAAGGCAGGATGGCTTCCAGCGTTTCGCGTACCGACCGCGCCAGGATCGGGGCGGCACCGCCTGTGGCGATACCGATGATCACCGGATTGCGGTCCACGATGCTGGGGATCAGAAAGTCGCACATTTCTGTACGATCCACCGCATTGACCGGCACCCGATGGGCGCGCAGTCGCGCGACGCTGGCCTCAGCCTCTGCATCATCATCGGTCGCGACAATGCCAAAGGCTGCATTTTCTGCGATATCCTGATCGGTTAGGGCGCGGTAATGCAACGTGACCCGACCTGTAGCTGCCATTTCTTGAATGTCACTGACAGCAGGGGCCTGACTGAAAACATTAATCTTTGCCGCAGTCCGGGCGATCAGGCGCAGTTTACGCAAAGCAGCATCCCCACCGCCAACGACGATGATTGCTTTGCCTTCCAGGCGCCAAAAGGACGGAAATACGTCCATAAGAGTGTCGCTTTCGTTCCGCGTTAATTCACACTTATAAATGTGTGAATAATGTTATAGACAAAATATAAGTGTGAATTAGTGAATTGTCCAGTCAGATCCTATAATTTAAGTATGAATAGTGGGATTAAGTGTTTGGCAGGTGGGATGGTTCTATTCTCCCTCCCCCTAGAGGGGGGAGGGTTGGGGTGGGGGTGACAAGGCCGTAAGGCCTTTGCCTGCGGATAACTTGGATGCGGAGGAGAGAGCACCCCCCTCCCAACCTCCCCCCCTTGAGGGGGGAGGGGTAAAATATGGGGCTCCCCTCCTCAAGGGGGGAGGGGAATCGCATATGGCAGATTTGCCATAGGCGGCGAACAGGATTC
>TARA_R110000764_G_scaffold3153_2_pt1 | contig 62016 bp, 65 predicted proteins | sample TARA_R110000764 | Tara Oceans TARA_R110000764 (sample SAMEA4398111) | marine metagenome | biome: Polar Biome; feature: [SRF] surface water layer (ENVO:00010504); material: water (ENVO:00002006), including particulate matter (ENVO:01000060) such as... | depth 5 m | reverse complement strand
TGGCAGTCGACTTCCCATGTGAAGCCCATGCCGCCATGCGTCTGGATATTTTCCTTGGAAGCGAACCAGAAGGCTTCCGATGCTGCCACGCGGGCCGCCGCCGCCGCTTCCGGCAGTTCGGCTGCATCCGTCGACAAGGCCCATGCGCCATAGAAGCAGTTGGACCGCGCGACTTCGTTCTTCACGTACATCTCGGCCAGCTTGTGCTTGATCGCCTGGTTGCCACCAATCGGTCTACCGAACGCGTAACGTTCCATCGCATAATCCTTGGCCATTTCGAGACAGCGCGAAGCACCGCCCAGTTGTTCAAAAGCGATCAGTACGGCGACCCGGTCGAGCAGGGCGGCGTTGAGACTGTCACCCTCACCTGTTTTGCCGAGAAGCGTGGCTGGTACCTTGTCGAAGGTCAGTTCGGCATGGCTGCGTGTCGGGTCCAGCGTCGAGAGCACTTTCTTCGAAACGCCCTTGTCGGACAGGTCGACCAGAACAAGGCTCGCGCCCTTGCCGTCCTTCACCAGCACAATTGCGTGCGTGGCGATATCGCCATCGGTCACCGGCACTTTGGTGCCGCTGATCGTCTTGCCATCAAAAGCGGTCTTCAGCGAGCCGGCATCCGGATTGCCCGGACCTTCGCTGGTTGCGTAGCAACCAACAACTTCGCCCGAGACGATTTTCGGGAATAGGTCGGCCTGTTGCGCTTCGGATCCGGCGAGCTTCAGCGTTTCGGTAAAGAAGTAAGCGGTTGAGGCATACGGCACGGGCGCCAGGACGCGGCCCATCTCTTCGGCAAGGACGCACATTTCGAGCATGCCAAGGCCGAGGCCGCCATGCTCTTCCGGAATGGCCGTTCCCAGCCAGCCCATCTCGACAATCTTTTTCCAGACACCCTCATTGAAGGCCTTCGTGTCGTCGTTAAGAACGGCGCGGACTTCGGCCATGCTGCATTGGCTCTCAAGAAATTTTCGCGCTTCGTTGCCGAGAAATTTCTGGTCCTCTGAAAAATCGAAATTCATGTTTGATCGCTCCCTGGCTTCCCTTCGGAAGCTTGCTCTTTTGTCTGAACGCAAGATAGCGCCCTTTACGTGCGCGGAAAGCCGTGACCCAGCGGAAATTGCGATTTATGGCGCGACGTCAACCCGGTTCCGTCAAATTTCATCAATCAACTTTAGCCGATTTAAAGCAGAATACGCCATTGTAAGCTCAAGTTTCTGGGATTGAGATTATGGCCAAGGCAGTCTTCCACAAGGCGCAACGCGTTTTCGTAAAGCCGGTCGGCACATGGGCCCTCGTCGAGCAGGTTATTCCTCATTGGGTGAAGGACGTCGACGAGCCGCTTCGCATCTCCTACGATTGTGGTCTGGGTCGTCGGTTCGAGGCATTTGAACTCGTTTCCGAACAGGTCATGCACAAGCATCACCGCCTTGAAGATGAGGACGATGATTTCGTGCTCGAGCGGTGGCGGATTGACCGCAAGGTGATCAAATGGCGCATCGACTCGGCCATCGGTCTGGACCCGAATCCCGGTACGTTCCCCGTCGTTGTAACCGATGATGGCGACTGGGGTGGCTGGCGCGTCACGGGCAGCGAATATGATCGTGACCCGCAGCGCATCGAACACCAGGCCCGTATGATCGTCCATACACCCGAACTGCTACGCGTTGCCCGCAAGCTTGCCGACACGGTCAGTGAACGCCCGGACGAGCTGCCGACCGAAATTGCGCAACTGGCAAATCGTTGCGCCCTCATCCTGCGTCACGTCTACCAGACGGACGAGGCCTGCGCAGAGACAGCCGCCGAATAGATCGGGATTACTTCCCGCCAGACAGCCTTGCCACGATCAGGGCCAAGGCGGCCCCAAGACAAGCCCCGATCAGGTTGGCGCCCCCATCCAGAATTGACGGTGTGCGCCCGGTTCGGGCAAGCGCCTGGGCGACCTCGAGCATCGCGCCATATCCAACGGCGATAAGTATCCCGGCGATGATCCGTCGGCGGCCCAGCCAGAAACACAGGCAGGCTGACAGCGCGGCATAGGCGATGGCATGTTCCACCTTGTCGCTGAGATGCACCTCCGGCAAGTCTTCGCCCGGCAAAACCGACAGGACGGCAATTGCGGCCGCAACCAGCAGTGCGGCCACCCCGGCCAATCGCCGCGCGAGAATGCTGTTCAGTGCTGACAACATCCACCTCATGCCCCGCTGTTTCCCTGTTTCCTCTGCAGCCTTGCGTCTGTCTGCCCCTTGGAAAGACGCGTGCTCATCCCGATGTGGATGGGGCAAACACTCGACGGGACCTGTACAAGCCCGTATCGAGACATCTTCCCGTTCTCGCTTCCCGGAGACATCATGCGCACTGAAACACCCGTTGCCGTCAAACTTGCTGACTACACGCCTTATCCGTTTGACATCGACCATGTCGACCTGTCGTTTGATCTCGATCCCGACGCGACCAAGGTAACGGCGACGCTCAAGATATCGCGCAAGGGCAAAGGCGGCGCGCCGCTCGTTCTTGACGGTGAGGCGCTGAAACTGGTCTCCATCGAAATTGACGGCCGCGCCCTCGCGCCATCCAACTACACCTTGACGGATCATGACCTGACCGTGTCCGACGTGCCCGACACGTTTGAACTGAAGACACAGGTCGAGATTGCGCCGTCAAAGAATACTGCCCTGTCGGGTCTTTATATGTCGGGCGGTCGCTTCTGCTCGCAATGTGAATCTGTCGGTTTCCGTCGCATCACCTATTATCCGGACCGCCCGGACGTGATGAGCCGCTTCTTTGTCACCATCACGGGTGACAAGGCGTCCTGCCCGATCATGCTGTCGAACGGTACGCCGGGCGAGGTGACCGATGCCGGCAACGGACGCCACATGGCAACATGGGATGACCCCCACAAGAAGCCATCCTACCTCTTCGCCCTCTGTGCTGGCGACTATGATGTCTACAGCGACAGTTTCACAACGATGAGCGGCAAGCACATCGACCTCGCCATCCATGTCGACAAGGGCGACGCTGACCGTGCCGCGTGGGCGATGGACAGCCTGAAACGCTCGATGACTTGGGACGAGGAAACCTATGGCCGTGAATACGATCTCGGCGTCTTCAACATTGTCGCCGTGCGCGACTTCAATTTTGGCGCGATGGAGAACAAAGGCCTCAACGTCTTCAACTCCGCCTATGTCCTGGCTGATGAAGACTCCGCCACTGATGCTGATTTCGAGGCCATCGAAAGCATCGTCGCTCACGAATATTTCCACAACTGGACCGGCAACCGCATCACTTGCCGCGACTGGTTTCAGCTATGCCTCAAGGAAGGCCTGACCGTCTTCCGCGACCAGAATTTCTCCGCCGACATGCGCTCGCGCCCGGTCCAGCGCATAAAGGATGTCATCCGCCTGCGCGCGCGCCAGTTCGCCGAAGATGCCGGCCCGCTGGCCCACCCGGTCCGCCCGTCCAATTACGGCTCCATCGACAATCTCTATACGGCTACCGTCTATGAGAAAGGCTCTGAGCTGATCGGCATGCTCCGCCGCATCATTGGCCCGGCAGCCTATCGTAAAGGCATGGACCTGTATTTTGATCGTCATGACGGACAGGCCGTCACGATCGAAGATTTCTATGCCTGCTTCGCCGAAGTGACCGGCAAGGATTTCGAACCCTTCCTGCGCTGGTATGCGCAGGCCGGTACGCCGCAAGTCACCGTCAATGAAAGCTGGGACGATGCGGCAGGAGAACTCACCATCACGCTCGCCCAGGCGACACCCGCCACACCCGGTCAGCCCACCAAGCAACCGGTCCCGATCCCGCTCGAACTTGCCCTACTTGATGGCAAGGGCGGCACCGATGCGTGGATGACTGTACTCGACACCTCTGAAACCACGATCAAGCGCCAGGCTGCAGGTGGCCGTCCGCTGCTCTCGGTCAATCGCGATTTCAGTGCGCCCGTCCGGGTTGAACGCGATCTCACCCGTGACCAGCGCCTCGCACTCGTTGTGGCCGAAACTGATCCCTACAATCAGTGGGAAGGTGTCCAGACGTTGGTCACCGAGGAAATCCTGAAACTGTCCGAAGGCAGCCAGGCGAAGCCGGACGGCGACCTTGTGGCCGCCGTCGCCGAAGCCATCCGCAGCGCGTCGGGCGATCCAGCCTTTGCGGCATTGCTGACTCGCCTGCCGGAAGTTGGTGAACTCTTCCTTGAGCGCAAGCCGGCTGACCCGGTGGCGCTGCATTCCGGTCGCAAGCGTCTCCAGGCCGCACTCGCTGCCACCCTTGCCCCCACCATTGCCACCACACTGGCCGCCCCTTCACCCACCCCTTACCGCCCATCTGCCGAACAGGCCGGCGTGCGGGCATTGCGCGGTGCCTATATCAACCTGCTGGGCGCGTCGGATGACCCGAATGCCCCGCAAACACTGCTGTCGCTCTACAAGAACGCCACCAACATGACCGAGCGTCTTGCGGCCATGCGCGCGCTGACAATGAAAGGCCAATCGCCCGAACGCGACGAGGCCCTCGCCGATTTCGAGCGAGACTGGAAGCACAATCCGATCGTCATGGACAAGTGGTTTGCCGTTCAGGCGGGGCAGGGAACTGCAGCAACTGTTGCAGAACTCGCCTTGCACCCGGAATTCGATCTGAAGAACCCGAACCGCGTTCGCTCCGTTGTCGCCGTCTTCTCGACCGCCAACCTGGCCGCCTTCCACGCCCCGGACGGATCAGGCTATCGCGCCGTTGAAGATATCATCCTCAAGGCCGACGCCGCCAATCCGGCGCTCGCCGCCCGGCTTTTGGCCGCTTTCGAGCAATGGCGGATTCTGGAACCAAAGGCCGGCGCAGCAGCCCAGGCGACCCTGCAGCGACTACAGGATGCGAAGCTTTCGCCAAACTCCGCCGACATCGTCGGCCGGGCTTTGAGTTGATCTGCTGGAAGTAGTTAACACTTCCGTCATGGTCGTTAACATTTGTGCAAGGATTCCGGCTGAGAACGGTAAGCGGGTACGTGTGCCGAATGCGCAGAGAGTGGAGCCTCCTTGGCAGGTCAAAGGGTCAATGCTGAAGGAATGACCACTGCAGACCAAGCGTCTGCAAGGGTTTCGGCGCGCCTGAAATGGACCATTCTCGGCATAATTCTGCTCATGGCAGGTGCGCTCGGTCTCAAAGGTTGGGAAGAGCGCCAGAGCGCCGACATCGCAACGCTTGCAGCGATCCAGAGCGATACTCGCGCCATCGCAGCCGGCATTGAAGGCCGCGTTGATACCGCCGACGCCGTCATTCGTCTCGTATCGGAATTGGGCGTAGCGCGTTCCGCCGTCGCAGCCGCGACGCCCGGAATTGATGCCGTCCTCACTGTGCGCGATGCCGAACAGTCGCCCGCAGGCAGTCGCTTGAACGAGGCGGCCCAGATGGCCACCACGCTACTTGAAAACAATTATCGCTTCGGCATCTCCAGCCAGGGCGACATTGTGCTCGTCTCGAAACCGAAGACAGGCCCTCCGATGATGGCGATTGCGCCATCAGGCACATGGCTGCCTGCCGAGGAGTCCGGCCGGAAGATATCGCTTGTATCGAGTGAGGGCACCGATCTTGGACGGCCAAACCTGACCATGGCGGGGGGGCTGCAGCGAATTGCGACGGCTTGCACGCCGCTGAATGGCAGCCCGGCAGCCTTGTGTGAATCCATCCTGCATCCGCTCTTCACTGTCGACGATCTCCTCAGACTGCTTATCTTTGCGTTGATGTTGGCGGCGCCCGTCCTTGCGATTGTGGGGTTGATGAACCGCCTGTCTCAGGAAGAGACGGCGACGATCATCGAGGAAACCCGAGATGATGAAGCAGACAGGATCATGGGATTGGTTATGCGTGGAGCGCGCGCCGGCTACTGGGAGTGGGCGCCGGGAGCATCGTCGGTCTATCTCAGTGAAGGCGCGGCGGAACTATTCGGTATCGATGAAGCGGGTCTATTCGATGCGGAGGACATGCTTCTTCACGTCCACCCTGAACACAAGCCGCGGATGATCGAGACGCTGGAAAAGTCGCGTGAAATAGGTTGGATTCAGACAAGCTTCCTGACCGTGGCACAGCCCCCCCTCTGGATCGAAATGCGGGGCAGCATCTCGCATGACCCGACCGGTCGGCCGACACTGTTCGGTGGCATCGTGCTCGACATTACAGAGCGCAAGCAATCGGAAGATCGTGTGAAAGCGGCCGAGCGCCGGCTTCGGGCGGCCATTGAAGGCTTTGCCGGGCCATTCGCCCTTTGGGATCATCGCAAGCGGCTGCTCTACTGGAACCGCGCCTTTGCGCTTGATTTCGGGCTTCAGGATACGCTGCGACCCGGAATCGCCTACGACACGGTCGTGATTGCGCGCGCCGCCGCCGTGCGCACTGAGAAGCAGTCGACAGAAGACCCGCGAACGACCCTGATCGAGCTGCAGTCAAATCGCTGGCTCAAGGTTGTTGAGCGCCCGACGCCTGATGGAGGCCTCATCACCGTCGGCATTGATGTGACCGAGAACGTCGAAAATGAAGAGGCGCTTCGCCGCCAGAAGCAGACCATGCGCAAGACGGTTCTTGACCTTGAGCGGTCCGAAGGCCGGGCCGGTGAACTGGCCCGTCGCTACTCGGAAGAAAAGTCAAAAGCGGAGCATGCAGCTCACACCAAATCTGCCTTCCTTGCAAACATGAGCCACGAGCTGCGCACACCGCTGAATGCGATCAACGGCTTCTCGGAAATCCTTGCGCACGAACTCTACGGACCGCTCGGGGATACGCGCTACAAGGGCTATGCGCATGACATCCTGACATCGGGCCAGCACCTGCTCGACATGATCAACGACATTCTTGACATGGCAAAGATCGAAGCGGGCAAGATGACGATCAATCCGCAACCGATTGATCCGGTTGATCCGGTCGACGCCGCCGTCCGCATGATCCGCCGCAAGGCTGAAGACAAGGGAATCGAGATCGTGCTGGATGCCCAGCCGGGCTTGCCGGACCTTGATGCTGACCATCGTGCCATTCGACAGATGGTGCTGAACCTCCTGTCGAATGCGATCAAGTTTACAGACGCGGGCGGCAAGATCACTGCCACGGTCGAGCAGCGCGGCACAGATATTTACATTGGTGTCACGGATACAGGCATCGGTATTCCGATCGAGGACCTGCCGCGCCTGGCTAAGCCGTTCGAACAGGTCTCTGGTTCGCGCGATCGCAATTATGAAGGCACCGGTCTTGGCCTGGCGCTGACCAAGTCATTCGCTGAGATGCACGGCGGACAGCTCACCTTATCCTCGATAGAGGGTGAAGGCACGACCGTCGCGATCCTGCTGCCGATTTCCGGTGCAAGTGAACTGGTTGCCGAGGACGATTCACGGGAAGTGGCCTAGGTCTTCAGGGCCGCATGTTCCAGTCGAGAATCCGGGTAACGGATCCAGCAACTTCAACTGTTCCCCACGCGCCCGTCTTCACTTTGCGATTCAGCCCTGCAGGCATCTCTGTGACAACATCCGGCAGGAAGCGCGCAATGCCATTACTGGTAACAATCAGGACGTTGGCATCCGCGGCCACATGCGCCGCACGCTCCAGCAAGTCCGCCCAGGCAGTCCGCAGTGCGTCCGGGTCTACTTTCCATCCCGGCGGAGGCGCGGCATCCCGGTCCCATGCAGCTATCGCATCGGCTCCGATCCGTGCAATGACTGTCTCCTCGGTCTGGTTCTCGTCCGGCCCGTAATCGATCTCGGTCAGGAAAGGCAGGATCAACAGCGCTGGCGCGTCAGGCTTTCCGCTCAAAATGGCCCGGGCCGTCTGCCGCGTGCGTTGTAGGGGCGAGCAGAACGCGGCTATGAATGGCGTGTTCTGAAAGTGCGCCGCCAGCGCCTCTGCCTGGTGGCGGCCTGACTCTGACAGAGACAGGTCAGTGCGCGCACCCACGCGCGTGGGGGTTTCTCCCACGTCGAACGTGTTGCCATGTCGTACAATCGTTAGACGGGTCAAAATTCAATCCCCTGCCGGATCGCCGTGCTCGGCAATCAGGCGCTCTGCGAGTGCGACATCTTCAGGCGTGTCAATGCCGGGAATTGCAATTCGGTCAGGTTCAACCGCGACGCACTGGATTGACATGCCGTTCTCGAGCAGGCGCAGCTGCTCCAATCCTTCAAGCTGTTCGTAGTAACCTTCCGGCAGGCTGACATATCGGCGCAAGGCGTCGTGCTTGAATGCGTAGAGTCCGATGTGCCGGCAAACGGGTGACAGTGGCCCTGCCTCGCGCAGGGCGGGTTCCTTGCGCATGGCCGGCAGGACGATCTTTGAAAACCAGAGGGCTCGTCCGTTCACGTCGTGCGTCAACGTCGTGCCAGAAAAAGGCGTCTGCTGTTTGTGGGTCCGCAGGGCGTCCAATGCTGACCAGCTTAGCCTCACATAAGGCGTGGCGGCATCCGCGCCGGATTCCATGGCTGCTTCAGCGACAGCAACAATATGAGCAGGTGGTGTGAACGGAGAGTCGCCCTGCAAATTGACGATAATCGCTGGTTCGGCCCCGAGTGCTTCAGCCGCCGCAAGCGCCCGGTCGCTGCCGGAAGGAAGGGCTGGGTCAGTCATCACGACTGGAATGCCGTGCGTCTGGCAATGCATTTCGATGCGCGGATCATCCGTCGCCACCACATGCGCCGCGTCCGGTAGCGCCCTGACCGCCTTCTGCGCCATGTTGGCGACCCGGCTGACCATGGACTTACCTGCAATCAGCGTCAGCGGTTTGCCTGGAAACCGGGTTGATCCATATCTGGCTGGTACAACGATCAGGGTTTTCATCTGTCAGCTACCTTGCGCGCGGCCTAGAGTTGGCGCGGCGTTGCAATCTCTGCGTCGCGCATGTCCTGCATCAGGCCTATCAGCGGCGCGACCCATTCCAGCGTCTCGTCTCCAACGCCTTCTCCGCGCAGGAATTCCGTGAAGGCAGGAATCAATTCGGCGTCGCCGCAGCGATCAACGGCCGATTCAAGTTCGGGCACGACGATTGTCTGGAACGTGTCAGCAAATCTCTGGATTTGCTTCGTCTTTGAGGCCAGCTGAATGGCGACGAAGGGGTCAACCTCCCCGTCCTTGCCTTGCAGGCGGCGCAGGTCATTGATCATGCCGCGATTGTTGGAGGCAAATTTCTTCAGGACCTTTTCGGTCTTGTAGTCGACCCATTCTGCGGTGCACGGCTTTGGTTCAACCGAAGCACAGGCTGCGAGGGCGGCAAGGCTGAGGCTTGCAAGGGCAATCTTGGGTATCATGCGGCGTGTCCATCCAGACCAGTTCGGAAAGACCGCACCCTAGTGGCCTCTCGCCCTGACGCAAAGGGCCTAATGACGGTACAAAGTAGTCGGCCCCGGTGAGGTCACGCACCGAGGCCGCAAGGCCGAGCCAAAGGGGGTAGGGCTCGGACCTAATGTCGGGAAATCTCCATTTTGTGTGTCGATGCCAGCTTGCTCGTGAAGGCTTGCTTTTCTTCGTCACACAATTCGTCGCTGTTTTCGATCACGGCCAAGGTCTCCGGCGCTTTCAGCCTGGATATGTCGCCATGCACGCACGCGGCGTGGAATGCATCTCCTGATCCTGTTTCGTGGCGTAATATTCGCGTTTCACCGGGGGCCAGGTTTGCGTCGCGGCACGATGTGACAAGCGAGTCGACCGAGTTTGAAGCTTCCTCGACCTGGTGTTCCATGTCTGCGCCGTAGGCCTGCTCGACGCGCGCCTCGATCTCGCGTGACCAGGATTCGATCCGCGCTTCGATTTCCCGGTTCGAGGCTTCGGATTCCGCATCATACTCGGCTTCCCAGTTGCCCATCTGCGCATCCACACGGTTACGCCATGCTTCCGTGGATGCCTCAAATTCATTCGCCCAGGCGTCCCATTCAGCGGCGGTCTTTTCGGAAACTTCTTCAGTCCCGTTGAAAACAAAAACCCGATTCATGCCATGCTCGCCACCTTGTAGTTCAACGCTGCTTGGCGAAGCGGGCAGGGGCGGCATAGGTTGCATTGCCGGGGCAGGTGGTACGGGCGGTGGCAGACGCAGCTTGTGCGTCTCTTTTTCAATCAGCTTAGAGAGTTTCCGTATCTTCTGATCGGTATCCGGAACCGCCGTTTCGAAGGGATCGCCCAGCAGTACGAACTGGCGGTCTTCGACTTTTTTGCCATCGATGAACAGCGTGGCATCGTCAATCGTGATGGTCGACGCGAGGTCCTTTTCCGGTTCACCGGCGCTCGCCGAGACGGAGGCGGTTGCCGCGAGGACGAACGAACCGAGCACGGCTGTCAGTCCCAGCCCGGCCAATCGACGGCGCGGGGAAGGTGTTGGGTACGTCAACAGGCGCATGCGTTCCTTCAGCGAATGTGTCAGCGGCAGGCTGGCGCCAAGCGGCAGGCGCTCAGGAACCGAGATGCGCACGGCCTTCAGCAACGTGGAGCCGTATGCGTGCGGGCTGGCCGCTCCACAGCGCAACACATCGCTGTCGCAAGCGGCTTCCTGGTCGGTGCGGAATGCTTGGCGGGCGATATAAGCCAGCGGATTGAACCAGAGACACGCGACAAACAGCTCCGCCAATTGCAGGGCCCAGAGGTCGCCGCGTTTGACGTGCGTCAGTTCGTGGGCCAGTGCAGCACGCTGCTGGGCATCGTCATAGTCGGATTCAAACCAGGCGGGCAGCAGCACGATCGGGCGAACCAGGCCTGTCACCAGCGGACCGTTCGATATCAGGCTTGTCGCGATCTGGGGCGTGCGCTTGAGGCCGACCTGCCGGGCCATCTGTTCGGCAATGCCCTGCAGGCGATCCGACGGCGTGCGGCGTTCGCGGCGGATCACCGACATGAAGCTGTGTTGGGCTGCCGCGTTGCGACCGATGACAATCAGTGCGCCGACGATCCAGATGCCCAGCAATGTCGTTAATACCGTTGCACTCAAGTCGGCCCCTGACAGGAACTCGACTGGCGCGTCGACAGGCGCTTCTGGCGGCACGATGACGGCGCGAACGCCTTGAATGTCATGTGCAAGGGTGCCTGTTGGCACCTCCATGAACAGGGGCATTTGGTTGAACACCATTGGCGATTCGCCAGCGATTTCCACCATGGACGCGCTGGGCGCCAAGCCGAGGAGACTGACCCATGACATGCCGTTAGGAAGGGGCGGCAAGACCAGGCGCGCCAGGGGTAGCAGCCAGAGTGCATAGGCGAGACCGGGACCAAACTCGCGGGCGACCACTTTGCGGGCCAGCAGGACAAGAATAATCAGGGCGGAGACAGCAAGAACGGTTTCGATGACTGATCGCAAGTCGATCGTGAGAATATCGGTGATCATTTCTTTAGCTCCCCCAAAAGTTTCTCAAGTTCTTCGATGTCTTGAGGTGTCAGTCCGCGGCTATCGGCCAAGTGTGCCACAAGCGGTGCTGCCCGGCCCGAAAATACACGGTCGATAAATTGTCCCGCCGCCTTGGCCTTGTAGGCCTCTTCATCAATCGCCGGGAAATACAAATAACGTCGGCCATCCTCCTGCGTGACGGCCGCGCCCTTTTCGACGAGGCGGGCCAGAAGGGTTTTTACGGTACGGTTGGTCCAGTCCTTGTCATTGGCCAGAGTTTCATGCACGTCACTGGCGGCAATTCCGGGGTGCTCCCACAGTATGCTGAGCACTTCGAGTTCTGCGGCTGATATTTTCATCCCAACTGTCTCCCCAGAATGGACTACAATCGTAGTCGTAATATAAGACTACAGATGTGGTCAACTTGTTTCTGATGACAACATGGTAAGGTCCGGCTTTGATGCCGCAGCCATGCTCTAGTCGCTTCTATTCGAATGGGGCGTCCTGTAGGGTCACGGCGGGGTCATGGGCGGGTAGTAGAGGAGAGGGTGATGAGGAAATTGATGTTCGGCGCGCTGGCATTGGCGCTTGTGCCAATGGGGTGCGAAACGACGGCCATTCCAGGCGATTTAGGCTCCATTCTTGGCGGAGTCGCCGGTTCGACAGCTGGTCAGGGCGCTTTATCCCAGGCAGAGATTGACGCCGGCCTCCGCGAGGCACTGACAGTCGGAACGAACCTTGTCGCGGCCCAGCTTGGCCAGACGAATGGCTATTTCGGTGATCCGCGCATCCGTATTCCGCTTCCGAAAACCTATCGCGACATCCAGACGAATTTGGCACATGTCGGCGCGAGCGGCCCCCTTGATGATCTCGAACTGCGCATGAACCGTGCGGCAGAATCGGCGGTGCCAGAAGCTAAGACTCTCATTCTTGGCGCTGTGCGGTCGATCACGATCAATGACGCGCTCCAGATTCTCAATGGCGGCGACACCGCCGCGACGGATTTCCTGCGCGGCCGGACAGAAACGCAGTTGCGCGCTTCCTTCACGCCATATGTCCGCCAGTCATTGGCACAGTCTGGCGCGTTTACATCGCTGGAGCAGGCCGCCGGACAGTACGGGCTTGGCGGCGTGACCAGCAATCTGCAAGCAGACCTGACAAATCACGCGGTCGGCCTCGGCCTTGATGGCATCTTTCTCTACGTCGCCGAGGAAGAAAAGAAGATCCGTGAGAATCCGGTCGCGCGTACCAGCGAAATCCTGCGCCGTGTGTTCGGGAACCGTGCTTAATGCGAAGAATCAAGCGTGAATTGAAGTCCGGCGGTGAGATTGCCGGGATCGAATTCGGCGATCCTATCAAGCCGTATGCCGCCCTCTGGCTGCATGCGACAGGTTTCAATGCGATGACCTATCAGTCTCTGCTCGCGCCCTTGGGCTTGCGGGCACGCGTCGCTGCGCTTGATATGCGTGGACATGGCCGGTCCACGCTGGCGGCCAAACCGCGTAGTCTGGCATCCTGGAAGCGCTATCGCGATGACGTTATCGAATGGCTGGAAAAGGAGGCACCGCAAGGCGTCGTGCTCGGCGGTCACTCGATGGGCGGGTGCGTCGCCCTCCTGGTGGCTGGCAAACGGCCCGATCTTGTAAAAGGTCTCGTCCTCGTCGATCCGGTGATCTTGCCGCGCAAGGTCTACTTCTGGAACCATGTCTTTCCGTTGGTCTCATTGATCATTGCCCGCAACGGCATGGCCAAGCAGGCCCGCAAGCGCAAACCCGTCTTCAAGTCTTTCAAGGATGCCCTCGACTCCTATACTGGTCGGGGCGCCTTCAGCAGCTGGCGCGAACCCTTTCTTGCCGACTATCTGCTCGACGGGATCGACCGCGTGGACCAGCAGACGTCCGAAAGCGCCGAGCAGACGTGGCGTCTCCTGTGCGAGCCGAAATGGGAAGCGGCAACCTTCGCTGCCCAGCGCAACCGCCCCTGGGGGGCCATGCGCAAGGTCAAGAAGAAGCGTATCCCGATCACGATCCTGCGTCCGAACTCGGCCTCGGTCATCAGCGGCAAGGTCCGGGCCCAGCTGATCCAGATGAACCCGAACCTGATGATGAAACAGGTCCGTGGGACATCGCACTTCCTGCCCATGGAAGCCCCGTACGAAGTGCGTGATCAGCTTTCGGCGTTTATTGCGCGGCTCTATGAAGGTTTCACGGTCGGGGAGGATGGCCCCGTTTCCCGGTCGCTATATGCCCGGCGCCGGCGGGTCAGCTAGGCCTTTCGCATTAGAAAATCTGCAAAGTCGCTTGCGCCTGCACAGCGCGAGAGCCGTTGCGCGTGAGTGCACTTCAGGTCTAATCGCAAAATATTCTGGAGCGCATGCGCATGGTTGAGTTGCTGACATCTTCGCCGGTGCAGATTGGTGTGGTCCTGTTTCTGGTCGCGCTGGTTTTCTTCGGCTTTGTGCGCGAGGCCCTGCCGGCAGACGTGATTGCCCTTTTGGCCATGGGAACTCTGATGCTGACGGGCATCATGAGTGTGAAAGAGACGCTGGGCGTCTTCTCCAATGCCGCCCCGCTTACCATCGCCGCCATGTTCGTTCTGTCTGCTGCGCTGGACCGCACAGGCGTGATTGATCAGGCAGGGCGATGGGTGACGCAGTTCACAACGGGCTGGCCGCCCATCCTGGCTATTCTTGTCATGATGCTAGCCGTTATCTTCCTGTCGGCCTTCATCAATAATACGCCGGTTGTGGTCGTGTTGATCCCTGTCGCGATCCGGCTTGCCAAGTCGTTGAAGATTTCGCCGTCCAAGTTGTTGATTCCCCTGTCCTTTGCGTCGATCTTTGGCGGGACGACAACACTGATAGGTACATCGACCAATCTGCTCGTCGATGGTGTTGCCCAGAGCGGCGGCCTTGCGCCGTTCGGCATGTTCGAGATCACTGCGGCCGGCGCGATCCTCGCCTTGGCGGGCATGGCCTATTTCATGGTGTTCGGATGGTGGCTGCTGCCCAATCGCGACACACTTGCCGGGATGTTGCCGGATCAGAGAGAACGCCGGTTCATCGCGCAGATTCTGATCCCGATTGACTCGGTGCTGATCGGACGTCCTCTGTCGGAGACAGGTTTCTCGGCCCAACGCGGATTTTCGATCATCGACGTCTTCCGCGAAGGCGTGTCGTTGAAATCCTCCCTCAGCAAACTGATCCTTCGCGGAGGCGACCGCATTGTCCTGCGTTCGCCGGTTTCAGAAATGCTCAGCCTGAAGGAACTCGGACATGTGGCCATCGGCGCGGCGGCAGATGAACGGGCAGCGTTCGAGCCGGTTCAGAGCAGCGAGGTCATTATTGCCGAAGGGGTGATCGGCCCGCAGTCCCGGTTGATTGGCAGGCGTCTGCTCGGTCTCGGCCTTGCTCGCCTGTACGGCGTCTATGTCATGGCTGTGCATCGGCGCGGCGAGAATATGGCTGGCCAACTGGATGAGATGCGGCTGGATGTAGGCGATACCGTTCTGGTGGAAGGCCCCGCCGCTGGTATGCGTCAAATGTTTGAAGATGGCGCGCTGAATAACCTGACAGCTTCGAGCGACCGATCGGTGCGACGGGACAAGGCCTGGATTGCGATCATCGCGCTGTTGCTGGTGATGGGGCTTGCGGCGTTTGAAGTCCTGCCCATTGCTGCGCTTGCCATCATCGGCGCAACCAGTGTCGTGGCGCTGGGCTGCCTTGACCATCAGGAGGCCTATCAGGCGATCCGTTGGGACATTTTGATGCTGATTTTCGGCATGCTTGCGCTTGGCCAGGCCATGGAGAAGACGGGTGCCGTCCAGCTGGTCATTGACCTCGTAGCCGGTCCGATGGGCCATATGGGCCCGCTGGCGCTGCTGGCGATGCTGTATCTGGTCACGTCCATGCTGACCGAATTCATCAGCAACAATGCGGCTGCTGTGTTGCTTACGCCGATTGCCATCGGGTTTGGAACGCATCTCGGGATTGATCCCCGCCCGTTCGTGGTGGCTGTCATGTTTGCCGCCAGCGCCAGTTTCGCCACGCCGATTGGCTACCAGACGAACACGCTGGTCTACACCGCAGGGGGTTACAGGTTTGCGGATTTCATCAAGGTCGGCCTGCCGTTGAACATCCTGCTGTTCATCGTGTCCATGTTCGTGATCCCGTACTTCTGGCCGCTCGGCTGAGGGCCTACCAGAGCGGACGGTCAGGTTCTGCCGTGCGGGCCAGTTTTTCCATGAGGCGCGCGAGTTGCTCTCGTTCCGGTTCGCTCAAGGTTTCGACCAGGTCACGCTCGGCGCCCAGGGCTATCGGAACGATCTTGTCGTACACGCCTTTGCCTTTCGTCGTCAGCGACAGGATCGACCGCCGCCCGTCAGCAGGCGATGGCTTGCGTGAGACATGTCCACTGTCGATCAGTCCGGATACGGCCCGGCTGACGGCCACCTTGTCCATCGCTGTGACTTGGCCGATTTCCGTTGCGGTGATCCCGGCATTCTCGCCCAGCACAGCCATCACGCGCCACTGCCACACTGACAGGCCGAATTCCCGGTCGTACAAATCCGCGATCTTTCCCGACACCGTGTTGGACAGGACCGACAGGCGATAGGGTAGGAACTCGCGTAGGCGCAGTTTCGTTTTCGAAGAGCGTTCTGACATGAATCTGGTCCGGCTTCGGGCTTGCTTTTTGCGGTTATATTAGTTACATATGAAACTATATTAGTCGTTTGCAAAGGGAATGAACCATGGCCGACCTGTTTGACAACCCCGCAGGGCTCGACGGATTCGAGTTCATCGAGTTCTCGGCGCCTGAAAAAGGTCACCTGGAAAAGGTGTTCGAGACCATTGGTTTCACGAAAGTCGCGCGTCACCGTTCCAAGGATGTTGAGCTTTGGCGCCAGGGCGGCATCAACCTGATCACCAATTACGAGCCGAAGTCCCCGGCCTGGTATTTCAGCCGCGAGCATGGCCCGTCCGCCTGTGGTATGGGCTTTCGCGTCAAGGATGCCCGTAAGGCCTATGATCACCTGCTCAAGCAGGGCGGCGAGCCGGTGGAAATGCGTACCGGTCCGATGGAGCTGCACATTCCCGGCATTCGCGGCATCGGCAATTCGATCATCTACCTGATCGACCGCTACGATACCGGCCAGGAGGAGCTGTCGATCTACGACATTGATTTCGACTACCTGCCGGGTGTCGACCGCAATCCGGTGGGCGCGGGTTTCAAGCTGATCGATCACCTGACTCACAACGTCTATGGCGGCCGCATGAAGTATTGGGCGGACTATTATGAGAAACTCTTCAACTTCCAGGAAATCCGCTATTTCGATATCAAGGGCGAGTATACCGGCCTCACCTCCAAGGCGCTGACGGCACCGGATGGCAAGATCCGCATCCCGCTCAACGAGGAAGGCGAAGGCGGCAAGGGCCAGATCGAGGAATTCCTTCGCGAGTTCAATGGCGAAGGCATCCAGCACATCGCCCTCATCTGCGACGATCTCATCGGCTGCTGGGACCGCCTGAAGAAGCTCGGTGTTCCTTTCATGACTGCGCCACCAGAGACCTATTACAATATGCTGGACGAGCGCCTGCCGGGTCATGGACAGCCGGTCGACGAATTGAAAACGCGCGGCATCCTGCTCGACGGCACGACCGAGGGCGGTGAACCCCGCCTCCTGCTGCAAATCTTCGCGCAGGCCCAGGTCGGCCCGGTCTTCTTCGAATTCATCCAGCGCAAGGGCGACTACAAGGACGGTTTCGGCGAAGGCAATTTCAAGGCCTTGTTCGAAAGCATGGAACGCGACCAGGTTGAGCGCGGAGTGCTGAAAGTCGAGGAGAAAGTGTGAGCGACGACACCGATCCGAATTGGGCAAGACAGCTAAGCGTAAGTGGGGCGATTTTCGGCGCTATCATCGGATACATGGTGCTTTCCCGATTTTTTAATCAGCCTGATGCGACAGCTGCCGAGGCTTACGGACGTACTGTGGCGTCAACAATGATCGGGATTCTAGCTGGCGTCCCAGCGGGAGCCCTACTCGGTTTCGGGGCCGGAAAACTCTTCGATATCTTAAAGATCAAGCACTGAGGTAAGTTCTTATGACAGACACTCCTGCACTCCACGGCGTCCACCACGTCGCCTATCGCTGCAAGGATGCCAAGGAAACGGTCGAGTTCTACCACGACGTTCTCGGCATGGATTTCCAGCTTGCCATCGCGGAAGACCATGTACCCTCGACCGGGGCCTATGACCCCTACATGCACATCTTCCTCGATGCCGGGAACGGCAATGTGCTCGCCTTCTTCGAACTGCCCGAACAGCCCGACATGGACCGCGATCACAACACGCCGCAATGGGTCCAGCATATCGCCTTCAAGGTCGCCACGATGGACGATTTGCTGGCCGCCAAGGTCTGCGCCGAGGCGCATGGCCTCGATGTGATCGGCCCGACCAATCACGGCATCTTCCGCTCGATCTATTTTTTCGATCCCAACGGCCACCGCCTCGAACTCGCCTGCAATACCGGCACGCCGGAACAGATGGCCGAACTGAAACGCGTCGCGCCAGAGATGCTGGAAGAGTGGAGCCGCACAAAGAAGGCCCCGAAACACGCCGCCTGGCTGCACGAAAAGATCGAGACCGAGAGTCACTGAGCCCACCGTGCCACCAAGCGGCAAAGGCGCCAATGCGCGCCACCTTGTCGGGTCGGGGCACATGACGCATGAAGTATCTTCCCGTGCACCCGGCACGGGATACACATCCGGAGGAATTGATGAAGCTGATTGCCGTGGGAGCCGCCTTCGCCGGGCTCTTCCTGTCGCCCGCCTTGTCGGCGCGCTCAGACCGCCTCGTCACCGAGATCGCGCCCACCCGGACGCTCTCGCATGTCGAGGAATTCAACTGGTTCGGCGGCGAGGACGATTTCAGCGCAGGGATCAGCTTTGCGGATTTCGATGGCGACGGTGATCTCGACATCGCCAATGTCAACGGCCGCCACTGGCCGGTGGCCGACATGCTGCTCCTCAACAACGGCAAGGGCCGCTTCCCGATGGCGGCCGAGATCGGCGCCTGGCGCACCACCGGCTATGGCGGCTGCCCGGCCGATATCGACAATGACGGCGACATGGATCTGCTGGTGCCGCGCGACTGGCTGCCGGTCGCCGTGTTCCGCAATGACGGGACAGGGCATCTTGCCGACGCCGGCGAGATCGGCGAGGCCGGACATGCCCGCAGCTGCGCCACGCCAGACCTCAACAATGACGGGGTCGCCGATCTCTTGATCGCCGACCGGGGTGGCGCGTCCTACGTCGCCTATGGCCCCCTGTCGCCGGACACTGCGACGCATCAACTGGCCGACGTCCCCGCCGTCGGCGTGTCGGCGGGTGACCTCAACGGCGACGGCAAGGCCGACATCGTGCTCGCCCTGCGCGGCGGCGCGACGCTCGCGATCCTGTTTGCCGGGGAGACAGGCTATGGCGCGCCGGCACTCGTCGGCAGTGAAAAGCACGAATCGCGCTCGGTCGCGCTGGCCGACTGGGACGGCGATGGTGACCTCGATCTCGTCACGGCCATCCTGTCTGGCTCCAACCAGGTCTACCTCAACCGGGACGGCGAATTTGACCGGGCCGTCATCATCGGGCCGCCCGGCGAAGTCTCGGCCGGGGTGCGCGTCGCCGATCTCGACGCCGATGGCCGTGTCGACGCCGTGTTTGCCAATGAAGGCCCGAACGCCGTTGTCATGAACGTCACCGGCGGCGCGCGGCGCGTTGAACTGCCGGGCAAAAAGGACACCTATGATCTCGACATTGGCGATATCAATGGCGACGGCCTGCCCGATGTCGGCTTCGCTAATTCTGACGCCCCCAACACGCTGTTTTTCCTCATCCCAACCGGAGACCCGGAATGAAACTCGCCACCCTCAAGAATGGCGCCCGCGATGGCCGCCTTGTCGTCGTCTCGAAAGACCTCACCAAATGCACCGATGCTGCGCGTATCGTGCCCACATTGCAGGCCGCGCTCGACAATTGGGCTGTCTACGCGCCCAAGCTCGCCGAACTGGCCAATCAGCTTGAACTCGGTTCCGTTCCCAGCTTCCGTTTCCATGAACATGATTGCGAAAGCCCGCTGCCGCGCGCCTACCAGTGGGCCGATGGCTCGGCCTATATCAACCATGTCGAACTCGTCCGCGCCGCACGTGGCGCCGAAGTGCCGGAAAGCTTTTATGACGACCCGCTGATGTATCAGGGCGGCTCCGATGCTTTCCTCGGCCCGCGTGACGATATCCCACTTGGAGACGAGGCTTGGGGCTGTGACATGGAAGGCGAGATCGCCGTCATCACCGATGACGTGCCCGCGGGCGTGTCCGAGAAAGATGCCGCCGGCCACATCAAACTCGTCCTCCTCTGCAATGACGTGTCCCTGCGCGGCCTGATCCCCGGCGAACTCGCCAAGGGCTTCGGCTTCTTCCAGTCTAAACCTCCAAGCGCGTTCAGCCCTGTTGCCGTCACGTCTGACGAACTTGGCGATGCCTGGAAGGGCAGCCTCGTGCACCTGCCACTCCGAGTCGATTACAATGGCGAAGCGTTCGGCCGGGCCGAAGCGGCGGACGACGCCACGTTCACTCTTGCGCGCCTCGTGTCCCATGCGGCGAAGACCCGACCCCTCAGCGCCGGTACGATCATCGGCTCAGGCACGGTGTCCAACAAGGGCAAGGATGGTGGCCCCGGCAAGCCTGTCAGCGAAGGCGGGCGAGGCTATTCCTGCATCGCTGAAATTCGGATGATTCAACAATTGTTGAAAAAATCGGATCTGACCCCCTTCATGTCGTCCGGCGATGTGGTACGCATCGAAATGCTGGATGGCCAAGGCCATTCAATTTTCGGCGCAATCGAGCAGAAAGTGATACCGGCCTGATGGCAAGCAAGGTCTACAAGAACGCAACCGAGGCCCTCGACGGCCTCACCTTTGACGGCATGACCGTAATGTGCGGCGGCTTCGGCCTGTGCGGCATTCCCGAAAACCTGATCGCGGCGCTCCGCGACAGCGGCGCAAAGGACATCACGGCGATTTCGAACAATGCGGGCGTTGATGGCTTTGGCCTCGGCCTGCTGCTGGAAACGCGCCAGATCAGCAAGATGATCTCGTCCTATGTCGGCGAGAACAAGGAATTCGAGCGCCAGTATCTCTCTGGCGAGCTTGAGCTTGAGTTCAACCCGCAGGGCACGCTGGCAGAGCGTTGCCGGGCAGGGGGCGCAGGCATTCCCGGCTTCTACACCAAAACCGGCGTCGGCACGCTCGTCGCTGAGGGCAAGGAGCACCGCGAGTTCAATGGCGAGACCTACATTCTCGAAACCGGACTCGTATCTGATGTCTCGCTCATCAAGGCCGAAAAGGCCGACACGCAGGGCAACCTGATCTTCAACAAGACGGCCCGCAACTTCAATCCGCCAATGGCAATGGCTGGCAAGGTGACGATCGTCGAAGTCGAGGAAATCGTGCCTACGGGTGATCTTGACCCGGACACGATCCACGTTCCCGGCGTGTTCGTGCAGCGCATCTTCAAAGGCAACTTTGAGAAGCGCATCGAACAACGCACCACACGCAAGCGGGAGAGCATCTGATGCCTTGGACACGCGATGAAATGGCGGCCCGCGCCGCGAAAGAACTTCACGATGGTTTCTATGTGAACCTTGGCATCGGTATCCCGACCATGGTGGCAAACCACATCCCCGAAGGCGTAGACGTCACGCTGCAATCGGAAAACGGCATGCTCGGCATGGGGGCGTTTCCCTATGAAGGCGAAGAAGATGCTGACCTGATCAATGCCGGCAAGCAGACCATCACCACGCTGCCGCGCTCCAGCTTCTTCGACAGCGCGACAAGCTTCGCGATGATCCGCGGTGGCCATATCAATCTCGCCATCCTGGGCGCGATGGAAGTGGCCGAAAATGGTGATCTCGCCAACTGGATGATTCCTGGCAAACTGGTTAAGGGCATGGGCGGCGCAATGGATCTCGTTGCAGGCGTTCAGCGCATCGTCGTCGTCATGGACCACGCCAACAAGAAGGGCGAAACCAAGGTCCTGAAGGCGTGTACCCTTCCGCTTACCGGCAAGAATGTCGTTGACCGGATCATCACGGACCTGTGTGTGATGGACGTTGTGCCCGGCGGCCTGAAAGTGATCGAACTTGCCCCCGGTGTGACGATGGACGACGTGAAGTCGAAAACCGAAGCCACACTGGTCGACTAGCCAAGCGTTGGCACATCGGATGGCGACAGGCGCGGCACGATTCGGTAGCGCGCCTGCACGAAGCAATACAATGCGAAGCCCATCAGGCCGATGCCCGTCAGGCTGAGCAGGAGGCGCCCGAAAGGCTGAGTTTCCAGCTTTTCCAGCGCTTCGCCGAGGCCAACGGCATGTTCGGCATTTGCGGTCAGGCCCGCATACAGGATCAGTCCGCCGACAATGAGCAGCACGAAACCGTGCGACGCGAGGCCGTAGCGAAGCAACGGCGCCAGCCGCTCCGTCACCGGCGTGCACCGAATGTCCCTGCGGTAGGAAGCCTGCCATGACTTCGCGAAAAGATATATGCTGACGCCAAGCGTTGTCAGTCCGGCGGCGATGACAACGGCGCGGCCTGTTGGGTGCTGCATCAGCATGGCGCTGCAGTTCGCGGCCGAATTGCCATCGTCACTGGCGTGTCCTTTCCACAGGATGGTCACGGCCGATGCAGCCAGCACAGCGTGCGTGAGGCCCGACATGATCTGGCCGGCGCGGTTGGCATAGCCCTCAGCATCATCGCCTTCGGTTTCAAGATCCATGATGCCATCCACCAGCCGCCAAAGCGTATAGGCAAGCAGGCCCGCCGCGATGAAACCCAGCAGGACAGCGCCAAGCGGACGTTCGAAAATGTAGGCCAGCGCCCCGGTCGTGCCCTCAGCTTCGCCTCCATTGATCGCGGCAAAGAGGGCCAGCAGTCCGACTACAAAATATACCAGTCCGCGCGCCGCGTATCCTGCTCGCATGAGCCAGCCGATAGCGGTATTGATATTCTTGACCATGCCATTCCCCTGCAAAGGCGCGCAGGCGCCAACAGAACTACTGTTTCACTGCCGCCTTGTTCCCGCCGCCAACCTGTGATGTTGCGGGGGAGGGCACATTTGCCTATTGGTTTCGTTTGAAACGATCTGCGTGGACAGGACATATCATGAACCCGGCTTTCGAATCCCTCAACGCGCTCGCACCGGATGCGCTGCTTGGTCTCATGACGGCCTATCGCGCTGACCCGCGTACCGAGAAGTTCGATCTCGGCGTCGGTGTTTACAAGGATGATGAGGGTCACACGCCGATCATGTCTGCGGTCGCCAAGGCCGAAGCGCTTATCCTCACGCAGCAGACAACCAAGGTATACGAAGGCCCGCGCGGCAATCCCGAATTCTGTGCGGCGATCGAGCGGTTCGTGTTTGGCGACAGTTCACATCTCATTGAAGACGGACGTCTGATCTCGATGACGACGCCCGGCGGGTGCGGTGCGCTCTATCTTGGTGTCGGCCTGATGAAACGCCTCGGCGTGAAAACAGTCTGGCTCAGCCGTCCGACCTGGCCGAACCATTCGAACCTCGTGAAAAATACCGGCCTCGATGTCGCTGAATATGATTATGCCGATCCCGAGACAGGTCGCGTCGATTTTGAAAGCCTGATGGCCAGTCTGGTAAAGACCCGCCGCGGCGATGGCATCATCATCCAGGGTCCGTGTCACAATCCGACCGGAATAGATCTCAGCGTCCAGCAATGGATCGACTTGGCCATGCTCACCGTCGAACGCGGGATAATTCCGATGCTCGACATCGCCTATCATGGTTTTGCGGGCGGGCTCGAAACCGACATGGAAGGCGCGCGTCTCTTTCTCAAGATCGCCGAAGACTCGATGGTCTCCTATTCCTGCTCGAAGAATTTCGGCCTGTACCGCGAACGTACTGGCTGCTTTCTCGGTCAGGCCTATACGCGGCGCGCTGCTGAAGCGGTCATGACGCATGTGGCCGACATCTCACGCACCAGCTACTCCATGCCGCCCGCGCACGGCTCGGCTATTGTTGCCACCATCCTTGGCGACCCGTCCTTGCGCGCGGAATGGGAATCCGAGCTGACCCAGATGCGTGAGCGCATGATCGGCCTGCGCAAGGCGTTGTCAGACGTGCTGGTGGCGAAAACCGGTTCGAACCGTCTCGCCGCGCTCGCCGAACAGAACGGCATGTTCAGCCAGATCCCGGTCACACCCGAAGCGGCCAAGGAAATGCGCGAGAAGCATGGACTCTACCTGCCATCATCAGGCCGCATCAACATTGCGGGCCTGCGTCAGGCCGACATTCCCCGCATTGCGGAGATCATGGCTGAATATCTCTAGAGTGACAGGCCGCGCGGCGCGAGCCGTTCAAGGTCTTCCAGCATCTGGGGCGGCGACGGAATGGCCTTGCGCGCATCAAGATCCAGCGTGATCGCCACAACCTGGCTCGTGGCCCAGGGCAGGCCCGTTTCCGGATCCATCATCCAGTGCACCAGCGAGTGCGTCTTCTCGGCCGTTCCGCCGAGTGACGTGTGGATTTCAAACGCTTCGCCTGCTTTGGGCCAGCGATGGTAGCGCAAACGGTTTTCCAGTACTGCCGCTCCCATGCGGACGCCGCCAGCAGCCTCGGCCACCTGCTGGCGCCATTCGTAGAGAAGGTTCGGTACGCTGTCGGAAATCCTCCCGATAATCCAGCCCGGGGCCATTCGCCCGTGCACATCGATATGATGCGGCGGAACGATACCTTTCCCGATCAGCGGCGCGCCCACGTCGTGCGCCGTTTCAATGCGGATATCTGCCGTCGCCAGCGCGGGGGCATTAGGATCAAACGATCGCGGCGCCGCCTCGGCTGGGGGTGTGTCCATATGTGCTTCCAGCTTGATGCGGGCCCGCGTGCTCCAGGGGAAGGACTCCCGACCTTTTGTGTCGATATGCGCGACGCGCGTCAGGAACGATGCTGACAGCGTGCCATCATGGTGGCGCAGTTCCTGATAGAACACGGCGTCGCTGGCGCCCACGCTCACGACACAGCCATTCATGCTGATCGGGCGTCCGGGCAGAACTTCGCGGATGAAACGCACATGTTGGTCCACTGGAACCAGCGTTGATGGCGCATCCTTCTGGAAGGCGTGCGGCATTGCCAGCTCGTGACTGAACGCCGCCAGCCCCTCCATCTGCTTTTCGATATAGAGGCGCACATTCATGTGCCCCATCTCGTCGCAATCCCATTGGTTGCAACTGCCCCGCCAGAGTGTGATCACGCGTGACAGTCCCGGCAGGTGCCACGCACTTCGACCACAGCGCGTGTCATCGTGAAACCGGCAGCTTTCGTCTCGGCCTGCAGCGCCTCATTGGTCGCCACCGCATGCAATTCTTCGGCGCCGCCGCACTGGTCGCAGATCAGGAACACAGCCGAATGGCTGTGGCTTGTATGGCCGCAGGCCACATAGGCGTTCAGGCTTTCGATCTTGTGGGCCAGCCCCGACTCCTGCAGGAAATCGAGCGCGCGATACACGGTCGGCGGCTTGGCCGACCCCTCACCATCCAGGTTTGCCAGCAGGTCATAGGCTTTCGCCGGCTCGGCGCTTTCCAGCAACAGGCGCAACACCTTGCGGCGAATGCGGGTCATCCGGGCGCCCTGGCGCATCACCAGCGCTTCGGCGTCGTTCAGGAACGTCTCCACGTCCTGCGGACTGCAGGGCGTATTGGCGTGTGTATGATCATGGGTATGTGCTTGGGCCATGCCTGCAATGTCGTGTGTTTTGCAGCCAATGTGAAGGGGCAAGCGGTTAACGTCCGTTTCCGGCCTAGACGCTTCGCGCAAATCACCCGAGATTCGTTTCTGAGGCGAATCGAGAGGAAGAGTAGATGGAATTGTCGGAACGCGGCGGATTGGAGCTTTGGCGACGGGCAGTGACGGCTTCCGTGCGTTCGGATGCGCCGGATCTGACGGCGCGCCAGCAGGCCATCCTGATGACCATCGCTCTGGCACCCGGTCCCCACACCGTCCGCGGCCTTGCAGACCATCTCGACATCGCAAAACCCGCTGTTACGCGCGCGCTTGATACCCTGTCCCGGCTCGATTTCATTCGCCGCGTGAAAGACGACAACGACCTGCGCAATATCTTCATCGAGCGTACGCCTGCCGGGATGGCCTATCTTCGGGCTTTTGCCGGTCTTGTTCTGGCCGCAGCTTCAGGTGAGAGTGAAGAGAATCTCGCGCCACGGCGCAGTGGAAAGTCCACTGCAGCCGCCTAGGCGCTTAGCTGCCGGGTCCAATACGTATGCCTGAATTGACTGACAACCGTCTGGCGCGCCCTTCAGGGGCTGCGAAGCCTGCTCAGGTGGTCGTGGCTTCTGCCTCTGTCCGGGAGGGGCCTGACGCGTCGTCCCGGCTCGCCACCCAGGCTTTGCTGGGCGAAATCGTCGACGTCTATGAAACACAGGGCGGCTTTTCCCGGGTCAGGTGCCATCGCGACCACTATGTCGGCTGGGTAATCGCGGATGCGTTGTCTGCCGCGATCACCGCGCCGACCCACAAGGTCACGGCGCTGCGCACGTTCGTCTATGCCGCTCCAGACCTCAAATCATCCGTAAACTCGATGCTGAGCCTCGGCGCTCGCCTCACGATCACGGGGCAAGAGGGAGACTATGTACTCGCTGAACAGGCTGGCTGGGTCCACACGCGCCATCTGGCGCTCCTCGGCGCATTGGAGACCGATCCTGTCGCCATCGCCGATCGCTATCTTCATGCGCCCTATCTCTGGGGCGGACGTGACAGCCTTGGTCTCGATTGCACGGGCCTCACACAGCAGGCATTCGAATCCACAGGCGTGTGCCTGCCGCGCGACAGCGACATGCAGTTTGCGTGGGCTGGCGATGACGTTGTCGACTGGAAAGTTTCAGGCGCCCTGAAGCGCGGCGACCTCGTGTTCTGGAAAGGCCATGTCGGCATCATGACCGACGCTCATCGCCTGTTGCATGCCAATGCCTGGCACATGGCAGTGACCCGTGAACCGCTGGAACAAGCGATTGTCAGGATCAGAACGCAATACGCCGAGCCCATAGGGGCTCGGCGTATTGATATTGGAAAATTAGCAGGACAGGTGCCCCACTGGATGGTCGAACCCGTGGCCTAGTGCTGCGGGGCTTCGGCAGGTGCCGGTTCTGCCTCAGGCTCGCTTGCAGGGGCCTCAACAGCCGCTTCAGCGGGCGCTTCACCTTCAATAGCTTCCGTTTCGGTCGCTTCAGCAGGGGCTGCCTCGCCTTCGGCTGCTGCGGCTTCGCCCTCGGCAGGCACAGCTTCGTCAGACGCAGCCAGTGGCGCCGGCAGTGCGGGCGCGTTCGGCGAGTTTGCCACCAGATAGGCGATCATGTTCGCGCGATCCGGATCGCGGCGCAGGCCGGCAAATGACATCGATGTGCCACGTGCATAGGACGAAGGATTGTTCAGCCAGGCGTTCAGGTTTTCATAGGTCCATGATCCACCCATGCCGGAAAGGGCTGCCGAATAGGCGAAACCGGGGTGGGCCGCTTTGGCCGCTCCGACAACGCCGTACAGGTTCGGGCCGGTTCCATTGGCGCCGCCATCGACGATGTTGTGGCAAGTGGCGCACTGGGCCTTGAAGGTGCGCTCACCTTTGGAAGCGTCAGCACTGGCCAACGCTGCACCCAGGTCAAACACGACTTCGACCACTTCTGCTCCGGCGCCGCTGCCGGCCACTTCAACGCAGTAGGCGTATTTCGCACACATCTGCTCACTCATGGAGGTCGCTTCTGCATGCTCATCGCCATGATGTTCTGCGTCGCTACCGTGGCTGAACACGATTCCTGAAAGCTGGTGCAGGCCCATCAGGCCGAGCGCGGTTGCTAGCAACGCGCCGATGATCTTGTTGACACCGAGTTCTCCCATTGGGGCAATCCTTCGAATCTATCTTGTCATGTGTCTTGGCGCGCGCCTTTTGGCACGCTAACGGAGTGCAGACAACATAAAGGCTGAGAGGAAGGGGCGCTTCCCCTTTCTTCGCGGCGATCCGACGCACGTTGGACAGGGAAAAAAGGACGCCGAATGGCCAATCACATCGCGTATCAGGGCGAACCAGGGGCAAATTCCCATATCGCCTGTAACGAGGCCTATCCGCGGCTCTCGCCGCTTCCCTGCCGCACGTTTGAGGATTGTTTCACCGCAGTCGAGAAGGGCGATGCCGAACTTGCCATGATTCCTGTGGAAAACACGATCGCTGGCCGTGTGGGGGACATTCATTATTTGCTGCCAACCACCAGTCTTCAAATCGTCGCCGAACATTATTTGCCGATTCGGTTCCAGCTAATGGGCCTGCCTGGCGTGAAACTGGACGATATTACCAAGGCGCGCTCTCACATCATGGGGCTCGGCCAGTGCCGCAAATTCCTCAAAACCCACAATATCGAACCGGTCACGGCCGCTGACACTGCCGGTGCCGCGCGGGAAGTGGCTGAAGGCGGCAACCGGGCCGTCGCCGCAATTGCGCCGCGCCTCGCCGCAAAGGTTTATGGCCTCGATATCCTGGCGGAAGACATTGAAGACGCAGCCCACAACACGACGCGGTTTATCATCATGTCGCGAGAACCGTCTGATATCGATGCGGGTGACGGGCCCACAAAGACCGCCTTCCTGTTCGAGGTACGCAACATTCCGGCTGCGCTCTACAAGGTCATGGGTGGTTTCGCGACCAATGGCATCAACATGACCAAACTCGAAAGTTACCAGATTGACGGCTCATTCACGGCGACCCAATTCTACGCCGAGATCGACGGTCATCCTGACGAGCGCCCGGTACAGATCGCGCTCGAAGAGTTGGGCTTCTTTTCGCAATCGCTAAAGATTCTCGGCGTTTTTCCTGCCAAGCCGACGACGGGCTTCTAGCAGGCCGGAGTTTCAAACTGCAGAGCGTCGGCAATATGGTCTGCGAACAGTTTCGCCTTGCCGCGCAGCTTGCCGGATGTCCACACACAGTGGATCGGGCTGGGCGTTGCCGTCCATTCCGGCAGGATGCGCACCAGGCTGCCATCGTTCACGCAATCTGATACGAGCCAGGCCGCTGTCAGGAACACGCCCAGTCCGTTCTGAGCGGCCTGCAGCAGCAAGTCGCCGGATGATGCCTTGAAGCGTCCATCGACCTTGACGTTCACCGTCTCGTCGCCGCGAGACAATGTCCACTCGGTCGAAGCGGTCTGCCGGAACATGACGGCATCGTGTTCGGCAAGGTCGCGTGGGTGCGCTGGCGTGCCGCGCGCGGCAAGGTATTCAGGTGAAGCCCATAGCGCGGCGGGCGCTTCCCCGACTTTTTTGGCCATCAGGCTTGAGTCGACCAGTTTGCCGATCCGAATGGCAAGATCAACGCCTTCTTCAACGAGGTCAGTATAGGAATCGTCCGTCAAAACATCGACCCGGATGTGGGGATACATCTTCATGAAGCTTGCGATCCTTGGGCCGATCACCAGGCGAGCCATCGAAGAGACACATGAAATACGAAGCAGGCCGACGGGCTCATGGTCCAGCCCCCTCGCCTCGGCTTCGGCATCATCATATTCTGAGAGAATGTCCTGGGCGCGCTTATAGAAGCGTTCGCCCGCTTCGGTCAGGTTCAGCGACCGGGTCGTGCGCAGGAACAGAGTGGCGTCAAGGCTTGCCTCAAGGTCCTGAACGCGGCGCGAAACAGTTGGCTGTCCGAGGCCGAGATCACTCGCAGCCTTGGAAAAGCTGCCTGCATCCGCAACGCGAATGAACAGGCGCATGGCATCAATACGGTCCACCCCAGTGTCTCCTATGCGTATTTCGAATGAAGCATATGGGGACTGTCCGCGTTCTGCGAAGGGGAATTCGGACTAAATCTCATTACACAAGGACGAAAACCAAACCTCGTCCGTCCAAAACCCAGAGATGGCCCGATAATGAGCAACCTGAACATTCACAATGAATCTACCGCGCCTGTGGCCGCGCGCGCTGCCCTCGAAACGGTTAAAACCGCTAACGGCATGATTCCGAACATGCTGGGTGTGCTGGCGGAAAATCCGGCGGCTCTGGAAGGCTATCTCAGTCTGTCACGCATCTTTGATACGGCAGGGTTTACGCCGCTTGAGCGGCAGGTTGTGCTGCTCACGGTCAGCATCGAAAATGCATGTCACTTCTGCGTCGCGGCGCATTCAGCAGCCTCGGCAGCGGCCAAGCTTGATGCGACCGTAATCGAGGTCCTCCGCAACAATCAGCCGCTGCGGGACGCGCGACTTGAAGGCTTGCGTATGTTCACCCGGCGCATGGTGCGCCAGCGCGGCTTTGTGTCGGATGCTGACGTCATGATTTTCCTCAGGTCGGGATGGGACAAAAGCGCCATCCTCGGTGTCATCCTCGGCGTCGGAATGAAGACCATCTCCAATTATACGAACCACATCGCCGAAACACCGTTGAACCCAGCCTACAAGCCTTTCGCCTGGGCGCCGAACACCTGCGGCTGCCCCGGGGGCAGCGCTTGATGTCGCCTGTCCGCATGCGGCGCTCTCTCAATGCTCACGCAATCGTGGGTAACGCTCACAGGCGTTTGTTTTGCCTGAGAGGGCATGTTCGTGAGACCACCCGGCCTAAGAAGGCGAGGGACGCATTCCATGTTTGACAAGATCAAGACTTACGCACCGCACGCATTCAGCCTTATCGCCTCGGCGGTATTTCTGGACAGTCTACGCTACAAGTTCACCAACGCGCCCGAGACGCAGGTCATCTTTGGTCGGCTGGATGCCTGGGCTGACAGTTTCGGCGCAGGCGGTCTGTTCGCTCAGACTGGAATGTTCAGTCAATACGTTATCGGCTCGGCTGAACTCGTCGCCTCAGCCTTCCTCCTTTTGGGCGTGTTCACGGCCTTCCGGCGTTTGCAGACACTCGGCGCACTGATTGCCGTGGCCGTCATGAGCGGCGCGGTCGGTTTCCACCTGTTTACGCCTCTGGGGATCGACCCGAACAATGATGGCGGTGGCCTGTTCGTCATGGCTGTCACTGTATGGATTGGATCACTCCTGCTGCTCATCGTGCGGCACAAAACCCTGTTCGCCATTTTGGGCGGCCTTCGCGCGGCCATCCTGCCAGAGAAGGTGCCCGCAAACCCGATCGCGAAAACCCGGATCCACCCCGTCTGAGTTTTTGCCTAGTCGCCGGGGCCGCCTTTCGGGGGCGTCCCCACCTGACCTCGAAAGTTTTCCTCCCAGGTCCCGGCGACTTCCCGTCTTCATCGCGAAAGAAAGTATGTTCCAACATGAAACCTCGCATCTTACTCTTGGCTGCCCTGCTTGCCGTCTCTCCAGCTATCGCCTTCGCGCCCAGCGCGTCTGCAGAACCAGCGGTCTATACGGGGCGGTTCTCCAATACGGCGATGCAAGGCTATGATCCCGTCGCCTATTTCGAGAGTGGCGCGCCGGAGAAAGGTGCCAAGGACATCAGCGCCGATTACAAGGGCGCGACCTTCCTGTTCTCCAGCGCGGAACACCGTGACGCGTTCATCGCAGACCCTGAAGCCTACGCGCCGCAATATGGTGGGTACTGCGCCTGGGCGATGGCTGATGGCAAGCACGCCAAGGGCGATGCGCGCTTCTGGAAGATCGTCGATGGCAAGCTCTACCTGAATTACAATGCTGACATTCAGGGTAAGTGGAATGCTGACATTCCGGGCTTTATATCCGATGCCGATGCCGAATGGTCTGCGCTTAACGATTAGGGCAAACCTCGCCACATATCTGAACAAGAAGTTACCGAAGCCATGCCTCTCGATCGGGAGACATGGCTTTGTATTTGAAGAGAAATATTGGTATTTCGACTGCAGCCCGTTGCCGCGCAGCAACACATTTGATCCGTCATCAAACATGACGGCAAATTCACTCAACTTGGCGAATAGTCATCACTAGATTCCGGTTTCCCGGAGACGGGATAACAAAAGGAATACCTCCCATGAAACTTGCAATCACCACGGCCATCACCCTCGTTGCGTTCGCCGCTGCACCTGCCTTCGCGCAGGACACCGGCTTTTACGGCACGATCGGTTACGGCAACTATAGCGCCGACGATGCCGACCTCGGTGCCGTCCAGCTGCGTGGAGGCTACAACTTCAACGAATTCCTCGGTGCGGAAATCGAAGGGGCTGTCGGCATTTCCGACGAGTCCACAACGATTGCCGGCATCAATGCGAACGTTGAACTGGAAAACTCCTACGGCGCGTATGCCGTCGGCCGTATTCCATTCTCCGAAAAGGCCGATGTTTTCGGTCGGGTCGGTTACGTGAGCACCGAAATCAAGGCGTCTGCTGGCGGCGTGTCCGCTTCGGCTGACGACGATGCTGCGGCCCTTGGCGTGGGCGGCGATTACTACTTCGCTCCCAACCAGGGAATCCGCGTTGGCTACACCTATCTCGACTATGATGACTCGGTCGACGTGATCGACGTTGCGTACGTCCTGAAGTTCTAGGTCGGCCAGCAATGGTTCGGTCGGGTGGGCAGCCCTCGAATTGACTGCCCGACAGGATGGTCCCCCGCGCTCTTCATGAGCGCGGGGTTTCATCATTGTGCGTCAATTATCTGATTTTAAATAAAAAAACGGGCGAGACATGCTCGCCCGTCCTTCAAAACATGTCCGCAGACTTATTTCTTTTTTGCGGCCGGCTTCTTAGCAGCAGGCTTTTTCGCGGCTGGCTTCGCAGCAGCTTTTTTCACGGCTGGTTTTGCAGCAGCTTTGGCAGCAGGCTTTTTGACGGCCGGCTTCTTGGCAGCTGGTTTCGCAGCAGGTTTTTTAGCAGTCTTGGTAGCAGTCTTGGTAGCCGGTTTTGCAGCAGCTTTTTTCGCAGCTGGTTTCGCAGCTGGTTTCTTCACTGCTGGCTTCTTAGCAGCCGGCTTTTTCGTTGCAGTCGCCATGTCCGATCTCCTGTCAGTGGCGAGCCAATAATATTGTGATTCGCGGGAAATCAACTCTTGATTTTCACCTGAGGCGCGAGCGGAAAAATCATTCCGTATACGACTAATCGCCGCGAAGGGCCCAAGTCTTCAATATATGATGCGCAATTGCCATTTTTGGCGGGCAAAAAAGTTCGGCATGTTGTCCGGAAATTATTTCACGTGCTTCGGCCCGCGTGATCCATCTTGCCTCATCGATCTCATCCTTATCGAGGATAATTTCGAAATTTTCGGCCTCCAGAATCAATCCCACCATCAGTGACGAAGGGAAGGGCCAGGGCTGGCAAGCGATGTATTCGGCGCTCGCCGGATCGCATGTGATGCCCGCCTCTTCAAACAGCTCACGTGCCGCCGCCTGTTCGATCGTTTCACCGGGTTCGCAGAATCCGGCCAGGCAGGACATGAACCCGGCCGGCCACATTGCCTGGCGCCCGATGAGGCATTTGCCATCTTTCACCGCCAGCATGATTGCCACGGGGTCAGTGCGCGGGAAATGCTCAGTGCCGCATTCCGGGCATTGGGTTTTCCATCCCGCATCGACGATGCCGACCCGTCCGCCGCACTTGGCACAATGCCCATGACTTGCGTGCCACAGGAACAGGCTGCGCGCGGTAGACACAAGATTGGCTTCCATCTCGGCCATCGCGCCAACCGCCATGCGGAATTCGCTGAAATTGCCTGCACCTGCGACCAAGGATGCGTCGACGTCGAACCCGTCTGGCAGGTTCAGCGCGAACACAGGTGCGCCCTGCTTGTCTTCGCCCAGAAATATGGTTGGCGAGGCAGGTGACAGTTTGCGCGCTTCCGGTCCCATCCAGAACAGGCCGCGCTTTTCGACGAAGGGTTCGCCCTTGCGCATGAGGAAGAAGAGAACATCGTCCTGCTGCATGGCGGCTTCCAGCCAGGCTTCGTCTGTACGGTGATGCGCGGCGCGCTCGAGAGGCTTTGCCGCGAGCGGCATATCGTTTGAATTTGTCATGGATCGGGACACTACCGGGTTTGCGAGGGAAGGGAATTGCTTACGCGCGACACGCGATCCTGCCCATCCCCCATAGTCAAAACTCTCATATTCGGCTAGGGCGCGCCTCAGACACCTGATTCCTCCTCCCGAAAGCCTAAAGTTCCTATGTCCCAGTCCATCGAGAAAATGCGCAATATTGCGATCATCGCCCACGTTGACCACGGCAAGACCACGCTCGTCGACGAACTGCTCAAACAGTCCGGCACCTATCGCGAGAATGAGAAAACCGTCGAACGGGCAATGGATTCCAACGATATCGAGCGCGAGCGCGGTATCACCATCCTCGCCAAGACAACTTCGGTTGAGTGGAATGGTTACCGGATCAACATTGTCGATACGCCAGGCCACGCCGACTTTGGCGGTGAAGTTGAACGTATTCTTCAGATGGTTGACGGTGCCATTGTTCTGGTCGACGCGTCCGAAGGCCCGATGCCGCAGACCAAGTTCGTGGTTTCCAAGGCCCTTAAGGTTGGCCTTCGCCCGATTGTGGCCGTCAACAAGATCGACAAGCCCGAACGCCGCCCCGACGAAGTCATCAATGAAGTCTTCGACCTCTTCGCCAATCTCGACGCCACAGACGAGCAACTCGACTTCCCGATCCTCTACGGCTCGGCCAAGCAGGGCTGGATGAACACCGAATACGAGAACCCGACCACCGACATGGACGCGCTGTTCCAGATGGTTGTCGACCATGTGCCAACGCCGAAAGTCGAGGAAGGCCCGTTCCGCCTGCTCGCCACCACGATCTCATCCGATCCTTTCCTCGGCCGCATCCTGACCGGGCGCATCACGTCCGGCACCGTCAAGCCGAACCAGCAGATCAAGGTGCTTGCGCGCGACGGTTCGCTCGTCGAGCAAGGCCGCGTCTCCAAAGTCCTCGCCTTCCGGGGGCTTGAGCGCGTACCGGTTGAAGAAGGTGTGGCAGGCGACATAGTCTCGCTCGCGGGCATGACCAAGGCCAACGTGGCCGACACGTTCTGCGATCCGTCCGTGTCGACGCCAATCGAAGCCCAACCGATTGACCCGCCAACCATTTCGATGACCTTCCGCGTCAATGACAGCCCGTATGCCGGCACTGAAGGCACGAAAGTGACATCCCGCATCATCTGGGACCGTCTCGTCAAAGAGGCCGAAGGCAACGTTGCCCTCAAGGTCGACCGCGCCACCGATGCAGAAGCCTTCACCGTGTCAGGCCGCGGCGAACTTCAGCTAGCCGTTCTCATCGAAACGATGCGCCGCGAAGGTTTCGAACTGGGCGTGTCGCGTCCTCAGGTCGTCATGCAGGAAGGCCCGAACGGTGAGAAACTCGAACCAATCGAGGAAGTCGTCATCGACGTTGATGATGACCACTCGGGCATCGTCGTGCAGAAACTGTCTGAGCGCAAAGCCGACATGCTCGACATGCGCCCCTCGGGCGTCGGTCGCACGCGCATGGTCTTCCACGCGCCAACGCGAGGCCTGATCGGTTACCAGGGCGAGCTTCTGTCAGATACGCGCGGTACGGCCATCATGAACCGCGTGTTCCATGAATATGCCCCTCACAAGGGCCGGATCCAGGGCCGTCACACCGGGGTGCTGATTGCCATGGAACAGGGCGAGGCTGTGGCCTTCGCACTGTGGAACCTCGAAGATCGTGGTCCGATGATCATCAATCCGGGCGACAAGGTTTATGCCGGTATGATCATTGGCCAGCACACACGCGATAACGATCTTGAAGTGAACGTCCTCAAGGGCAAGAAACTCACCAACATGCGCGCATCCGGCAGCGACGAGGCCGTCCGCCTTACGCCGCCAATCCAGATGACGCTTGAAAAATCGCTGGCCTATATCGCTGACGATGAACTGGTCGAAGTCACACCGCAGAACATTCGTCTGCGCAAAATCTATCTCGACCCGCATGAGCGCAAGCGTCACGCCAAGTCGAACCCTGACTACTAGGACGCCAGGGTCGGCAGCCAGAACATCTGGGCGGCGAAATAGCTGCTCACCAGAACAGTACCGGCAGCCGCGACGCTCATCGCGGCTGCCGCCATTTTAAGGGCGCCTGACCGGCGTCTCTGGGCGAACAGGTAGAATTCCAGTCCGGCTAGTGCGACAACCCATGTGCTGGCGACTGCGATGTCTGCGGGGCCCATCAGGTTATGCGATCCTGGCATTTCTCCGCCCGTGATGAAGAAATAGAATCCGTACCCGAGGCGGAAAAACCACACGCCGCTCACCACGATGAACATGCGCAACGCCCACCGCCGGTGATCGTCAAAGCGCCGCTGCAGCGCCGCCCGCAAGGCGAGGCATCCGAATGCAATGATCAGCACGCCATCCGCCGTGTTGACGACCAGCAACGCGATCGAACCGAAATGCGGGCGCAGGTAGCTTAGGACCAGCGCCCCCGCACTCGTCAGCAACGCGACGGTCAGGTAGAAGCGCCCATTCCAGCGATGGAAGGCCCGGAACCGGTTTCGCACCTGAGGGATGAATTGCAGCGGCCCGCTCGCCGTAATCCAGAACGCGAGCAGCACATGCGACAGGAATAAGGCATTTCCCAGCACGTCGCCGCTGATGAAGCCGTGGATCACGCGTCCATCCATTCGCTCGAAATCGCTCTGGAAGGTCGATACGTAGTAGAACGCGGCGATATACAGCACGAAGGCCAGCTGGCCGAGGGCGGCCGCCGTGAACCATACGGCGCCTGAAAAGGACAGCGCCTTGCGCGGATCGATCAGGGGGCGGGAACGCTGGATGGCTGCGCTGTTGGTCATTTCGTGTTCACTCCGGTCGTTATAGTCTTGCGGCAACTTACCGAACGGGCGACCTTCACCCCATGACCCTAGGCGACACATTCATGGCGCTTCGTAACAGGCTGGCTGGTCTGACATGACGACCCGGGCGACGGTTTCTGCCGGCTATGCCGCGGCGCTGCTCGATCTGGCCATATCGCGTGGCGCGCCGCGTGCCGCCTTACTGGCGCGTGCAGGCATCACAGACGCCGATTTTTCCGATCCGGATGGTCGCATCGCCCTCACCGCCTTCAAGACGCTCATGCGCGCCGGCAAGGAATTGTCGGGCGAGGCGACATTGGGGCTGCTGTTCGGGTCGACCGTTCGCTTCAACGACCTGACCATCGTTGGCCTGATCAGCCACGCTGCATCCGACATGCCAGATGCATTCCGTCAGATGAACCGTTATGGTCGGCTTGTCATTGACACGACAGCGCCATCAGACGGCGACCGTTTTGTCATAACGCGGGAAGGCGCACGCGCCTTCATTGTCGACACGCGGAAGAACCCGAACGAGTTTCCGGAACTCACCGAGTCCACCCTTGGCCGGTTCATCTGCGGCACCCGGCATTTCTTCCCTCACACACCGCTCTACTGCTCGGCTGAAGTCACCCATCCCGCACCGACCTACGCGGATGATTATGAGCGCATCCTCGGCGTGCCTGTCAGATTTGGTGCCTCGCGCAATTCGATGGAGATCACTGATGCTTTCTTCACGCTGCGCCTGTCCGATACGCCGCGCTATGTGTTCGGCTCGCTCAGCGCCCGGGCTGATGAATTGATGAAATCGCTTGATGCTGCACACAGCGTCGCCTCACGCGTCGAGGCGATGGTCCTGCCGGTCCTGCACAAGGGCGACGTCACGATGGATGGCGTCGCTGCGGGCATGGGTGTCAGCCGCCAGACCCTGTACCGTCAGCTCAAGGCGGAAGGCACCAGCTTCGACTCGCTGCTCGATTCGCTGCGCCACCAGATGGCGCTGCATTACCTGTCCGGAGAGAAAGTCTCCGTCAACGAAACGGCCTATCTCGTTGGCTTCTCGGATCCTTCATCCTTTTCGCGGGCCTTCCAGCGCTGGACCGGTACGCGCCCGGGACAGGTCGCCAAGGCCTGATACGTGGGCCGACACTGTCTTCATTACAGCGGAAGAAGGAACGGCATACTGTCCGCGTTAGCCGCGTGTCAGGCAGCAGCCAGATCGGATGTTTGCGTGAGCAGGCGGCTCCACGCGACATCAACATCCGGGGCCCAGTCGCCTTGCAGTGACGCTTTCACGCTGTCACGGATCGCGACGAAAAACGCATCGAACAGGGTGTCCGGCACGCCATAGCTTTCATGGTTCACGCGTTCCGACCCCAGAACCACGCGCGCCATGCTGCCACCTTCGGCCACATCAATCAGGCAGTCGAACGCCTGTTGCAGCATCGAGCCGCGCACCCCGCCGTCAGTGTCCATCAGGAACAAGGCTTCGAACTCGGGGTGGACCGCGAAAAGGCGTTTATAGATCGCTGGTGCCGGATCACCTTCGCGCGTGGCGAAGGTTTCCAAGCTATTCAAAATCAGGTCCGCGTTGCTCATGCCGTTTCACTCCTCGGCGCCGTTCTCGGCCTTGTCCTGCTTTGCTGGATCATATTTGGCGAACCAGCCCATGATATTGTCCGTCTTGGCAATCAGGCGGCTGGGGCGCGATGCGATATAGTGCGGTGAGCCCGGTATGCGGATATAGGCTGTATCGACACCATTCATCTTCAGCGCGGTGTAGAACTGCTCGGCTTCCCAGGGCGGCGTGCGCCAGTCTTCCTCACCCACCATCACCAGCGTCGGTGTCACCACCTTGTCCATGTAGCGGATCGGGGAGTGCTTCAGGAAGGCTTCCGGGTCCGACCAGGGCTCGGCGCGTATCCAGTGACGCCGCACGACCTGTGCGATGTCGCCGGCCAGCGCCATCGTCATCCAGTTGATCACAGGCTTGATAGAAGCGGCAGCCGCGAACCGGTCAGTCTGCGTCACGATCCAGGCGGTCAGGATGCCTCCGCCCGATCCGCCGGTGACGAACAGGCGTTCGGGATCGACATATTTGCGGGCCACCATCTCGTCGACCACGCTCATCAGGTCGTGATAATCATTGCCGGGATAGGCGAGGTCGATCTCCAGGGCAAAATCTTCGCCATAGCCGGTCGATCCGCGCGGGTTGGACCAAACGGTGACATAGCCTTCTGCCGCATAGCGTTGAATCTCGCTCGCGAAGTACGGACCGTACATTGAGTAGGGGCCGCCATGGATTTCCAGGATCAGCGGGAAGCTGCCATCGGCCTTGAAGTCCGGCGGGAAGGCGACCCATGCTTCGATCTCCAGACCATCATGGCTGGAGGCAACCTTCACCTCTTCCACGCGCGCCATGTCGAGATAGGGCAATACGTCTGCATTGAGTTCGGTCAGCACTTTCGCGTTCTTGCCGTCCATACCGACGACGCCAACCTCGCTCGGCCGGTCTGCGAATCCTGCCATATATGAGACGACTGGCTTGCGGCCGCCGCTGACGGTGAAGCTGCCATTCGCATAGGGTCGGCCAATCGAACCGCCGCCAATGCCGGTCACCACTTGCGTGACCTTGCCCTTCAGGTCGACCCGGAACAGGCTCAGCATGCCATGGTCTTCTGACAGGACCAGCAGGCTCTTGCCGTCCGGTGCCCATTCGGTCTGGCCAATGTCGCCCGGAAAGTCGGCGGCCAGTGCGCGCGCATTGGTGCCGTCGGCATTCATCAGGTAAAGATCGGCTTGCTGATAGGACAGCGTCTTGTCGTCAAAGCCGCGATAGGCAATCGTCTTTCCATCGGGCGATACGGCGGGATCGAAATCCGGGCCGTCCCGGCTGGTCAGCGGCGTCACTGACAGGTCCGACAATTCCACCGCGTAGATTTCGCTCTCGATCGGGTCCATGTCCCGGTCTTCGGCGGCATTGCCTGAAACCAGCAGCGTATCATTGTCGAGCCAGGCTGGCCCGCCCATGTCGGCCTCGCCAAAGGTCACCTGCCGTGGTGTGCCGCCATCAACCGGCAGCACGAAGACCTGCGTCGCGCCGTCTTCCAGGTATCCCGCGCCATCGAAGCGGAAGGTCAGGTCGTCAATCACTTTCACGCCGGCGTTCCACGTCGCGCCCTCGGGCGGTGTCGGTGCCTTGGCAAAGCTTGGGGACTCGCCCTTCACGAACATGCTGAAGGCGACATGCTTGCCGTCCGGTGACCAGGTCGCCTCAGACGGGCCTTCCAGAAACTGGGCCAGCGGGAAACTGCGGCCGCTGTCCAAATAGAGCACGCGTACTTCCGGCTTGCCGCCCGTCGCGGTCGAATACACCATCCGGCTGCCATCGGGCGACCAGCGCGGCGAGGATGCGCCTGCACCGCCGGTCACCAGCGGCCGGTTGCTGCCATCGGACAGGTCCAGGATCCAGATATGGCCCGTGTCCTTGTCAGTCATCCTGTCCATGGAATGGCGCACATAGGCGACCGTCTTGCCGTCAGGGGAAATTTGCGGGTCGGTCGCATACTCAATGTCGAACACGCGGTCTGCCGTGAAGCGCTTGGATGGGGCTTCATCCTCTTTCGCCGCGGCGGCGCCTGCCAGGAGGAGCGCGTAAGCGCCTGCCATCAAGATGTGCCGATAGTTCATTACTGTCCCCACTGTCTATTTTGATCTCAAAACCTACCAGCAGCAACGAGTAGCGACAATGACTTCGCGATTCGATTCACGGCGACTCATTCCCACCCTTGCGATTCGCGCCTTCCCCGCGCATATAGCCCGGAGGAGGCAGGTGGCGGACGGGCCATTCGCCAATCGGGTCAGATCGGGAACGAAGCAGCCCCAACGATTTCAGCCCGGGTCGTTCGCCTGTCTCCGCCTTTTCACGCCATTCCCGAAATTCTGGTCTGCGTCGGATCGCCCGCCGCACGAATTGTGGAATACGTGTTCGCCTGTATGGACAGGTGATCCCGCTTGGCATTAACTGCATGTTAACTGGAATTCCACGCCCTTTTTGACGGTTTTAAGAAAAGTCCCGTTGACCCCATGTTAACCTTCCGACACTATATGTTGTGTCAGGAGAGAAGTTGGGGGCCATATCTGGCTACCGGGGGCTTCAGTTCCTATATATCAATGAAACTGGAGGGCTGCACATGTCTGCATCCGAGGCGAAGTCTGTGACCAAAAATACGCCGCGTAAAGGCAAGCCAAAGGCTGACGCTGAAGCGCAATTGCGTGTGGTTGAAGGCTCTCCGGTGAAGACCGATCCTTCCCGCGACGCACTGCTCACCGAATTCGGCAAGACCACGCTGCGCGACCGCTACCTGCTGCCCGGCGAGTCCTATCAGGACATGTTCGCCCGCGTGTCGACGGCCTTTGCTGACGACGCAGACCATGCCCAGCGCCTCTACGACTACATGTCCAAGCTCTGGTTCATGCCATCCACGCCTGTTCTCTCGAATGGCGGCGCGGCCCGCGGCCTGCCAATTTCCTGCTTCCTCAACCAGGTTGGCGATTCGCTTGATGATATCGTCGAAACCTGGACCGAGAATGTCTGGCTCGCTTCCAATGGCGGCGGCATCGGCACCTATTGGGGCAATGTCCGTTCGATCGGTGAGAAGGTTGGCCAGAATGGCCAGACGTCCGGCATCATCCCGTTCATACGCGTGATGGATTCGCTCACACTGGCGATCAGCCAGGGCTCGCTGCGCCGGGGGTCGGCTGCGTGCTATCTCGACTGCCACCACCCGGAAATCGAGGAATTCCTCGAAATTCGTAAAGCGTCGGGCGATTTCAACCGCAAGAGCCTCAACCTGCACCACGGCATCAACATCACCGACGCCTTCATGGAAGCGGTTCGCGCCGACGAGGATTTCGGTCTGATCAGCCCGAAATCCGGCGAAGTCGTGCGCACTATCAATGCCCGCAAGCTTTGGCAGAAGATTCTCGAGCTGCGCATGCAGACCGGCGAGCCCTATCTCCTGTTCACCGATACCGTGAACAATTCGATGCCCGCTCACCAGCGCAAACTGGGCCTCAAGGTCACCCAGTCGAACCTCTGCTCGGAAATCACGCTGCCAACCGGCATCGACCATCGCGGCCAGGACCGGACGGCTGTCTGCTGCCTGTCCTCGGTCAATGCCGAAAAGTTCATGGAATGGTCGAAAGACGAGCATTTCCTGGAAGACATCTTCCGCTTTCTCGACAACGTCCTCGAAGACTTCATCGAACGCGCGCCGCCGGAGATGGCCCGCGCCGTCTATTCCGCCAAGCGCGAACGCTCGGTCGGCCTCGGCCTGATGGGCCTGCACTCCTTCCTCCAGTCGATGAACGTTTCGATGGAAGGTGCGATGGCCAAGGTGTGGAACGAGAAGATGTTCAAACACATCCGCCAGGGCGCTGATGCGGCCTCGGTCAAGCTCGCCAAGGAGCGTGGCCCCTGCGAGGATGCCCGCGACGTCGGCATGATGGCCCGCTTCAGCCACAAGCTGGCCGTGGCGCCCACAGCGTCGATCTCAATCATCTGCGGCGGCACGTCGGCTGGCATCGAGCCGATCCCGGCGAACGTCTACACGCACAAGACGCTGTCTGGCTCGTTCACGGTCAAGAACCAGCAACTTGAAGCCCTGCTCGACAAGAAGGGCCTCAATACTGACGATATCTGGACATCGATCCTTGAGCATGAAGGCTCGGTTCAGCACCTCGACTGCCTCGACGAGCACGAGAAGAACGTCTTCAAGACGGCCTTCGAACTCGACCAGCGCTGGATCATCGAGCTTGCGGCTGACCGCACGCCCTATATCTGCCAGTCGCAGTCGCTGAACCTCTTCCTCAAGGGCGACGTGTCCAAGTGGGACTTGCACATGCTGCACTGGACGGCCTGGGAGCGCGGCCTGAAATCGCTCTACTACTGCCGGTCCAAGTCGGTGCAGCGCGCAGCCTTTGCCGGTTCAGAGCGGATCCAGGGTGAAACCATGGACACACCGAACACCGATTACGACGAGTGCCTTGCCTGCCAATAAGCGGTGATGCTCTCATCTGCGATCATGCGGCCGGTCCGGAAACGGACTGGCCGCTTTTCGTTCGAAGGTGGAAAAGCCGGCTGCCCGGAATTCACGCAAACCTTGGGGAAATTGCCCCAATTCAAACAAATATATCTACAGATTAACAACGCGGATGGCCCGTTTGGCCCCGTTCTTGCGGGAAAAAACCAAAAGATTGCGGGTTGTGGAACAAGAACTACAGGTGAGCGTTGGATCAACCAGAATTAATCTTTTGAGAGCTAAAGGCGTTTGGGTATGGTGTGCCCTTTATGCTACATTAAGCGCGGTAAGGTCTAATTCTCTATAAGCATAAGCGTGCGAGAATTAGTCATGAAGGGTATAAGGCGTATGGTATTCGCAGTAGCCTCTACAGTGTTGACGCTAGCCTGCCAGGGTTGTGTCTCGACGTCTCCACATGATTCGGCCCGGTCCGAACCGGCCGTGCCGCCATCGCTCGGCATGATCACCGCGATGCCTACAGCGCTCGGCACAAGCTCAATCCAGTCACAGACGCCTGAAGCCATCTCGGTTCATGTCGTCGACAGCGCTCCGGCGCGCTTTTCCGGCACTGTGATGGGCGTCCTTCCAGCCCCGGTTGCCCAATTTGAAGGCGCGACTCCAGCAACGTTTGGTATCATGCCCGGCATCGTCTCGGCCGAACTGCCTGAACTCGCATGGACCGGCAGCCCCGCACTCGTTGCCATCGCAGCCGAACGTGGCAAGAGCCGTCTCTCCGTGCCAACCCAGATCGAAAAAGACATCGCAGCCGAAGTGGCCTTCTCCGCGCCGAGCGAGTTGACGGGCCTGAAATTCGACGTGGGCGTTGCCCCGCGCATCGTGGTGCGGGAAGAGGGCGAATTGCAGACCAAGCGCGTCGGCGGTGAAGTCCGTATCGGTCGCGACCTGAACATCCTCGACAAGAATGGTCAGCCAAAAGGCTGGTACATCTTCGCTGGTGCTGACGGCGAAGCGCTGATCTGGGATGCAGGCAACTCCAGCCTCGCCCCGAATTTGAAGGATATGTCCCTGTCGGATCAGGTCACTGTGGGTGACCTTCAGGCTGGTGTTTCTGTCCAGCGCGCAGGCGGTGAACTGTCGCTCAGTTACATCCGCCGCGAGGTCAAATACGAGGACCGTAATGGCGGCATCAGCGACACTGAAGATTTCGCAGGTGTAAGTTTCACGATGCGTCGATAGATGATATCTCCCCGGCCATGATAAAGGCCCAGATACATTTCGGGGTCGCGCTGGTCGCGGCCCTTTTTATTGCGCCACTGGCTCAGGGCCAGGAGGTGAAGAAACCGGCTGTCACGTCGCTGACGGTCGAGAATGATAAATTTGGTGGCGGCACAGACCGCAACTATTCCAATGGCCTGCGTTTCGAGCGGGTCTCCGCAGCCGATGAGATATTCCCGGCGCTGGAATGGGTAGCTGACCGGATTCCGTATCTTGATCTCGACCGTAAGGAACTGCGCCAGGGGTTCGCGCTCTCGCACACCATCTTCACACCGGAAGACAAGACGCTCGCCGTGCCTGATCCGACCGATCGGCCCTATGCGGCGTGGCTGTATGCATCAGGCACCATCGTGGCTGCCAGCGCCAACACGCAGGACACGTTGCAGGTCAATCTCGGCGTTGTCGGGCCGTCAGCCGGGGGCGAGTTCGTCCAGAACAATTTCCACCGCGTGATCGGGGTTGCCGAGGCGCAGGGTTGGACCGCCCAACTGCGCGACGAACCCGGCATTGAAATCATCGCCCAGCGTCTGCATCGCATTCCGGGGCCAGACCTGCCGCTTGGCGTTGAAACCGATCTCGGCTTCGATATCGGCGGTGCCATCGGCAATGTTCGCACCTACGGCTCCACCGGCCTGACGGCACGGATCGGCTGGGATCTTGATTCCAGTTTCGGGCCGCCGCGCATTCGCCCGGCCCTGTCCGGCGCAGGTGAGTTCATTCCGGGAACAGATGAAAACCCGCTAGGGGGCTATTTCTTTGTCGGGGCCAGTGGCCGCGCGATTGGCCGCGACATGTTCCTTGATGGCAATCTCTGGCGCGACGGTCCGCGGGTCGATGACCGCAAGACATTCGTCGGCGACCTCCAGGCTGGCCTCGCGGTCCACTACCGCGAAGTCCAACTGGCTTTCACTTATGTGAACCGCACCGAGGAATTCGACTCCCAGATCACGCCGCAACGCTTTGGCGCGTTCTCGATCTCGATCGCGCACTAAAGCGTCGCGATATCGATCACGAACCGGTATTTCACGTCGCCTTTGACCACGCGGTCATAGGCAGCGTTGATATCCTTCATTTCAATGATTTCGACATCGCTGGTCACGCCATGCTCGGCGCAGAAATCCAGCATCTCCTGTGTCTCCTCGATGCCGCCAATGCCTGATCCCGCGAGGCGCCGGCGTCCGGCCAGTAACAGGCCGCCATGCATCTCTTCCAGCGGTTCGATCGCGCCGACCAGCACCATTGTCGCATTGCGCGCCAGCAGCATCAGATACGGGTTCAGGTCGTGTTTGACCGGCACGGTGTTCAACAGGAAGTCAAAGCTGCCCCGGTGAGCCTTCATCGCGTCACGGTCACTGGAGATCAGTACATCATGCGCGCCCAGCCGTTTGGCATCGGCGCCCTTTTCCGGCGAGGTCGTGATCATCACCACTTCACAGCCCAGCGCCACGGCGAATTTTACGCCCATATGGCCAAGCCCGCCGAGGCCGATCACGCCAACCTTGTCGCCTTTCTTGACGTTCCAGTGCTTTAGCGGAGACCAGCTGGTAATACCTGCGCACAGCAGCGGCGCCACTTCTGCCGGGTTCAGCTTGTCGGAGACTTTCAGCACGAATTCATCGCGCACCACGATCTGCTTGGAATAGCCGCCATAGGTCGGTCCGCCGATTACGGGCTCGGTCCCGCCATAGGTGCCAACCGATCCTTTCTCGCAATATTGCTCGTCGCCGTCGGTACAGGCGGGGCAGGCGAGGCAGGCATCCACCAGGCATCCCACCCCAACCGTATCGCCCACCTTGTGCTTGGTTACGTCCGCGCCGATCGCGCCCACGCGCCCAACAATCTCGTGGCCGGGTACGATGGGATATTTCGTCCGGCCCCATTCATTGCGCGCTGTGTGAATGTCGCTGTGGCACACCCCGCACCAGGTGATGTCGATCAGAACGTCATTCGGCTGCAGGTCGCGTCGGTCTATCTCGAAAGGCTCGACCGGTGTCTCAGGTCCTTGTGCAGCATAGGCAGCAACGCGCATCGTGTTTCCTCTCATTTATCATTCTGGCCAAGGTCGCATGACTTGTCGCGAAGAGTCGAGACGCATGCGAGTTGCTGTCCCCCGGAATGAGACGATACAGTCACGCAGCGACGCATCGCGAGGGATTGCGCACCATGGTCATTATTCTCAACGGTACCAGCAGCGCCGGCAAGTCCTCGCTCGCCCGGGCGCTTCAGGGCGTGGCGGCTGCGCCCTTCCTGCACGTGCGGATGGATGCCTTCCTTGAAATGATGCCGCCGCGCTATGCCGATCATCCCGACGCCTTTGCTTTCCTGGAACTGGCGGGACGGGAGCCGGCGGAAACGGCTGTCGAGACCGGACCCTATGGCGTCAGGGTGATGCAGGGCATGCGCAGCGCGATTGCCGCCATGGCCGGGCACGGCCTGAACCTCATCATTGACGATGTTTTCCTGGACGAGGAGCAGGCCGCGTATGACCGGCTGCTCGATGACCATGATGTGCGTTTCGTTCGGGTCGACGCGGCTCTCGACATGGCCGAGCGCCGTGAACGCCAGCGCGGCGACCGCGATATCGGGCTGGCGCGTTGGCAGTTCACCCGTGTGCACCGGGATGTGCGCTATGATTTTGCTGTCGATACGACCCACGCGACGCCTGAAGACTGTGCCCGACAGATCGCTGAAAAATTCGGTCTCTGACGCACGTCACCCCGCCTTCCGAAACGTCAGGCTGATCCGGCGGGCGCCAACGCTCTCATGCACACCCGCCTTGATCGGCAGAACGCCATGATAGGCCAGCCGCGCGCTGCGCCCGAAAACCAGCGCGTCGCCATGCTCCAGCAGCACGGTCTGCTTCGGCCCGGTGCGCGTTGTGCCGCCAATCGTGAACCGGCCGGGCAGGCCCAGCGAGACAGATACAACCGGCTGGCCAAGGTCCTGCTCGTCCCGGTCCTGATGCGCCGTCAGCCGCGCGCCAACCTCATAGCAATTGATCAGGCAGGCATCAGGATCAAAGTCCGGCGCGCCAAAGGCTGTTGCCGCCCGCGTCGCCACATCGCGAAACACGCCCGGCATGTCCGGCCACTGCCGCCCACTCAACGAGTCCAGGGGATCGTAGCGATAGCCAGTGCGGTCGGATACCCAGCCGACAGCGCCGCAATTCGTCATCGAAACGGACATGGTCTTGCCACCCGGCGTCACCAGGTGCCGGAAGGGCGCCGCCGCCAGCACGGGCTGCAGCGCCTCCCACAGCATTGCCACGTCGGCAAAGTCCGGCAGGTGCAGCACGCCGTCGCCATGCCATATTTCGCCCGGCCGCAGGTTGCTCAGCAGGTCAGCCATCACTTCGCATCATGGAAGATGATCCCTGCCGCAAACCGCGTTCCCCGGCGCAGGGTGCTGACACCGTGGCGCATCTTCACGCGATAGTCGCCGCGCGTGCCTTTTACGGGCCGGTCGTTCACGGCGAACACAATGGCTTCGCCTGCGCGCATCGGCACGACATGCGCCCGCGATTGCATCCTTGGCCTCTGCTCGGTCAACACGAATTCACCTCCGTCAAAATCCTCACCAGGCTCACTCAACAGAATAACGATCTGGAGAGGGAAAACGATCCCGCCATACAGGTCCTGATGCAGGCAGTTATAGTCGCCGTCGCGATAGGATAGGATCAGTGGAGTCGGCCATTCCTGTCCCGCTGCATGGCACGTCTTCAGAAAGTTGGCGTGGTCAGCCGGATAACGCGTATCCAGCCGCATGCGCTCTGCCCAGCGATTGGCTATCGCGGCGCACCCAGGATACAGCGCGTCGCGCAGGCCTGCGATCAGGCCGGGCAGGGGATAGCGGAAATACTTGTATTCGCCCCGCCCAAAGCCATGGCGCGCCATATGCACATGGCTGCGATAAGGGGCGTTGTCTCCAAATGCGCCCGACAGCACAGCCCGGGCCTCTGCATCCAGCAGGACGCCAAGCGAGGCAAAGCCCTGTCCATCCAGCGCCGCCTCAGCCGCTGCCCAGTCAATATCCGCGACGTCCATGTTGACTTCCTGCCTGATCACAACACCCGCTATAGATTGGCCCGGTCATGCCCGCATTCCGATTCATGCGGCTTGATGTGTGCGTCCTTGCGCGGCTAAACAGCAGCACCCGCAACTCGCACCTCCCGGAGACTGGACATGGGGAAACATACAGCCACCGTCAGATGGTCGCGCGGCGACGATGATTTCAAGGCAAACAAGCATTCACGCGCGCACGAGTGGGAATTTGACGGCGGCCTGAAAGTCCCGGCTTCGGCTTCGCCTGACATTGTCCCGCTGCCCTATGCCGTGGCCGAGAATGTCGACCCGGAAGAAGCCTTCGTCGCGTCGATCTCCAGCTGCCACATGCTGTTCTATCTCCACAAGGCGCGCGATGAGGGCTTTGTCGTCAACAGCTATGAAGACAATGCGGTTGGAGTGCTCGCGAAGAATGCGGCGGGGCGCATGGCGATCACCCGGGTCACCCTGAACCCGGTCGTCACCTATCAGGGACAGGCACCGTCACCCGAGCAGGTCGAGTCTTTGCACCATCAGGCCCACGAGTTGTGCTTCATCGCCAATTCGACCACGACGGAAATCACGACCAACACGGCCAGCTCCTAGGCGGAAAAATTTTCAGCAGGCGCCGCATTGCTCCCCTTGCCGGTGCCCCCCATCTGAATGTCCAGGCCGACAGCATTGCCCGATTACCCGGCCCGGAAACCCTTCCCGCCATGACGCTCGATTTCCTGACGCCCGAAATGATTCAGGCGTTCTTCGCCGTGATCGCGATTGATCTTGTTCTGGCCGGTGACAATGCCGTCGTCATCGGCATGGCCGCCGCTGGCCTGCCTGCGCATCAGCGCGGCAAGGCCATCCTGATCGGCATCCTCGCCGCCACGGTCCTGCGCATCGTCTTCGCGCTCATCGCGGCAGAGCTGCTCCTGATCGTGGGCCTCCTGTTTGCCGGCGGCATCCTCCTGCTCTGGGTCGCATGGAAAATGTGGCGCGAGCTGCGCGACAGCGCCGCCCATGCCGCACAAGAGGCGCTCGCCGCGGCCGACCTTGATGGCGACGGCACTGTCGCCGGTCAGGCTCCCGGCAAGAGCCTGCGCGCCGCCGTCACCCAGATCATTCTCGCCGACGTCTCCATGTCTCTCGATAATGTGCTCGGAGTCGCAGGCGCGGCGCGCGAACACCCCTATGTCCTCGTCTTCGGTCTCACACTCTCCATCCTGCTGATGGGACTGGCCTCATCCTTCATCGCCCGCATCCTGACCCGCCACCGCTGGATCGCCTTTGTTGGTCTCGCGGTCATCCTCTACGTTGCGCTTCACATGATGTGGCAGGGCGGTCTGGAGCTCTGCAATGAAGGCCTGCCAATGCTCGACATGGGCGTTCCGGCCGCCTGCAATACCAGGCACTAGGCGTCTGACGAATCCATCTTGCGGGCCGCACGGTACAGGCAGATAATATAGGTGTGCCAGCGCCTGCTGGTGTTCTCACGGAAAATGAAACTCACATGGGCCGCTTCCCGAAAGCCCTGGTCATGACCCTCCTCATCATGGAGATCACGGCCATCGTCGCGCTGACAACTGTCTGGACATCCCTGTCCGAGCTTCATGCCAGCCAGGTCATCATCAACATTGCGCTTGGCCTCTCGGTCGTCGGCCTCGGCGTGCTGGCCGTCATGGTCTTCTGCCGCGCAATGGCCGCTGAGCGTCGCCTCGAAAACAGTGTGGACCTGGATCTGGTCGCAGCGGTTGAGCTGTTCCCCGAACCGGCATCCGCAAGACCCGCACTGAACGCCATTGGCCCCGTAACCGGGCCCAACCTGTCAGGCGGCGTGTTGCTTGCGGTTGGCCAACCAGTCGTCCATCGCGTGGAATGACAGCGGGCGGCTGAACAGGAAGCCCTGCATCATTTCGCACCCTGCAGAGGTTACAAAGGCCGATTGCAGCTTGGTCTCGATGCCTTCTGCCACGACGCTCACGTCAAGCGTACGCGCCAATTGCATGATCGAGGTCATAAGGTCCGAGATCTTGGCATTCGTGCCGATACCCTGGATCAGGGACCGGTCGATCTTGAGCTTGTCGAGTGGCAGGTCGAGCAGGGCGCGCAGATTGGAAAAACCCGTTCCATAATCATCCAGCGCAATCTTGACGCCAGCGGCGCTCAGACGTGAAATATTGGCGTGGGCAGCGGCCAGGTCATTGATAATCGAGGTTTCAACGATCTCTATACAGATATGCTGTGGCCGCACGCCCGCCTGTTCGAGATTGGTCAGGAATTGTTCGGAAAAGTCACGCGTCACGATATCCAGGGGCGAGGCGTTCACGGACAGGTAGTCGATTTTTCCGGCATTCAGCCAGGCTGCCGTTTCCCGGCACGCGCGCTTCAGCATGGCCGCGTCGAGTGTCGTGCCAAGTCCGCACTCCTGCGCCAGGTCGAAGAATTCATCGGGCGGGACGAGGCCGAGCGTTGGATGCGCCCAGCGTGCCAGCGCCTCAACGGCGCACACTTTGCGGGTGCGGGTGCAGATAATGGGCTGGTAATGGGGTTCTATATTCTCGTTGGTAATCGCGTCCGGCAGGTCGCGCACCAGCTTCAGGCGCCGCGTCAGTCCCGCACTGATCGTTTCGTCGAACGACTGGACAATGCCACGTCCGCGCCGCTTGGCGATGATCAGCGCGACATCTGCGTGGCGCATGAGGTGGTCGGCATCCAGCGCATCTTCGGTAAAGATCGAGAATCCGACCGATCCCGATATCGGGATCTTCCGGCCTGCGACGCGCAGGGGCCGGAAGACATACTTGCGGGCATCCTCCAGCCCGGCGAGCATTTTCTCCTCATCGGCTTCAGGTAACTCGGTCAGGATGGCAAATTCGTCGCCACCCCACCGCGCAACTGAAAATACGTCTGGCAATTCGGTCAGGCGCTGGCCGACTGTCTTCAAAACCAGGTCGCCTGTCGGATGGCCGTAGCGATCATTGATTCGCTTGAAATGGTCGACATCCATCAGCGCCAGGCCAAACCGACGCGATTTGGCACCATAGGCTTCGACCGACGCGGCGAGGTCGTTTTCAAAGCCAAGCCGGTTCTTCAGCCCGGTGGCGGCATCCGTCTGGGCGATGTCCATCGCCGCTTTCTCTTTCAGTTCGGCGACGGAGAGACGGTCTTCCAGTTCCGTCGCTCGCCGGGCAGAGCTTTCACGCAGCCGCTGCAGCTGCACGCCCGCTTCCTTGATCTCGGCCTCGTAATTGTCCTTGGTCGTGTTCAGCGTCTCCGTCGTGGTGACGGAGGCCAGGATGATGGCAACCAGGCCCACCGTCCCATCCGGAAACGTGTAGGGAACCTTGCGCGTCAACGCGAAGATGTCCGGCCCGATCTCTTCCTCGTTGATGCTTTCCTCGCCGGCAAACACGCGTCGGTCTTCCGTCCAGAAAACCTTCACCTGGTCGGCCGGGAAAAAGGCGCGATCATCCTTTCCAAGGTAATCGCGATGCCCGATCAGTTCTTCGAAAGCGGCATTGCCATAAATCCACTGGTGCTTCGCGTTTTTCGCAAACACAGGGTAGGGCAAGACGTCGAAGATTCGCTGCAGGTCGACCGAGGGGATCATTTTTTCCGTCCGCCATGCCCGAGACCCACGCGATCAGGCGTGGAGGCCCCTGCCGGGCTGGCTGGTTCGATCTGGGGCGCCGCACGGTTCATGCCGTCATGTCTAACGCTCTGATCATAACCAATTTCCTAATGTGGGTGGTAAAGAGCAGGGCAAACGCAATCCTCAGTAGAATATGCCTTTTTTGAACCGTCAGCGTGAAGGCAGCCATGAACCATTCGGCGCACATTTGCGGCCTTTGCACGCGGGACTCATTCATTCCAATCGGTTAGGGTGTGCGTCAACGTAGATTGCTCGAAAATTCGCCAAATCCGCATTTCTTGTGGGCATCCCTGTGGACAAGTGTCGCAGAGATTACCGGAACATCTTGCGGCATTAACCTGAATGAAGCACTATATGTGGTGTATATTGCTCCATACATCGACATGAACACCAAGGAGGCCCTGATGGCTGACGGAAATTCCAATGTGCCCGGACTGCTCACCCCGAGCTTTGCGTACAAGCCGTTCCGCTACCCGTGGGCTTATGATTTCTGGAAGAAGCAGCAGCAGGTCCACTGGATGCCCGAAGAGGTGCCACTGGGCGAGGACTGCAAGGACTGGGCGGTCAAGCTGTCCGACGGCGAGCGCAATCTGCTGACCCAGATCTTCCGCTTCTTCACGCAGTCCGACGTGGAAGTCGGTGCCAACTACATGACCAACTACATGCCCCTGTTCAAACCAACAGAGGTGTCCATGATGCTGGCCTCCTTCTCCAACATGGAGACGATCCACATCGCGGCCTACGCCCTGTTGCTGGAAACCATCGGCATGCCCGATTCGGAATTCTCGGCCTTCATGGAATACCAGGAGATGTCGGCCAAGCATGACTATCTCGGCCAGTTCGGCTGTGAGACGAACGAAGACATCGCCGTCTCCATGGCCGTCTTCGGCGCCTTCACCGAGGGGCTGCAACTGTTCGCCAGCTTCGCCATGCTGATGAACTTCCCGCGCTTCAACAAGATGAAGGGCATGGGCCAGATCGTGACATGGTCGATCCGCGACGAGTCGCTCCATTGCGAAGGCATGATCAAGCTGTTCCACGCCTTCTGCGCCGAAACCGGCGTGATGACGGATGAACTGCGCGAGAAGATCCGCGAAAACTGCCGCACCGTGGTCGCGCTGGAAGACAAGTTCATCGAACTGGCTTTCGAGGCCGGAGAGATCGAAGGCATGACGCCCGACGATATCAAGCAATATATCCGCTATATCGCCGACTGGCGTCTCGGCCAGCTCAAGCTGGAACCGATCTACGGCATCACCAAGCACCCGCTGCCCTGGCTGTCGGAAATCCTCAACGGAGTCGAGCACGCAAACTTCTTCGAACAGCGCGCCACTGAATATTCCAAGGGCGCGACCCGCGGTGACTGGCACGGCGATGACGGCGTCTGGACAAACTTCGACAAGCGCAAACCTGCGGAAGTTCCTGCCGAATAGGCGGCTCTATCCGAGCGCACAATTCCCAAAGGCCCCACCGAAAGGTGCGGGCCTTTTTGCGTCTGTGCCTACGTGTCCGCAACAAACAGGCGTTGCGCCACGTCCTGCATGTGCTTGATATATTTGCGCTGTGACCATTCGCGGTCGATGCGCAAATGTTCCCAATTGCGTACCGACAGCAGTGTCCACAACAGGTCGCTGGCATCTTTCACGCCATAGTCCGGGTTCAGCTTGCCGTCGGCCTTCAGCGCTTTGATCGCGGCCTCGCATCCTTCCCACATGTCCTGCATGCGCTGGCGCCAGGCGGCTGTGGCCTCCTCATCATTCATCGCCATCAGGGCGCGGGCCACGCCATAGATTTCGGGGATGTAATCGGTCCACGCGGCGATATAGGCCTCCAGCCGGGCGACTCCGCTGGGTGCCGCGCGGCTGGCGGCCAGGCGGTCATCAGATGATTTCAGCTCGTCGACATAAAGCGTTACCGCGATAAGCAATTCCGTCCGCGTGCGGAAATACAGGTACAGCGTCTGGCGCGTGACGCCGGCCTCCTTCGCTACATCGCTGACGCGCACCGTGTCGCCGTCGGCGGACTCCATGCGTTTCAGCGCGGCGTTGAGAATACGAATGCGGGTTTCGGGCACTTGATTTGACATGGTGTAAGATTAATGCAATTTGACACGATGTCAATTGACACGATGTAAAATGAGAAAGGATTTCCCATGTCTGTCACCCTTGTCCTGACGGCCTTTTCCGTCATCGCCTGCGCCCTTGTCGCCGGCGTGTTCCTCACATTCTCCGATTTCGTCATGCGCTCGCTGGATCATACCGCCCGGTCAGGCGGCATCGAGGCGATGCAGGTCATCAATCGCGAAGTGTTCCGAACCCTGTTCATGGTCTTGCTCATCGGCATGGCTTTCGTCTCGCCCGTCCTGATGGCGCTCGCGATGTGGCAGCTTTCCGGCGCCGCGCAAATGCTCGTCCTGTCGGGCGGCGCGCTCTACCTCGCCCTGGTCTTCGGCGTCACGGTCGCTGGCAATGTGCCGCTCAACACGCGGCTTGAGGCCCTGTCGCCCACCAGCCCGGATGCCGGACCCTTCTGGTCAACCACATTCTATCCGCGCTGGACCCGGTTCAACCATATCCGCACGGTCGGCGCGGCGGCGGCGTCCCTCTGCTTCCTGCTCGCCTGCCTTCTTCCCGTTCACGCTTAGCTTCGTTGGAAAAAGACATGTCAAAATCACTGATTACACGCGGCGTTCTCGTCCTTGCGGGCCTCATCGGCCTGATCGTCGGCGCAGGCATCCTGTTCGCACCGGTTGCCTTCCACGCCACCAGCGGCATCCATCTTGGCGGCGACGTAAATCTCGCCAATGAAATGCGCGCGGCGGGCGGGCCGCTGATCGCGGGCGGCCTGTTCGTGCTCGCCGGCGCCGTCTGGCAGCGGTTCACGCTGCCGGCGCTGGGGCTCGCCACCGCGCTCTATCTTTCCTATGGCGCGGGCCGCCTGTTCAGCATGGCTGTGGATGGCATACCAAACCAGGAACTTGTCATGATTGCCATGCTGGAATGGGCCATCGGGGCGGCTTGCGGATGGGCGCTTCTGGTCCAGATCCGCAAGCGCGCCGTCGCTTCAGCTTAATTCGCCAGTTTGAATTCCAGTGGGTATTCAAGTCCGGTCACGCTCACGAACTGGCCGTCGACCAGTTGCGGTGCGAATTCGGCCTTCAGCACAGACCGTTCGGCCTCGCTCTTGAACACCGCATCCGTGCAGGCGGCGGTCACATTGAACGGCTTGCCGCGCGTATCAATCGCAAAGGCGACATTGCAGGTTCCCGACAGGCCGCGCGAAGCTGCCTTGCTCGGATAGGTCGGCATGGGTGGGCGGATCACCTGATAGCCGCGAGACGACACCACAACCGGGGAAATGGTCGGCAGGTTCATGCGGACGGGCAGCATTGAAGGCACCGCGCCTGCGATCACAGGTGTCGGCAGCATGACGTCGCTCTTGGTCGCTGAAATCGCTGGCGGCGGGGGTGGCTTTGCCGCGTCGTCGATCATTTGTGGTTTGGGGCGCTTCCGGATCGCGTCATTCGTTTCCGGCAGTTGCGGCGTGATCTTGGTTAGGACGTAAGAACTGGGTTTCGCCAGCATCACCTCTTTCACCGTGATCAGTGAATTCATGATCAGGAACAGGCCATAGGCGACGGGCAGGGCGAGCAGGGCGGCCATCGGGGCGCGCGTGGCAGGTGTATTCAGCATGCATACTTCCTCCATTTTTATCAGGCCGGCCTTACGGTCCTGTACAATATTGTAATGTAATATTGTTACAAAAATGGCGCGCGTCAATCAAAATCGGGGCACGTGGTCCCTGCCCACTATGCTCAAGCGGTGTGTTTCAGGCCCGCAGCCTTGGCCGGCTTCCACAGGGCAGCATCCGGCCGGGCGAGGAAATAGCCCTGGCCCTTGCGCACGCCCAGCAATTTCAGCGTGTCCAGTTCATTCTGCGTCTCGATGCCTTCAGCGATGACCATCGCACTTGTTTCGCGGGCATAGAACATCAGTGCACCAACCAGGGCGCGGCGGGCCGCGTCCGTGTCGACATCGCGGGTCAGGCTCATGTCCAGTTTTACGATATCAGGGCGCAATTGCACGATATGGCGCAGTGAGGAATAGCCCGCACCGGCATCGTCAATGCCCAGTTTCAGGCCGCGCCGGCGAAGCGGCTCCAGCGCGTCCAGCAAAATGGCATAGTCATCGACCTGCGCATGCTCGGTGATTTCCAGCAGGATGCGGTGGAGCGGCTTGTCGTCGAACAGCTCGGCGAACGCGGGTGTCACGATCGTGGCAGGTGATGCGTTCACGGACAGGTACTGGTCACTTGCCAGGTCTGGCAGCTTGGCCAGCGCAAGCGCCATCGCGGCGATCTCCAGGCGTTCGGCCATGTCCACTTCGGCGGCTTCATTGAACCAGATATCAGGTGTGCGCGGCGGTTCGGCGGAAAAGCGGCTCAACGCCTCATACCCGACAGGTGTCATCTGGCCGAGGTCGAAAATCGGCTGGTAGACCAGCGAGAAGCCGCCACTCGACAGCACGTTTTCGATCCGGGCGCGCTTTTCGGCCCGCTGCCTGTCTTCGGCCACATCATTGTTGATCTGGCGCGTCGCAAGGTCTGCAAACACACGCATCGTCTCAAGGTCGCGTGCATTCAGCGTTTCATTGGGCTTGCGGCTGATGCAGCAGAACATGCCATAGGCGCTGCCATCCTTCAGCCGGATCGGGATGCTCATGTGCGAACCGATCGGGATCGCCGCCGTGATCGGCATCGACGCGGCCAGCGGTTCATTGGCCGTATTCGGGATCAGTTCCGGCAGGCGCCCTTCCAGGATGTGCTGGCAGTACACATCGTCCAGGCTGTGACTGTCGCCCACCTTGGCCAGCGCTTCCAGCCCGGGGGCGTCAACGCGGCGAAAGACAGACCGTCCGTCAACGAACTCCGACAGATAGGCGACATCCATGCCCAGATGCTTGCGCACGGCGGAAAGGGCCGATTGCAGAATATCGACGGGGCCGTCCGTCTGTGGGTCGATGTCGGACGTCAGTAGGTCTAGCGAGGTCATGGGAGATTCAGATCCTGTGTGGAAATAATCCATCACAGATGATGCTTGAATTGCCGTGAACCCGGTCGGGTAAATTTGATGTATCGTCTTGTCGACAGGTCAAGTGAGGGACCGCCAGTGGCCGTCGACGGTCCCTCCAACGCACAAGACCGGGAGGAAATGGCCTAGCGTTGTTCCGCGTCAGCGAGAACCATGACGTCATTGCTGGCAAATGTGCCTGACGCTGCAAGGCCTTCCTGTGCCTGCAATTCCTTGATCTTCGACACTGCCGACGCCACGAGCGACTTGGCGCACTTGGTGTCAGTGTAGAAGCCGGATGTACTTGCCGAATAGGTCGTGCACGCCGCCTTGGCCTGGGATTTGATGCTCTTCAGCACCTCGGCTGCGCCGGCTTCAGTCGCCAGCATGGCCTTGTCATAAGCAATGTCCACCGTGATCGGTGTTGTTTCCCGGGCAGATGCCATGGGAGCAAGCAGCACGGCAGCCGCGACGAGGGATGCGATTGGTTTCATCATGGGTATAGCCCTTTAGAAGTTAGCGTCGGAATAGTCCGACAGGAAACTCCCCCCGCAACTGAGCCTTATGATCACCGTCCCCGGCAATGCGCACGTGTGCGTATTGGCCAACCGGGAACAGCCAACTCATGCTGCACTGCAACAATGACCTCGCATTCGCAGCATGGCAACCGACGTTTTGCGAATTTTCGATCACGGCGCGTCCCTGCAACGGCCATCGCCTGAATAGCGGGCGCAATTGCCCAAAGCTTCATCTGAAACGGGTCAGATCATCCTGCCTTTGTCACATCTGCTATGCATTTATGACGCAACGGAGCGGCAGGTCGGGGGCGTTGAATAGTATGATAGTCATTATATTACAGTGCATTGGGGCGAATCGCGCCCTTTCTCCGGGAAAACGGCCGAATTTCATCCGCCACCCCCAGCCAGTCATGGCCGGTTGTCCCCAAACGTCATCTGCCATAGATTTTGCCAATAGCAGTCTGGCGCGGGTTTTGATTAGTAATTGAGAATCATTCGCACTATATCAATGGTATCAAACCGGAGTCACCTGATGCCCCGCAACCTGCTGAAAACTCTCACCTATAGTGCCATGCACCTGACGGTCGCCGTCACGGTGGCCTACGTGCTGACGCAAGACTGGCGCATCGCCCTTGGCGTTGGCGTGATCGAGCCCCTGGTCCAGACCGTCGCCTATACATTTCACGAACGACTCTGGCAGCGGGCAGGCAGCGGCGTTTCCCGGTACAGTCCTGCTGCTGCCTGATCGGCTGGACGGTCTGGGGCCGGAACAAGCCGTCAACAGCAGCGGGCGATTGACGTCGCGTCCCATTTCCGCCAATTGGGTGCATGACGAAACTCACTACACCTGAAGCCGTTGTTGATGCCCTCGAAGGCCTCTACAGCGAAGCCGTCGAGGCCCTGTCTGGCGCGCTCGATCTCTACCTCCACAAAGGCACGCCGCCGGATGCCAAGCTGCGCGACAGCGGTATTTTCTGCTATCCGCAAATCCGACTGACCTATGATCCGGATGGCCCACCGCCACCGATCAGCCGCGCCTTTGGCAAGATGTCGGAAGCCGGCACCTATATCTCCTCCTTCACCCGGCCGGATTTCTTCCGCGCCTACCTGATCGAGCAGCTCACCCCGCTGATGCGCGACTATGAGATCGACGTCTTTGTTGAGCGCTCCGGTCAGGAAATCCCCTACGCCTATGTCTGGGAACAGGGGCAGGCCGAAGGCCTTGAGGAAATTTCCCCGGCCGAACTCGCCCGCTGGTTCCCCAGCCCCAAGCTTGAGGACATTGGCGACGAAGTTGCCGATGGTGAATTGTTCGAGCCTTATGACACCCATCCGCTCGCTCTGTTCGATGCCCCGCGTGTCGACCTCTCGCTCAAACGCCTCCAGCACTATACCGGCACACCGGTCGAACATTTCCAGCACTATGTCCTGTTCACCAATTATCACCGCTATGTGGATGCCTTCTGTGACTGGGCCCTGACCCAGATTGACGGTGACAGCCATTACACATCGCTGTCCGTACCCGGCGGTCTTGAAGTGTCCACCGTCACCGATACGACCCGTGCGGAAATTGACGCCACCCCGTGGCGCCGTTTCCAGATGCCCGCCTACCACCTGCGCGCACCGAACGGCGCAGGCATCACGCTGGTCAATATCGGTGTCGGCCCGTCTAACGCGAAGACGATCACTGATCACCTCGCCGTTCTGCGTCCGCAGGTCTGGCTCATGGTCGGTCACTGTGGCGGCCTGCGCCACAGCCAGTCCATTGGCGACTATGTGCTCGCCCATGCCTACCTGCGTGAAGACCATGTCCTCGACGCCGTGCTGCCGCCGGAAATTCCGGTGCCGCCCATCGCCGAAGTCCAGGTCGCCCTGCAGGAAGCGGCTGCCCGCGTCACCGGCGAAACGGGTGATGCCCTCAAGCGCCGCCTGCGCACTGGCACTGTGGTCACGACAGACGATCGCAACTGGGAACTACGTTTCACCGCAACCGCCCGCCGGTTCAACAAGTCGCGCGCCATCGCCATCGACATGGAAAGCGCCACCATCGCCGCCAATGGCTATCGCCTGCGCGTGCCTTATGGCGTGCTGCTCTGCGTGTCGGACAAGCCGCTGCATGGTGAAATCAAGCTGCCCGGCGCGGCCAATCGCTTCTACGAGCGGGCCATCGGCGAACATATCCGTATCGGGATTGAAACGCTGGAACGCCTCGCCGCCGACAAGGGCGCCAAGATCCACAGCCGAAAACTCCGCGCCTTCGACGAACCACCGTTCAGGTAGAGTCACACCTCCCATCGCGCAGCGATGGGAGGTGTGGGCCGTCTACACCGCCGTTACAATCGCCCGCGCTTCATCTGACAGGAGCGCGATCAGTTCCGGTTCGCCCAATGCCTGCAGGTATTTGACGAAATCCCGCCCGCTGCCTTCCTTGGCCCCGGTCACCACGATCCGGTCGGCTAGCGCAACGAAATCATCAAGGTCATCCTTGAAGAAAATATCGCGCATGAATGTGTAGCGCCCCTTGTAACAACCAATCACAACCCACCGCCAGAACAGTAGTACGTCCTTGTCCTGCAACACGCCGGTTTCGATGGCCCGCATGATGCGCCGGATCCATCCGAGATAGAGTTGCAGGGCCGACACGCTGACTTCCGCGTCGGAGCTTACCACTGTGGAGGTTTCCACGAAGGCCACGGTCCGCTCGCCATCCCGGTATTTCCAGTCGCGCTCTGTCCCGGCGCGCCACTGGGTGTTGCGGTCCATCACGCTGATCAGTCGCACACGAACCGGCGCGCCGCCTGAGGCCTTGTCGACCACGCCTTCGGATTCGAGCACTTGCACGATCTGTTCATCCAGCTCCGTGGTCAGCTTCAGACGTTCGATGCTCAGCTGCTGTTCGGCCTGCTTCTGCTGGTTCCGCATCACCACGAGATACGCAAACGAGGCGACCCACGCGGTGCCCATTGCGGTGATGCCATAGTTGAGGATCGTGAAGGAAATCTCTTCGCGCGAATTCGGCTCGAACGACGCTAGCGCCATGGTTTGCTTTGCTGGCCAGGTCAGTTCGAGGAAGGCATGGAAGAGTTCATTGGTCAGGCCACTCAGAACGGCCGCGCCCAGCACGATGAAAATGAACGTGATAAGGCCCAGAAGGCCAACCGCCACCCAGCGAAGAATCCATTCCGGCATGCTGCTATCCACCCCATGTCCCATAATCCCGATGGAATATCAGGTGGAAATTGCTGGCCGACAACAGAAAACTGGCGGGCACCAGAATGATGGCGCCCGCCCGTCGATTACTTCTTCAGTTTGGTGATCTTCGTGCCTTCGATGCTGACACCGGCCATCAGACCCTTCTGGTCGAAGATGAACGCATAGGCGTCTTCCTTCAGCGTTGAGGTCGACAGGTTCTCGGCCACGCCGGCATTGACCAGCACGACTGTCGGGCCGACGCCGATTTCCCAGCCATCGGAATCTTCGACATATTTCACGGCATCATCATTCATCAGGAACACGGCATAGCCGTATTGCTGCGCTCCGGCCTGCAGGCCCCACGAGCCGGTGAAGGTGCTGTAATAGTCGGTCACGGCGCCGCCCTTGCGCATTTCGCCCTCACCAAACGCCCCGCCAACGCCGAGGCCGGCTTTCACGATTGACGGGAACACCAGGACAGCGCGTGACTGGTTGGCAATCGCGCGGGCCGCCGAATTGTCGGCTTTCAGCTTGTTGAGTGCCTGCGTGCTCTGCGCGTCGATGTCCTGACGGCTGACTTCATCGGGCAGGCTGGAGCATGCGGTGGCCAAGACGGGCATGCCAACGATAAGGCTGGCTGCGAGAAGTGCGGAACGGAATTTTGCCATGAGGGAGCTCCTGTTGAGGCATATGTTTATCTGTACTGCTGAACGCAGGTCCACACAACTTGTTCCGCCTATTCAAAGGGTTCCGTTGAGGCGCTCTGGACGATCACGCCATCCCGCGCTAGCTCGTTATCCATGAATAATCGCATCCTCCCGTTCGACGGTGTTCGCAATTTCCGTGACTTCGGCGGTTACGCCTCGCGCCATGGCGGCACGGTCAGGCGCGGCCGCCTATTCCGCTCTGGCCACTATGCCGAAGCCACCGAGGCAGACCTTGAAAAGATTGCCGATCTTGGCATCCACCTGCAGGCAGACCTGCGCCGTCCTGACGAGCGCGAAAAGCAGCCCGGCAAATGGTCGGCCCCGAACACGCTCACCCATGATGGCGGCCGCGAGACGGATGCGCCTCACACACGTTTCCTCACCCAGCTCGAAGTCGATGCCGATTCCGCCGATGGCTGGATGAACGATTATTACCGGCTGGCCCCGTACAAGCCCCACCATACAGAGCTGTTCTCAGACTGGTTCAGGCATCTTGCCGGCCTTGAAGGCGACGCCGCTGGCGTTGTTAATTGTGCCGCCGGCAAGGACCGGACCGGCATCCTGTGCGCGCTGACGCATCACGTGCTCGGCGTCGGCGACGAGGATATCCGCGACGATTATAACCTCACCAATGAGGCCGTGAACGTGTCGCTTTTCCTTCCGGATGCAGCCAAGTATTTCAATGATATGCTGGGCAAGCACCATGATGTCGAAGTCTACCGGCCGTTCCTGGGTGTCCGTCTCCACTATCTCGAAACCGCCATCGCAACGATCAATGCGAATTCCGGCTCGATCGATGCCTATCTCTCCGACACACTTTTCGTCGACGATGCCATGCAGCAGGCGATTCGCGAGCGGCTGATTGAGGCCTGACCCAGCTGACGGCCCGTCCGCGCGGCACCCCTTGCTTTGTTTCCTTGCCGCCCGGCGGCGATAACCGCTAAAGTCCCCGCGATGAGCGAATCCGATATCCCTGAGCGCGACGATCAGACCTTCTCCATGTTCGGAGAAGAGGCCCCGTCTGAATCGCCCAAGGCCTATCAGGTTCTCGCCCGCAAATACCGCCCGCGTCTTTTCACCGACCTGATCGGACAGGAAGCGATGGTCCGCACGCTTTCGAACGCGTTCGAGACAGGCCGTATCGCCCATGCCTTCATGCTCACCGGCGTGCGAGGGGTCGGCAAGACAACCACGGCGCGCCTGCTCGCGCGCGGCCTGAACTACAGCCGCGACGGCGCCGATGCTCCGTCCATCCATCTCGACCCACCAGGCGACCATTGCGACGCCATCATGGCCAGCCGCCACCCGGACGTGCTTGAGCTCGATGCCGCCTCGCGCACAGGCGTGGCCGACATGCGCGACCTGCTGGACGGCGCCCGCTATGCGCCC
>TARA_R110000764_G_scaffold5427_4_pt1 | contig 62571 bp, 67 predicted proteins | sample TARA_R110000764 | Tara Oceans TARA_R110000764 (sample SAMEA4398111) | marine metagenome | biome: Polar Biome; feature: [SRF] surface water layer (ENVO:00010504); material: water (ENVO:00002006), including particulate matter (ENVO:01000060) such as... | depth 5 m | reverse complement strand
GGGGAACAGAACCCGGCTTACAGGCCGTCTGGTCATATATTTTCAGGCTTTGTGCCGCAGGAATTTCAGGCCCGACCAGTCGGCGTCCACGGCGCAGACTTTCACGTCGACCCAGCCCGTCGGCAGTATTACGGTTCGCAGGTCATCTTCCGTCAGGTCCCTGAACAGTTTCGACGACTTCTTCGGCCATGACACCCAGAGCATGCCCTTGTCGCCGACGTATCCAAGCGCCCGTTCGATATTTCCATCAAGTGCGCGCCTATCGGCACAGAACAGGTGCACGAGATCAGCCACCGCGCCCCGCTTCAGGAACCGCACGCCCTCTGCGCCGGCCACAAGTGTCTCATAATCCATAGGCGCCTTGAGCGGCAGGCAGGTCATGTCCGGCTTCAGGCCGAGCTTCTGGAACAGCGGCTTTCCGGAATAGCCATGCGTCTCAGACACGCCTCACCCCTTCCCCGCATACTTGTCCGTCGCGCGGATCAACTGGTCGAGGATGCCCGGTTCCGAATAGGCGTGGCCTGCGCCTTCGATGAGGTGGAAGTCCGCCTTCGGCCAGGCCTTGTGCAGCGCCCACGCAAACCGTGCCGGGCATGGCATGTCATACCGGCCATGAACGATCGTTCCTGGAATATCCCTCAGCTTCCCCGCGTCGCGCAGCAATTGGTTTTCCTCCAGCCAGCCCTTGTGGGTGAAGTAGTGGTTCTCGATCCGGGCAAAGGCGAGCGCGAATTCATCCTCGCCGAACACATCGCTGGTCGATGGTTCCGGCAACAGCGTGATCGTCTGGCCTTCCCACTGGCTCCATGCCAGCGCGGCTTCGATCTGCACGGCGCGGTCGTCACTGGTCAGACGTTTGCGATAGGCCGCTGTCAAGTCACCGCGCTCGGCCTCGGGTATCGGCGCCAGGAAACGCTCCCACTTGTCGGGAAACATCTCCGACACACCGAACTGGTAATACCAGTCCATCTCCGCCTTGGTCAGGAGATAGATCCCGCGCAGTACCAGTTCGCTCACGTGGTCGGGGTGCGTCTCGGCATAGGCCAGCGCCAGCGTCGAGCCCCACGAGCCGCCGAACACCTGCCATTTGTCCACGCCCATCATGTCGCGCAGGCTCTCAATATCCGCCACCAGATGCCAGGTCGTGTTGGCCTCAATCGATGCGTGCGGCGTGGACTTGCCGCAGCCGCGTTGATCAAACAGCATCACGTCATACAGTTTCGGGTCAAACAGGCGCCGGTGGCTCGGCGAGAAGCCGCCCCCCGGTCCGCCATGCAGAAACACGACGGGTTTTGCGCCCCTGGTGCCAGACCGCTCCCAATAGATCGTGTGGCCATCCCCCACATCGAGATGCCCGGACTCATGGGCCGCAATTTCGGGATAGAATGTTCTTAGCTCAGTCATGGCAGGGGCCTTTACAGCACAAGATGGAAGAACTGGTTGAAGTCGCTCTTCTCATAGTCGCCAAACGCCTCACCCTCAATGAAACCGTAACGCCGGTAGAGGGCCAGCGCCGCATCAAAGGCCGGCCCGCTTCCCGTCTCCAGGCTGAGGCGGTGATAGGTGCTCGTTCGCGCTTCTGCGATAATGTGCTCCAGCAGGCGCGCAGCGACACCCTTTCGCAGGTGAGCCTCATGCGTGCGCATGGATTTAATCTCTCCGCCGCTATCGGCCAGCGCCTTGAGAGCGCCCATGCCCATCAGGGCCTCGCCATCCCACGCCGTATAGAAGCGTATCCCCGGTGCCTTCAGGCCCGACAGATCGAGCGCGAAAACATTTCCCGGCGGCGAGTTGGCGCGCATGCCGTCAAGGTGCACGCGCAACAGGTCCAGCACCCGCGCATCCTCGAAATCACCCCGATCAATCTGCATCTGCCCAACTCAGCTGCCAGCGCGCATTTCCGCGATGAAGGCATCGGCCTCGGCAATCGACCGTTCCATCTCGGCGATCAGGGCCGCCACATCGGATTCCAGATCGGCCGTTTCAGACCCGAGCGCCGCAATCGCCCGCGCATTGAGGTTATGCTTCAGGAACAGGACGCGATCATGGAACACGGTCAGAACCGGGTCCATCGAAGCGGCTGCCTTATCCATCTTGGCGACCAGCGTGTCATAGCGCGCTTCAGTGGCGGCCTTTTGCTGGGCAGAGGCTTTGCGAAGGCCCGGATCGGAATATTCCTTCAACTCGCTGTCCCATTCCTTGAACAGGTCACGCGCCACGCCCTTCACTTCCTTGATGCGGCTGCGCACCTTGTCTGCCTTGTCTTTGGACCGGTCGTACGCATCCGACAGCGTGTCATAGGTCGCCTCCAGTTCACCGCCGTCAACACCCACGACCGCGCGGAAGGCTTCCAGCGCATTGGCGAACTCAACCTTCGCATTCTCCTGGCTGACAGCCGCATCGGTCACACGTTGCACCAGCAGGTCGCGCTTCTCGAAGCCGATCTGTTCCATCGCGCCGTAATAGGTGGAGGCACAGCCGGCCAGTGTGGATGTCGCCAGCAGGGCGCCAATCAGGCCTGCGCGGATAAATGTGGTCATGGTCGAATCCCCTTCGTCTGGCGCCCAGTCTTGCCGTGCTCTGCCTGTCGGGTCCAGAGCATGACTGACCGATCCTTCCATGAACCTGCCGTAATGTGATCGCATTTGGCGTATGTTCTGACTCCCATGGACGCAGCGGCCCGCCTTCCCCTCGCCCTCTACCGTCGGCTGGATGCCGACCCTCGCCATTGGCAGATTATCGCACTGTCCGGCCTGTTCGCCTTTTCCTACAGCACCAGCAGTTTCGGCGCAGACCCGCTCGCGCTCGCTTATGCGTTTACAGGTGCGATGCTGGCACAGGCCCTTGGAACGGGCATGCTGAACCTGCGGGCACAGAAACAGCTCACCGGCGGCTTCGAATGGAAATCCGCCCTGATCACCGCGCTGGGCGTGACCATCCTGCTGCGCGCCGCCGATCCCTGGATATGGTTTGCTGCGGCCTTCACAGGCATCGCCCTGAAATTCCTCATCCGGATCAAAGGCAAGCACATCTTCAACCCCGGCTGTATCGGCATCGTCGCCATGATGCTGCTGCTCGGCCGTGACGCCTGGGTGTCGCCTGGCCAGTGGGGCCAGACACCCCTCATCGCCGGCTATGCCCTCGCCCTCGCCGCGCTCACCCTGTCCAGCGCCAAGCGCCTCGACATTGCGCTGGGCTTCCTCGGCACGTTCGCCGCAATCCTGTTCGCGCGCGCGGTCTGGCTGGGTGACCCCATGGCCATTCCGCTGCACCAGATGGCCTCCGGATCGCTGCTGATCTTTGCCTTCTTCATGATCACCGACCCGCGTTCCACGCCTGACAGCCGCACCGGCCGCCTTCTGTTCGCCATGGCCGTCGCTGGTCTGACAGCCTGGTTCATGATCGGGCCCAACCTGCGCGGCGCGCCGCTGATGGCGCTCGCCGCCCTGGCTGTGCTCACACCGGTGCTGGACCACATCCTTCCCGCACGCCGCTTCGCATGGACCCGTACCCAACCCCACACGCACCCCACACCGCCCCACCCCGCTTACACACCCGCCCTGATCATTCCCTGGGGGACAAAGGAGACACGATCCCATGAGACTTAAGCACCTGATTGCAGGCCTCGCCCTGCCACTCGCCGGGCTGGCTTTCGCCGCCCCCGCCAGTGCCTTCTGCGGCTTCTATGTCGCCAAGGCAGATACGGACCTGTTCAACGACGCGTCCAAGGTTGTACTCGCCCGCGACGGGGATCGCACCGTTATCACCATGTCATCCGACTTTCGCGGTGACGTCTCCGAATTCGCAATGGTTGTTCCAGTTGTCGAGATTCCAGAACGCGAACAGATCAATGTCGCCAACCCCGCCCTCGTCGACCATCTCGACGCCTACACTGCCCCGCGCCTTGTCGAATATTACGACGAGAACCCCTGCGAAATCGAGTATCGCCGGAAAATGATGAACGATATGGCTGCCTCCGCTGCGCCTGAAATGGATGCCATGATGGAAGAAGCCGAATCCCTCGGCGTCACGATCGAAGCCGAATACGAAGTCGGCGAATATGACATCCTCATCCTCTCCGCCGAAGAATCCGATGGCCTGATCAAATGGCTGAACCAGAACGGCTACAGGATACCCGATGGCGCTGAGGAAACCGTCAGCGCCTATCTGAAGCGCGGCATGAAATTCTTCGTCGCCAAGGTCAGCCTCGAACGCCATGCCGGCTCAGCCATGCTGCGTCCGATCCAGGTTGCCTATGAGGATGAAGACTTCATGCTGCCGATCCGGCTCGGCACCGTGAATGCCGAAGGCAAGCAGGAACTCTTCGTGTTTGCCATGACCCGCGAGGGTCGCGTCGAGACCAGTAACTACCGCACCGTGAAACTGCCCTCTGACATGGATGTCCCGATCTATGTGAAGGACGAGTTCGCAGACTTCTACAAAGCCATGTTCGCCCATCAGGTTGAAAAGGAGAACGGCAAGGCCGTATTCATGGAATATGCATGGGACATGGCCTGGTGTGACCCGTGCGCCGCCGAACCGCTCAGCCAGACCGAACTGCGCGAGCTTGGCGTCATGTGGCTCGATGAAGCATCAGATGAACCGACGCCACGTGGCGGCTTTGGCCCGGCCCCGGTCGATGTTTTCGTCACGCGGCTTCACCTGCGCTATGATGCGAAGACCTTCCCGGAAGATCTGACATTCCAGGTGACCGGCGACCGTGAAAATTATCAGGGCCGGTATGTCCTGCGTCATCCATGGCGCGGCGACTATCAATCGTGCACGGCGGCTGGCGACTATGCCAACACGCTCGTCAAGCGCTGGGACGAGGAGGCCATATCTCTCGCGAAGCTCACCGGATGGGACGTCAACGACATCCGTGATAAAATGGCCAAAGGCGGCTATTCAGCAAGCGCGCTCAATGGCGTGGAAATAGACGCGCCATCGCCCAATAAAACCTGGTGGCAACGCCTGTGGGGAAACGGATAACCTGTAATAGATATTATAGGTTGCAACATTGAAGAATGTCCGTAAGGTTCGAATTGAGAATGGTTCTTAATCAGGAGGGGCCATCCAATTCTCACTGGAGTTAACGATGCCACGACCGGTGGGAGCACGGAACCACGACTTCGAAGAAAAGCGCACGGCACTCGTGCAGGCGCTGACACGTTTTGCTGTCACGGCGGAGCTGCGTCGACCGTCCCTGCGCCAGTTCGCAATCGCCGTCGAAACGTCCGAGCCGACACTGCGCCACTATTTCAAGGATCGTCGCGGCGTTGTCGTGGCCATCCTCGAAAACATGGGGAAGTTCGGTCGGTCCATTCGCGACGGGTTCGCCGCGCCAGCAGATAGCGTCGAAAGTGCCATCAAGAATTACTACCGGGTCGCAACGCCCGGTCCGCAGTTTGATCTGTTCACACGCGCCCATGCGTTCGGACTGATCGAAGGCATCGCCGACGAAACCGCCGGAAAGGCCTATCTGAAATATATGCTGGAGCCGGCTCTTGGCGTGGTCACCCAAAAATTGACCGGCACGCCTGGTTCGCCAGATTCTGCCCAGAAACTGCGTACAGCGTCGTTCGCCGTATTGGCGCCGCTGATCCTGATCGGCATACACCAGACTCTGCTGGGCGGCGCAGATGAGGCTCCGGTTGATAGCAAGGCGACGATCGACCAGCTTCAGATTTGGCTCGGCAATGCCATTCCGGATTAATAGACCAATTTGAACGCTGACAGGCCCCCACCTGATAAGCTGCATACGGTTCCACGCCCACCTTATCGCATACAATTATCCCGAAGGAGTTGAGCTACCCCCTTGTCCCGACCAGGAAGGGTGACGTTCATTTTCGAGTCCGTAAACCTTACAATCTGCAACAAATATTATAGGTTGCCTCATTCGCGAATAATCGTATGAATAGATTGAGAATGGTTCTTGATTGGGGGGACCCTTCAATTCACTCTGGAGTTGACGATGCCGCGACCAGTAGGGGCACGGAACCACGACTTTGAACAAAAACGCGCGGCACTGGTCGACGCGATGACTGATTTTGCGCTCGAAGCGGACCTGCGGCGGCCATCGCTGCGGCAGTTTGCGATCGCAGCCAAAGCCTCGGAGCCGACCCTTCGTCACTATTTCGATGATCGCCATGGTGTCGTTGAAGCCATCCTGGAAAACATGGGCACGCGCGGCGCCTGGATATGGGATCTGATTGCACATCCGGCGACCAATCCGACCCAGGCACTTGAAGAATATTACCGCATCGCAGACGCAGGCATGGAATACGGCCACTTCACCCGGGCGCACGCCTTCGGCATGATTGAAGGCATTGCAGACGAGACGGCGGGCCGCGCCTATTTGAAATTCCTTCTGGAGCCCGGCCTCAAATCGATCATGGACAAACTGGAAGCCACGCCGAATGGGCCAAGAACACGCGATGCCCTGCGCACGGCGGCTTTTGCTGTCATGGCGCCCCTACTTTTCATATCGATTCACCAGAAGCTTCTCGGCGGGGAAGACGATTTCCCGATCGACAATCAGAAGACCATCCAGAACCTTCAATCGTGGTTGGGTAGTGCGCTTACATCCAGCTGACGTGTCAGCCCATTGCGGCTTCGACAGCGGCAATCTCTTCGTCAGTGGTCGACCATGAACACACGAAACGATGGCTACCGCCCGGCCACGGATAAAAGGTCGCCCCCGCCGATGTCAGGCGTTCGGCCAGGCCGTCCGGCAAGCGCACGAACACTTCATTCCCGTCGGGCTTGTAAGCAAGGTGAACACCGGGCTGCGCGATCAGGCCCGCCGCCAACCGCGTGGCGCTGGCATTTGCCCGGCCGGCCAGGTCCAGCCAAAGGTCGCCATCGAACATGGCTTCAGCTTGCGCAGCGAGGAAACGCATTTTCGGCGGCATATGCCCGGATCGTTTGGCGCGCGCCTGCAACTCACCCCATTTCTCTCGGGCTTTGCCAAACAGGATAATGATTTCGCACCCCATGGCCCCAGTCTTGGTCAGCCCCAGGGTCAGAACATCCACACCGGCTTTCCATGTCATGTCGGCAGGCGTGGCGCCTGTCTTCACCAATGCGTTGGCGAGACGCGCCCCATCAAGATGCACGCGCAGACCATACTCATGTGCAAGCGCTGCGTAGCGACGAACCTCGTCGACACTATAGGCAAGGCCACACTCTGTCAGATTGGTCAGCGACAGAACCGTTGCCGGGGTCTCGTGAACAAAGCCGGGCTGGATTGCCGAGAGCGCCGCACGCAAGGCGCCCTCCTCGATCTTTGCCCCCTTACCGGTCAGAAGGGACAGCTTCCCCCCGCCGGAAAAGAATTCAGGTGCGCCCCGCTCGTCGCGCTCAATATGCGCTTCCTCGTGGCAGAGGATCGCACCCGTCGGAGGGCAAAAACATGACAAAGCCAGCGCGTTCGAGGCTGTGCCAGACGCGGTCATCCAGAAATCGAAATCCTCGGTTTTGAACACGGCTGCCAGTTGCAGGCGCACACGCTTCGTGACGCTGTCATTGCCATAGCTCGGCTCAGTGCCGGAATTCACGCGGGCTATCGCGGCAAGGACGTTGGGGTGGGCTGGCGCAGATGTGTCGGATGAAAAGTTCATGGGGACCCTCAGATTTGCGTGTCCGGTGTCTGCCACATGAGATGCTGGCCACCATCCGAAGCGATCATCTGGCCGGTGACGCTGGACGCACCTATCAGATAGCGCAGTGCCTTCACGATTTCGTTCGGGCTGGAACCTCTTTGCGTCAACGTCGCTTGCTGCTCAGCTGCAAACGCGTCTTCGGACTGGTGAACACTGCGCAGGGTTGGCCCGGGCCCGATCGCATTGACCCGCACATTCGGTGCAAGGGCCTGAGCCAATGTCTGCGTCGCCTGCCAGAGCGCCGCCTTTGAAAGAGTATAGGTGAAGAATTCCGGCGTCAGTTTCCAGACCCGCTGGTCAACAAGATTGATCACGAGACCACGTTCTGCATCCGGCAACCCGTTCGCCAATTGCTGCGCCAAATGCACCGGCGCGCGCAAATTGGTCTCCATATGCTTGTCCCAGCCGTCACGCGTGTGGTTCGCGGCGCTGTCATCGTCAAACACTGACGCCGAATTCACCAGCAGGCTGACCGGTTGGCCAAACGCCGCGCCCGCAGCAGCAACCAGCCCAGCTGTTTCCGCTTCAATTGCAAGATCAGCCTGCACCAACGCGGCGCGTCCACCCGCCGCTTCAATCGCCGACACGGTTGCCTGCGCACCCTCTTTTGAATGCCGGTAATGGACGGCAACGGACCAACCATCCTGCCCGAGCGCTTCGGCCATTGCCTTGCCCAGACGCGCACCCGCGCCTGTCACCAGGGCGACGCCGGGCCTCATGTTCCCGCCGGCTGGAACAGGCCAGAAATATTGAAACCGTTGATCAGTCCATAGATGTAAATGGCATAGAGCAGCAGCAGCAGAACCCCGACCAGACGCCCGATCCGGGCCTTGGTCAGAATCAGAACTGCAATGATCGCTGCCGCAAGACCCATCGCCCAGTGATCATACTTGCCAAACTGCGGCGCGATCTCGATGGGCCCGAAGAAGGAAATGATGCCGCCCGCCCCCAGGATATTGAACACATTGGATCCGAGAATATTGCCAATGGCAACATCCCCGCGCTTGCGCAGGGCGGCGGCCACGCTGGCACCGATTTCCGGCATCGACGTGCCGATCGCCAACAAAGTCAGCCCGATCCATTCCTGCGGCACATTGTAGAATTCCGCGACGCCGACACCGCCCGCGATAATCAATTGCGCGCCAAGGATCAGCCCGGCAATGCCAAGTGGCACGTAGACCATCGCCCGTCGGATGCTGATATTTGGCGCGTCCTCCAGCGAGACACCCGGATCAATACCGTGCGCCACAGCGCGGCGGGCTGCGAGGAATGTGTAGCCGCAATAGCCGAAGAGAATGAGGACAAAGAAAAAGCCGATACCGGCATGCAGTGGCATGATCGCAGTCATGCCAATCCACAGCACGGTCGCCATCAGCATCGCGCCCAGCGCGCGGCCCTGACCGCTGCCACCGGCAACGAATGGATAGATCAGTGCAGGAATACCCAGCACGAGGAAGACATTGGCAATGTTGGAGCCGACGATATTACCAAGCGCGAGGCCGGCACGGCCTTCGATGGCAGCGTCGAGCGATACGATCATTTCCGGCGCGGACGTGCCGAACCCGACGATGAATATCCCGGCAACCAGTGGCGAAACACCCAAGCGCCGCCCAAGCGCGACCGCGCCGTTGACCAGAAAGTCGCCGGCGAAGGCCATAATCACGAGCCCCCCTACCAGGGCGGCAATCAGGGTAAGATCGGGCATTTCGCCTTAGCGTCCCTAATCGAGACGCTTGAATTCGATGAGATTCAGGATGCCGAAAACGAGCACGATCGTGCCGATGGCTATCAGGGAGGGATGGATCATTACACCGTCTCGCTTTTTTGTTCTTCAGTGTCTGTTTCTATTATGGTCCCGTCCATAGCGCGCGTTGTTGCGATTGGCGAGCCTCATTCGACACGTTACCGTGCGCCATGCCCAACCTTCGCACACGCCTGTTTCAATCATATGCCCGCCTTCGCCGCCCCATGACGCTCGGCGTACGCGCTGCCGTCGAGAACGCAGCCGGCCACGTCTTTCTCGTACGCCACACTTACGTAAAAGGCTGGTACATGCCGGGGGGTGGCATTGAGCGCGGGGAACCGGCGATTGACGCGCTGCGCCGAGAACTCGTGGAGGAAGGAGGCATCAACCTGACCGGCTCACCCGAGCTGATCGGCGTTTACTCAAACCATCATGTCTTTCGCAACGATCACGTACTGCTCTACCGAATCGCGCACGGCGCATGGGATGAAACCCAAGCGACCTCGTTCGGCGAAATCGCCGAAACCACCTGGGTCGATCCGGTAAGCCCGCCAGATGACGCAACGCCCGGAACCCGGCAAAGGCTGGCAGAAATCTATGGCGGTCAGGGTGCCAGTCCCTATTGGGCTGCGCGAACCACGTAATCGCCTCGACGCACCGCCACATCGGGGACCAAGCCATTAGTCTCAAACGCGTTCCATGCCGGGGTCAGCGCCTGCCAGAATTCAGCATTCGCGTTATTCGCATGCCGCTCCAGATTGTCCGGCGTCATGGGGAACGGAAAGATATGTACCGGAATGGCGGTCTGCCCTCCGGCAAAGGCGGCCTGCATAAGCGTCCATATCTCCTCCATGCCGGCATCGGTCATGGCAAAGCATCCAATCGAGACACATGATCCATGCACCATCAGGAAACTGCCGGTGCGGCCCTGCGCCCGGTCATAAGCATTGGGAAAGCTAAGATTGAACGACAGGTGATAGGTGGACGCCGGGTTCATCGCTTCGGGTTTGACGCTGTAGAACCCCTCCGGCGCCTGCTCGTCCCCTTCTCTCAACTTGGGTCCGAGCCCGCCGGAAACGCTGCAAACCGGCCACGTACGGAACGCTTGGAACTGGCCGTTCTGGCTGGCAACAAAGGCCGTCAATTCGGCGGGCTGCTTGGTAAGCCGCAAATAGAGCGGCTGTTCGAAACTAAGGCCGTCAGCCGCCATATCCCGCTCAAGCAATGGGGCATTGCGCGCATAGGCGGCATCGGAACGCGCCGTTCTCGGTAACTCGTCGGCCCCCGCAAAGGCGAACAGGGCTGGAAGGCAAAGAAACAGAAGCGCTGCCAGTATGAAGGCGAGAAACTTGAACTCGGAAGGCACGCGCTTTTTCATCTGACCAGCATTCCGGCCCGATTGAGGCCGATAACGGGCTGAATGCTGACAGTGTTGAGAATTCTGCGCCCTAATCCCGCCTTGGATGTTAACGCGCCGTTAAGGGGCGGGGGGTACGCTCCGTATCATGGCTGGTTGCTTCCCCTCCCGGCCATACGTGTAAGATCCTTTTGAAGGCAATCCGGCCCTTCCCCTTGTCCGGTGCGCCATAAAGCAAATTGGACGTCGGCTTTCTTCCCCTTGGGCCGGCGTCTTTTTGTGTCTGGAATTCAGTTTCCGGCCCGCGCAGCGCGGATATAGCGCCAACCGGTGAGCAGGGACAAAGCCGCCGCCACCCACAACATGCCGACCAGCAGGAATGCGCCGACGCTGAACAGCAGCGGCGTCGAACCAGCCGCATCCGCTGCGAGATCAGCTGGCGCAAAGGCCAGTGGCAACATCAGGCCGATAATCGCGGCCATTTCAAACCCGGTTTTCCACTTGGCCAGATCTGAAGGATCCACCACCGCCTTGCCAGCCGGTGTCGTGCGCAACCAAGTCATGAACACGTCTCGCGCGATGATCGCTGCGGCCGGGATATAAATCAGCCAGGTTTTCAGCACCATTGCCAGACCGAGTAGCGCAGCCCCGACCAGCAACTTGTCGGCAATTGGATCAAGCCACACGCCGAACCGGCTCTGCGCATCCAGACGCCGCGCAAGATAGCCATCAAGGAAATCCGTCAGCGCCCCGGACAGGAATCCCAGCAGCGCAAACTGATACCAAAGCTGCTGCATGATGTTGTGGCGCAAGACATCGTCCGCCAGAACATCAGGCCCCGCTGCCGCGACAGCCTGACCCGCCAGCTCAGCATTCCATATCCCCCACAGGACAAGCACCGCAAAAACACAGCGGGCAATTGTCAGCGCATTGGGAATCCATTTGAAACTCATGCTGTCCGTGTGCCAGTGCTCGCGCACCGGGGCAATGGGTCATGGCACGCGTTCTCGTTAACCAAGACGCGCGCGTTCCGGGCCGTTTTCGGCTTCTGGCCTAGCTGAAGTGCCGGAAAACAAGGAATATGCCGCCTGACAGCGCTGCAGCAGCCGGAACGGTTATCAGCCAGGCCGCAATGATCGTCATGAAATGGTGGCGGCGCACAAGTCGGCGATAGCGCGGCTGCTCGCCGCTACTCTTCTCCTCGCGGTCCGGATTCTGCGGGTTACGTGCAATGTAGTCACGCCGGCGCTTGGAATTGGCCGTGTACCATTCCCGGAAGAAGCCGACACCGAACACCGCCCCAACGGCAATGTGTGTCGAGCTGACAGGCAGACCCAGTGCCGAAGCGACAATCACGGTTATCGCCGCCGACAGCGCAACACAGAACGCACGCATCGGGTTCAGCTTGGTAATCTGGTCACCCACCATGCGGATCAGCTTCGGTCCGAACATGATGAGGCCGAATGAAATGCCCAATGCGCCGATCGCCATAACCCACAGCGGGATGCCAACCTTGGCCGCAACGGCGCCCGACTGGGCGGTCGATACGATGGCGGCGAGTGGGCCGATGGCATTGGCAACATCATTGGCACCATGCGCAAACGACAGAAGCGCTGCAGAAAAGATCAGCGGCAGCTTGAACAGCTCCCGCAGGGATTTGTTGCGATTTTCCATGCCTTGCGACTGGCGCTTGATCAGGGGGCTCGACACCAGCCAGGCCAATACCGCCATGCCCAGACCGATCATGCACGCGGTCTGCAGATTCATGTCCATGATATGCTTCAGGCCCTTGGTCGCCAGATAAGTCGCGAAAGCACCTGTCATGATGGCAACCAGCAGCGGCACCCAGCGGCGCGCGGCCGCAATCTTGTCATCCTGATAAATGATTGCCGTCTTGATGAAAGCCAGGAAGCCGGCCGCAATAACACCGCCGAGAACAGGAGAGATCACCCAGCTTGCCGCAATCTGGCTCATCATCGGCCAATTGACGGCGCCAATTCCCGCTGCGGCGATACCGGCGCCCGCCACGCCACCAACAATGGAATGTGTCGTCGAAACAGGCGCGCCGACAATGGTCGCCAGATTGATCCAAAGTGCAGCTGCAATCAACGCCGACATCATGAGCAGGATGAACGTCCCGGAATCAGCAAGGCCCGACGGGTCAATAATTCCTTTTGACACGGTGCTGACCACGTCCCCACCCGCGATCAGTGCGCCAGCGCTTTCACACACCGCTGCAATGGCCAATGCCCCTACCAGTGACAGGGCTTTAGACCCGACCGCGGGGCCGACATTGTTGGCAACGTCATTCGCGCCGATATTCAGCGCCATATAGGCGCCGATCGCGGCAGCCACGACGATGATGTAGGATTCAGGTGCGCTCCCTGTCACGGTGGTCGCAAACACGGCACAGACTGCGATGAACACCAACGCCAGACCGGGCATGAGCAGTGATCGGGAAAGTGATTGCGATGCCTGCTCAATTTGGCCGACCTTCGAAAGGTCCTTGTCGAGGGTCGGTTTCATTCCGCCGGATTGAGGCATGTTGCTACTGTTCCCATCTTCCAATTGCCGCGATGAGTCGGGCGTTAGCACGGCTTTTCGCGGCATGACAGGATTCGTAGATGGATTTTAGTGGATGCGACTGCACTTAATTGTCGCGAATGGCCGGCCCCTCAGGGTGCGAACTTTCGCAGCAATGCACTCAATTCCGGGGGCGCAACCCTGTTGGCCGCCTCGTCCGGTGAAAACCAGCCCAGTTCGCGTTCGCCCGATTCAGGAAAATCCGGGTCAAGCTCGCTGACTTCCAATGCGAACACAGCAGCATCACACCCCATCCGCGTGCCACGGCCAATGCCCTTGTCATAGTGGAAATGCCCGACCGGATCAGGCCGCAATGTTCCGCGCGCGCCAGCCTCCTCATAGGCCTCGATCGCAGCCATATCTGCGTCCGGTGTATCGGGCTTCGGCCACCCTTTCGGCACCATCCATTGCCCCCGTCCCCGGGTGGTTACCAACAGGACTTCATGCCCTTCCCCCGCACGGCGCCAGCACAGCGCAGCCACCTGTTTCGCGGATGGCGCACGCAGCCATGCGCCCGTCACAAAGTCGGAAACCTCCTGCCTGAAGCTGTATAGCGTATCTTTCATGACATTAACGTGACGGAATTCTCTGTGCACGGCAATGGAAAACGCGCACTATTACTCGCTTGTAAGGCGAGTGATCATATCTTCCCGATCTGTATTAACCGCTATGGAAGTGCCCGTATATTCGCTCCGCCAATGGCTCGTTTACACCGTCCACGGCCATCAGGTCAGCGACCTTGGCGCGCGACACGCCCCGGGCCGATCCAAAATATTGTAGCAGCGCCTTCTTCCGTGCAGGACCAATGCCTTCGATCTCGTCCAGAGGCGAGCGGACAATGTCGGCCGACCGCTTGGCCCGATGGGCGCCAATCGCCCAACGGTGTGCTTCGTCCCTCAGGCGCTGAAGGTAATAGAGAACCGGCGCCGTTTCCGGCAGTTTGAACGGGGCGCGGTTCGGCCGGAAAAACTGCTCGCGTCCGGCATTGCGGTCAACGCCCTTGGCAATCGAAACCAGATTCACGTCATCCGGCCCCAGGCCCAGATCGCGGATGGCCTCCAGCACGGCGTTCAACTGTCCGAGCCCGCCATCAATCAGCACAAGATCGGGCCAGTTACGATCATTGCCGACCGCTTTCTCCTTCAGGCCGCGCGAAAACCGGCGGCGCATCACTTCGCGCATCATGCCGTAATCGTCGCCGGGCTCGATGGTCACATCCTTGATGTTGAACTTGCGATAGGCCGTCTTCATGAACCCGTCCGGTCCGGCCACGACCATGCCCCCCACGGCATTGGTGCCCTGAATGTGGGAGTTGTCATAAATCTCGATGCGTTGTGGCGGCGCCTCCAGTTCAAACACCTTTGCCACTTCATCCAGCAGCCGCGTCTGGCTCGCCGTCTCCGCCAGCTTGCGCGTCACCGCCTCGGTCGCATTGCGTTCGGCTTGCGTGACAAGGTCTCGCTTCGATCCGCGTTCTGGCCGGCGTATCTCGATCCGCCGGTCCACTTTCAGCTCCAGCGCTTCGCCGATCAGGCTTGCCTGTTCTGGCATCTCGTTGACAAGGATCAGTTTCGGTGGCGGGCGCTTGTCATAGAACTGCACAAGGAACGCCGCGAGTACTTCCTCTGCGGTCTGGTCGCTGTCATGGCGCGGATAGTGCGCCGTCGCCCCCCAGTTCTGGCCCGCGCGAATGAAGAAAACCTGCACACACGAGACGCCTCCCTCCATTGCGATGGCGAAAATGTCGGCTTCTTCCAGCCCGTCAGGATTCACGTCCTGCGTCGCCCGCACATGCGCCAGGGCCCGGATTCGGTCGCGCAGCCGGGCCGCCGTCTCGAATTCCATCGCCTCGGCGGCCTCATCCATCTCGGTCGCCAGCCGTTTTTGCAGGTCGGCCCCCTTCCCCCGCAGGAAATCAGCGGCCTCGTCGGCAAGCTCGGTATAATCCTCTTTCGAAATCAGCCCCACGCAAGGCGCTGAACATCGCTTGATCTGGTGCAGCATGCACGGGCGCGTACGCGCACTGAACACACTGTCCTCGCAGGTGCGCAGCAGAAAGGCCTTCTGAAGAGTGTCGAGGGTCTGCATCACCGCTCCCGCGCTGGCGAACGGTCCGAAATAATCACCCTCATTATGCTTGGCGCCGCGATATTTCTTGATCTGCGGGGCCTCGTGAGTTCTGCGGATCAGGATATAGGGAAACGACTTGTCGTCGCGCAGAAGCACGTTGAAGCGCGGCTTCAGGCTCTTGATCAGGCTCGCCTCAAGCAGCAGTGCCTCAGTCTCGCTTTCGGTGACCACGAACTCCATCCGCCGGGTCATCATGATCATGCGCGCGATGCGCTGCGTATGCCCACCCAGGCGCGCATAGTTCGACACGCGCGCCTTCAGGTCGCGCGCCTTGCCCACATACAGTACTTCGCCGCCATCGCCGAACATGCGATAGACACCGGGCCGACCGGGCAGTCGTTTCAAATTGTCCTTGATGACGTCAACGCCGCGAAGCGTGGCTGCACCATTATCCTGCGATTCCATGAGTCCACAGATAGCGCCTGCGTGGCCTGCTTGCGAGGCCTAGAACAGTTTCCGCATCAGAAGATCGATATTCAGGCTGGAATCAAAGGCCATGCCGATACCGAATGAAAAGATCATGATGATGATCAGGGCGTAGGTGAATTGCGGGCCTGTTTTGACTTCGCGCTTTGGCTTCCGCCTGGGGCGGATCATGAGGCACATCAATACCAGTACGAACAGGCACAGGCCGACAACACGCTCAGCATCGCTGAGACGCGAAGTCCAGATCGAGAAGTCGTGCGCACCGTGGCGCAGGTGGCTGACGACAATGTTCCAGATCTTTTCGATCGGGATGAGGTTTGATGAAGAGACCATGGCCTCAGTTGCTTTCCTTCAATCTCGCGGCGGGCACAAAAGCCCTATCCGTGACATGGCATAGTCGCACTCATGGTTGAAAACCTGATAAACAAATCCCGTAAAATTGATCCAATCGGCAAAAAATAAGCAGCAATGGCGGCTCACGGGGCAAGGGCCTGCGTCTCGCCGCCGCATCTTGCCGCATCGGGGAAAAGCTTGCCCCGAAGGCCCACGCAGACTATGGCCAAGCCACCCAGAAAATTCTCAATCGCCACGACGGGATACATAGATAATGTCCGCAGATATCCGCCTCAGCGACGCACTTGAACGCGTTAAGCCATCGGCCACCATCGCCGTCACAACCAAATCGGCCGAGCTTCGCCGCGCCGGACATGACGTGATTGGCCTTGGCGCTGGCGAACCCGATTTCGACACACCGGACAATATCAAGGATGCGGCCATTGAGGCGATCCGTAGCGGCAAGACCAAGTACACGCCCGCCGACGGAATCCCGGAACTGAAAGAGGCGATCTGCGCAAAGTTCGTCCGTGAGAATGGTCTCACCTACAAACCATCCCAGGTGCATGTCGCGCCGGGCGGCAAGCCGGTCATCTATAATGCCCTCGTCGCCACGATGAATCCGGGCGACGAAGTGATCGTGCCTGCACCCTATTGGGTCTCTTATCCCGAAATGGTCCTGATGGCGGGCGGCGAACCTGTCATTGCGGCTTGCGGACCGAATTCGAACTACAAGCTGACGCCTGAGGCGCTGGAAGCCGTCATCACGCCGCGCACCAAATGGATCATCCTCAATTCGCCATCAAACCCGACAGGTGCCGCCTATACCAAGGCCGAACTGCGCGGCCTCGCCGATGTGCTTCTGCGCCATCCGCAGGTCTGGATTCTGACCGACGATATGTACGAGCATCTCGTCTATGATGATTTCGAATACTGGACGATCGCCCAGGTCGAGCCCGCACTCTACGACCGCACGCTGACCATGAACGGCGTCTCCAAGGCCTACGCCATGACAGGCTGGCGCATCGGCTATGCTGCGGGTCCGGAAAAGCTGATCAAGGCGATGGGCAAAGTGATCAGCCAGACAACTTCAAATCCCTGCTCGGTCAGCCAGTATGCAGCCCTTGAGGCGCTGAACGGGCCCCAGGATTTCATGGCTGAGCGCCGCGCCGTATACCAGCAGCGCCGCGACATGGTCGTCGCAGGCCTGAACGCGTGTGAAGGCCTGCACTGCCCGACGCCCGAAGGAGCCTTTTATGTGTATCCATCCTGCGCAGGCGTCATCGGCAAGACAGCGCCATCTGGCAACGTGATCAAGACAGACGAGGACTTCGCGACTGAACTTCTGGAAACCGAGAAAGTCGCCGTCGTGTTCGGCGCGGCCTTTGGCATGTCTCCGGCCTTCCGCATCTCCTACGCAACGTCGACCGAGGCACTGACTGAAGCGCTCACGCGCATCCAGCGCTTCTGCGCTGCCCTCACATAGATTTTCTCTATATATCGATATCTACGTATCGATTGGCGCGCGCCGGATCGAATACCCATCTCTTGCGTATAAAGCATTCTGCTAACAGGAGAAAATCATGCCCATTGATATCGGACTGAACGACAAAGCCCGCGAATCGTCCGCACAGGCGCTGCGCGTTCTGCTTGGCGAAACCTATGCGCTCTACGTCAAGACACATGGCTACCACTGGAACGTGACCGGCCCGCGCTTCAACTCGCTGCACACCATGTTCATGACACAGTATACAGAGCTCTGGACCGCGCTCGACGAGATCGCAGAGCGGATCCGCGCCCTCGGGCACTTCGCTCCCGGTTCGTCTTCGGAAATGGTCGAGGAAGCCACCATCAAGCCAGACAATGGCGTGCCGGATGCCGAAGCCATGCTGTCCAACCTCGTGAAAGGTCATGAAGCGATCAGCCGCGCTGCCAAGATCGGACTCAAGGTCGCCGACGAAAACAACGACATCGTTACGGCCGACCTGATGACGCGCCGTGCCGACGTTTCGGAAAAAACCGCCTGGATGCTCCGCGCCAACCTCTAGCCCCTCAGGCAAATATATGACATCGCGGGGCGGTTACTGATGAGGTCATCGCCCCGCAATGCATCCAATCTTCACGCTAGCGCTCGTCTGTCTTGCCTTGTCGACAGATGCCTTCGCAGCCGCACTCGCCCGCGGCGCGCAGCAGCGTACGCATGACGCTGTTCAGGCAATCCGCGTCGGATCCGTATTTGGCCTCAGCGAAGGGCTCATGTTCCTGCTCGGCTGGGGCCTGGCCCACAGCGTTGCGGCATATGCAGAGGCCTTTGACCACTGGATCGCGCTGGTCCTGCTGGCGGCCATCGGCTGTCTCATGGTCCGCGAAGGACTGCAGGACGAACCGGATGAGGCCAGCGCGGATGGCCGGCCCGCCCAGCGACGAACTGCACTCGGCACCCTGCTGACGGCGATTGGCACCAGTATCGACGCGGCCGCGGTCGGCGTCGCGATGGCGCTTGCCGGAACCAGTGTCTGGCTGGCCTTGGCAATCGGCGTGACCAGCTTCGTCATGAGCGCTCTCGGCTATTATATCGGTCCAGCACTGGGTGCCCGGTTCGGACAGCGTGCCGAGATTGGCGGCGGCATAGTGCTCATCATCATTGGCCTCTCGATCTTCTACAGTCACATGACCGGCGGCTGACCATCAGGCAAAAAAAACCCGGCTGCGAATGAACGCGCCGGGTTTGGAGTATCGGGCCCCGAAGGGGGGAGGAAACGCCCAATCGGAGGAAGATTGGGAAATGCCCGGGGCCCTTGGCATACGGGCTAAATAGGCATTGCAACGTGAGATGCAACCTGCAGGTCCGCATCTCAACCATGCAAAAATGCAATTCAACAAATGTTCATGTTAGCTTTGTTGCATGGAAGGTCGGCGCAATGACTCCGTCTCCGCCGTAACGAAGTCGCGGAAAGCCGCCACACGCTTGGATCGGCGCAAGTCGCTCGGATACACGAAGTACAGACCGAAGATCGGCCCGACATGGTCCGGCAAAACTTTGACAAGTCGTGGCATGGCACTCGCCATGTAATCGGGAATATCTGCAATACCCAGCCCCGCATCTACGGCACGCAACATGGCGAACACATTGTTCAGCTTCAGCGAAGCGGGGCGCGGCGGGCTGTCATCGCGCCCCACGCGGCACGCAAAGCTCATCACGTTCAGCAGCGAGCTTTCGTCGCCATAGGCAATGATACGGTGGTTATCGAGGTCCTGCGGCGTGCGCGGCACCCCCTTCTCCTTCAGGTATTCCGGCGCTGCATAGAGGCTCGTCGCCACGGTACCGAGCTTGCGCTGAATCAGGTCTGCCTTGTCGGCCGCGACCAATCGGATTGCGCATTCGGCTTCCAGCTTGAGAAGATCATAATCCTTGTCTTCAAGTCGCAGGTCGAGGTGCAGGTCCGGGTGGCGACGGGAGAAACCGCCAAGACGTGGCACCAGCCAGGTCGAACCAAAGGCGACCGGAGCTGAAACGATGAGTTCGCCCTGCGGGGTTTCCTGCTGGTCCTTCAGCGCGGTTCCGGCAGAGGCCGCCGCGACTGCCATCTCCATGGTCGAACGATACAGCGTATGCCCGCTGTCAGTCATCACCAGTCCGCGCGCGTGGCGCTGGAACAACGAAACGCCGAGTTGCTCCTCCAGCGCAGCAATCTGGCGCGACACAGCCGATTGGGAAATGCCCAGCCGTTCGCCCGCAGACGTCAGGCTGCCCGCTTCGGCGGCCGCGTGAAAAGATCTAAGTTTACCCCAGTCCATGGGGAGGGTTTGTGACGCCACTTTGACGCGGCGGCAAGCAGAGAATGGAGTAGCTGGGAAATTTTGCGCATTCCCTCTAGGGTAGCCGCTCGTCTAGCACCCAGGAGCCTCCATGACCGATCCCTTCCAGATGAAACCCGTTGGTACGGTACGATGCTCCCGTTCCGAAGCAATCGACGATGCCTGGGACACCGAGTCGACGCGGATCGAACTCGATGCGTCGGTTTTCAACGACGAGGCGCTGATGGGATTGGATACATTCTCGCACGCCGAGGTAATTTTCGTGTTCGACCGAGTGCCCGATGCCAAGATCGTCACGGGCGCGCGCCACCCTCGCGGGCAGACCGACTGGCCGAAGATCGGCATCTTCGCCCAACGCGGCAAGAACCGCCCCAACCGCCTCGGCGCAACCATCTGCGAGATACTGTCCGTCGAAGGCACCGTGCTGCACCTAAAGGGCCTCGATGCCATTGACGGCACACCCGTGCTCGACATCAAACCCGTCATGTCGGGCTTCCAGCCACGCGGCGACATCCGCGAACCCGGCTGGGCTGCTGAGATCATGGCAACCTACTGGTAGGAGGCACCCGGCAACTTGTCAGGGTTTCGCATCATGTAGAACCAGGCAATCCGCCCGGTCGCGTCCGGTGCGACTGTCAGCACAAGGTCGACCCGCCCGTCCAGCCAGCGCACCAGGGCTGGCGCGCCATTGACCTTGACGACATCCAGACGCCAGTCTGCTTCTGCACCAGACTTGCGCATCACGGACGCAAAGACTGTCAGGATGTCCTGCGCACCGATCAATGGCCTCAGCGCTGCCCGTGCCTTGCGTCCGCCATCGCTGATCGCCACGGCATCCGGCGCCAGCAACCGGGTGGCCGTGTCAAAATCCGCGCGTGCGACAGCGGACAGGAAAGAAGCGATCAGTTCACGTACCTCATTATCCGGGGCATCAAACCGCGGTCCGCTTTGCTGCAACCGCCTGTGCGCCCGACTGACCAGCTGGCGGCAGGCCGCCGGTGACTTTCCCAATGTCAACGCGATCTCGTCATAACCTGCGTCAAATGCTTCGCGCAGAATAAAGGCCGCACGCTCGGATGCGCTCAGCCGCTCCATCGCCCACAATAATGCCAACTCGCATTCCTGCGCGATTTCGAACCGCGCACCGACATCCTGCAGCGCGTCGGGAAACAAGGGTTCCGGCAACCACGGTCCTGGATAGGCCTCACGCTTCGACCGCGCGGACCGCAGGGCATCGATCGCGATATTCGTCGCCGTTCGTCGCAACCATGCGGCAGCATTATCAATCGCATCCGGATCAATACCCGACCAGCGCAGCCACGTATCCTGCACCGCGTCCTCCGCCGCCGCGCGTTCGCCGAGCATACGATAGCAAAGCGCCGTCAACCTGGGCCGTTCTGCCTCGAAGATCGCTGTGGCCGGATTCATGATACCTTTCTCACCGTCACGGGCACATCGCCAATCTGAAGCTGCGTACAGGCCGCCCCATGGCCCAGCCCGCGTTTGAACACGGGATACCACCGACCCGTCGCTGCGGCGAACGAAACCGCCACAACGGCCTCCTTGCCAAACCGGGCCTCAATTTCATCGCGCAGGTCATCCACCACAGGATCACCCGAAATCGCCGCCTTCGCGAACCGGAATCCCAGCCCGACATCGCCCGCCTCGGCATCCCGGCCTTCAGTGCAAAGACGCAGCTCGGCCGGATTCCCTCCCGCCTGCGTCACCATATTGACGACCAGTTGTGCGCACGGCCCACAATCACCGTCCAGCGTAGAAGCCAGCATCGCACCCGCCATGATTCCACCCGCCGCTGGTGGCCCGCGAAAGCCGGTCGCATAGGGAAACGCCGCCATACGCAGGCTGGCCTTGGGCGATGTATTGATCACGTCATGCATGTAGGCTGTGTCATATTCATAGCGCTGCCCAAAGGCCCGCGCCTGCCTGTTAAGAATCCAGCGGATCATCGCGCCGCCCTCCGCTCGGTGAAATTCAGCGCTGCTGCCAATGCAAGCCACGCAGGAATCTGGATGCCCAACAGGTTGACCAGAGCGATCTGGTCAAACGGCACGCCGCGCCCCAGCCAGATCCAGATGTGGAACAGGGCATGAAAACAGGGCCAGGCCGCGCCGAACACGGCGGCCGCAATATCGCGCTTCCAGGCGCCCCAGCTGAGCGCGGCCGCGCTGGTCAGGTAAGCCAGCGCAACATCCCGGATGAAATGCAGGTTGAAAGGCCCCATCATTGCGACGCCGGGCGTTCCGTCATACCAGGCGAGCGGGGCAAACCACATATAAGCGGCGAGCGCAAAATTCAGCGCCGCTATCACAAACAAAATCACGCGCCACATGGGCCATCTCCTTCTTGCTGCCTCTATGACGAAGCAGCCTCCGGATTTGTGACACGGGCTCGTGGAAATGGCCGCAATCAGGCTTTCTGGGCGGCGTCCCGCACCGCAGCCACTTCAGCCGACGCCGCAATTCGCACAATCTCGCTCAGCAGGATATCGAGGTCCTGGCGGGCTGTGCGGTGATTGGTGATATTCACCCGGATCGCCGTGCGGCCTTGCAGTTGGGTCGTCGACGGCGCAGCGATGCCCTGCTCCTGCAACTGGATGACGATCTCGTCATTCATGGCGTCCAGAACAGTATCCGGCAAACCGTCTACCACATGTCGGAAACAGCAGATGTTCAGCGCCACAGGCGCCAGCAATTCCAGTCCGGGCGTGTCAGCCACCTGCTTTCCCAGATACGCCGCCTGATAGCAATTGCGGGTAATCATCCGTCCAAGGCGTTCAGTGCCAAACTCTGCCAGTTGCGCCCAAACCTTCAGCGCCCGGAACCCCCGCGACAGTTCCGGTCCGTATTCCACCGGCCAGGGGTTTCCCCCCGCAAGCCCGCGTTCCTTGGCCTTCAGATAGTCTGGCCTGTCCGTAAAGGCCGCGCGGTGCAGCGTCTCGTCCCGTATCAGCGCAAAGCCGGCATCATAATTGACGTGCATCCATTTATGGAAATCGAAGGCCAGCGAATCCGCCCGCTTGATCCCGCTCAACCGCCCGCGTGCGCGCTCCGACAACACCCCCAGCGCGCCGAACGCGCCGTCGATGTGAAACCAGAGGTCTTCGTCCTTCGCGAGGTCTGCAAGCTCTTCCAACGGATCAATCGCACCGACATTCACCGTCCCCGCCGTGCCGATCACCACAAATGGCGTCAGCCCGTCTGCGCGGTCCTTTACGATGGCTGCCCTCAACGCGTCCATATCGATCTCGAACCGGTCATTCGCTGGAATGCGCCGCAAGGCGTCCGTGCCCAGGCCGACCAGGTCAAACGCCCGCGCAACACAGGAATGCGTCTCGGTCGACGTATAGCCGACCAGCCTATGCCCGCAGACGCCGTCCTTGCGGCTGGCAAAGTTCAGCCGCGCATCCCGCGCCACCTTGATCGCGATGATTGTTGCCATCGACGTGCCCGACACCACGATGCCGCTGGCCGTGTCAGGAAACTCGAATAGTTCCCGGCACCAGCGGATCACCTGTTTCTCGACATAGATCGCGCCATGGTCGCGCCCGCCGACATTCGCATTCATCGATGACGCCGCCATTTCCGCCAGGATGTTCGATGGCGTGCCGGAACCGTGCACCCAGCCGAAGAAGCGCGGATTGGTATTGCCGGCCCCATAAGGCAACAGCGTTTCCATCCGGCCGATAACGTCGTCGGTTCCCCAGCCCTCGCGCGGAAGCGGTGATTTCAGCGTGTCCTTGATGCCTTCAGGCAGTTCGGTCCACACGCGTCCCTGTCGGCTGGACTGCATGCGGTCCAGCGCGGCATCCAGCATGCGCTGCGCCTGCGCCCGGAATTCATCCCAGTCTTCGGGGTCGAGCGATTCCTGCGGTGCGGGTTCATCATAGGGCTTGTCTGTCATTTGCGCCTAATCACCTGCTTTCGCCGGACATGCAAAGCACTTCCCGAACGTCATGTGCAAAACACGTCCCCTCTCCCTGCGGAATGGGCTGGTCAAAGCTTGATCCCGAATCTCGGCCCGATCCATGTCATCAGCAGGTAAAGCGCAATGGTCAGAAGGCATCCGGCCACCAGTGACGGCCAGAATCCCCATCCCTGCCGCAACAGGGCCGGGATCAGCAGGAACATTGGCAGCGACGGCAACACGTACCAGAACGTCGCGCTCGCATGGTCGGCCATGTTGGCCACGTCCGGCTTGTCGCGCCACAGCCAGATCATGCCCAGCACGGACACAAGCGGCAGCGAAGCGACCAGCGCGCCGAACCCGGCATTGCGCTTGGCGATCTCCGACACCGCCGCAATCAGGATGCCGGACACAAGCGCCTTGAGAATGAGATATGTCATGCCCTACTGGCTCGCCCACAGGATGCGCGCGATCCATGCGATCTCGCCCCGCTTGAAACTGCGCATTGGGTAGTCCGGATTCAGCGAGGCCAGCTCCACCGTGCGCGCATTGCGCCGCGCCAGAACCTTGGCCATCACTTCACCGCTCGTGGTCTTCACCACCACCCGGTCACCCGGCTTCACCTCGGCACCCGGTGCAACAATGATCCGGTCGCCCGCGCGATAGGCCGGCTCCATCGAATCTCCGCTGATCTGCAGCGCATAGACCGCCTCGTCGCCGAGACCCGGAAACCGAACCTCTTCCCAGCTGCCGCCAACCGGAAAGCCCGCATCATCAAAGAATCCATCCCGCCCCGCCTGCGCAAAGCCGATCAGCGGCGCGAGTCCGCCCCGACGCCCTTCAACCAGGGCGGCAAAATCATCAAACCCGCTGCCCACCGCGTCCAGCACGCGAGCAAGGCTTTCAGTGGAAGGCCAGCGCGGCCGCCCGTCAGCCCCTTCACGTTTCGATGGGTTGAACGCCGTCGGGTCCAGCCCGGCGCGTTTCGCAAGGCCGGAAGCCGACAGGCCGTGATGCGCCGCCAGATGGTCAATGCCCCGCCAGATGTCCCGGTGCTGCATGGAGAATACCCTGTCTGATCCTGCTTTGTGTATAATGGGTATATAATCCTATCGTCAAGCAGGCACACGATGCGCAGCGATTACGTATATACCCGCGTTGGCCTTTCGAGTGCGCCCAGACTAGGCTTGTTCCAGCCTGTGGGAGCGCCGCCATGTCGTCACGACTCGTTGAAGTCTTCGTCCAGGATGTCGATGTGGACGAAGCCCGCACCATCCTGGAGACTTGCAGCGCCCGCCTCTGGCAGGAAACCGTCCCTGACGGACGTGAGAAATTCTCCGCCATCGTGCTCAGCCATGACGTCGAAAACCTGCTCAAACGCCTCAGCAACGCGCTGCACGATAATGAAGGCTTCGTCGCCCTTGTCCTCGAATTGCAGGCCGTCGTCCCGCCTTTGCAGGAACCTGAAATTGCAGGCATGGAACAGTCCGTCGCCGCCCGCCCACCCACGGCAATCGAGCGCTTCCTGAGCCGCGACCGGCGCAGCACTGACGAGATATATGACGACGTCGTCGATTCCATCGCCCTCACGCCGGAATACCTGATCACGGTCATCCTTTCCGCCCTGATCGCCGCGCTTGGCATGCGCAGCGGCCAGACCGCCATCGTCATCGGCGCCATGGTCATCGCACCCCTGCTCGGCCCCACTCTGTCCCTCGCTCTTGCTGCCACAGTCGGCAACGCCGCCCTCGCCTGGCGCGCCGGTCGCACGCTCTTTGTCGGGGCCATTAGCGTCCTCATCTTCACGGCCCTGCTCAGCCTCGTGATCGACTTCGATCCGCGCACACCTGAACTCTACAATCGCACAATCGTGCATCTCGGCGACATCGCCCTTGCCCTCGCCTCGGGGGCGGCGGGCGTGATGGCCCTCAACAAAGGCGCATCCTCTTCGCTGGTCGGTGTGATGATCGCCGTGGCCCTCGTGCCGCCACTGTCAGCCGCCGGGCTCTATTTCGGGCAAGGCGATATCGAACTTGGCTTCCGGGGCCTGTTCCTGTTCGCCAACAACCTTGTCTGCATCAACATCGCGGGCATCGCGGCCTTCCTGCTACAGGGCCTGCCACCCAAGCGCTGGCGCATCACCGCCAGCGTGCTTGGCATCTGGATCGCCATCCTGTTGGTCTTCATCGCCATGATCACCGGACGCATCGTCCTCGGCATCGCCTGGACAGGCTAGAGCCGCCAGCGGCTGCTGCGCGCCACATCCGGTATAAGGCTTCTGGCTGACACGGCAAACACCCGCTCACCGCCCAGCGCGAACGCCATCAGGCCTTCCGGAAACAGCGGCGCAAAGGCATCGTCGAGCACGTTCAGCCCGCCGGTAAACGCACCCATGGCCGGCATCACCAGCCGGGCCCCGTCGCTGGCAAAACAGCGCCGCCGCACCATGCGCCCGCGCCCTTTCACCTTGGCCGCCGGATGGAGGTGACCGGCAATCTCGCCCGCCTCGCCCGTCGGCTCATGCCGGAACACGAGGCTGCCGATGCGCAGCACCTTGGCCGCGCGCCCGCCCAGATACGCCGGCGGATCAGGATCATGGTTTCCTTCGACCCAGACCCAGTCATGCCCGTCTGTCAGGGCCTTGATCCGCGCCGCATAGACATCCGGCAGGCGCAGCTCGGCCGCGCGGTCATGGAAACTGTCGCCCAGCGAAATAACGGTTGCCGGCTTCAGCGCCGCGCACAATTGCTCCACCACGCCCAGCGTCGCGCCCGTATCATAAGGCGGCAGCATCTGCCCCCGCGCCGCATGGGCACTGCCTTTCTCAAGGTGCAGGTCAGAGACCACGAGCACGCGCTCAGCTGCCCACCACAGCGCCCCTTCAGGCAGCGGCAGCAGCAGTTCGCCAGCAATGTGCAGCTGGGTTTCGGATGAGCGTGTGGCAGTGGTTGGCATCCTCGATAGGTGACCCGCATTCGCCTGGCCGTCAACGCGCGCCATCACCTGCCCGGAAAGCGGATTCACATACCCGGGATAATCGCCTGTCTTTACACGGTTTTAAGCATGATGACCTACAAACGGCACAAGCGAAAAAAGACAAACCGTGATGGGACGCTTGGGAAATGGTTGAATCTGCAGTCTCCCCGAGAGATGCGCTGGGCATGGTCCAACGCGCATTCGAGTGGCTGTTCGGTCTCCTGCCCTTCACGACGGCAGACCGTACGCACTGGACCGGACTCGTTGCCTTTTTCCTGTTCGGAACGCTGATCTACCTCTTCAACCGGAAAACCATCCGTGCGGAGGGCTTTAGCGGGCTCGTCTCATATCTCGTGCCCTCACAGCTCTATCTGTCGCAATCATCCCTTGTCGACGCCAAGGTCTACCTCGCCAACAAGCTGTTCCAGCCCATGCGGGCAATCCTCTCTCGCGGTGTCCAGTTCGCCATCATCGCCGTGGTCGCCAATCAGGTCGGAACCGGCCTGCACGAGACGGGCGATGGCACACCAACCTGGCCGATCATGCTGCTCGCCGCGCTGCTCTCGGCGCTGGCGGCAGACCTGGCCTATTACCTGAACCATCGCTTCCATCATGAAAGCCCGCTGCTGTGGCCATTCCACAAGCTGCACCACAGCGCGCAACACCTCACGCTACTTACGGCCAAGCGTAATCACCCGGTCTTCGAACTCCTGCTCGATATCTTCAATGCACTATGTCTCGCTCCGGTCGTGGGTGTCATCTACGGTCTGTTCGGCATGTATGACGTGGCCACGCTCTTCGGCATCAGTGTTGTCTTCGCTGCCTTCAATTTCGCGGGCGGCGCCATGCGCCACTCTCACATCTGGCTCGATTTCGGCCCCGTGCTTGACCGCATCTTCATCAGCCCGGCCCAGCACCAGATTCACCACTCGATGGCGCCACGTCATCACGACAAGAATTACGGTCTCGTCTTCGCAATCTGGGATTGGGCATTCGGCACGCTTTATGTTCCGCGAGGCCGCGAGACGCTGGAATTTGGCGTTGCTGACGCGGCCGGTCGGCCCGAACCACAGGTGCACACTTCACTGGTCACAGCCTATGCCACGCCATTTGTTGAGGCCGCCAAGGTCATGCGCGCCCGCGGCCCCGCCAAGGGGGCGCTCGCAAAATGACCCGCGGGTTTTCTCTCTATCTTGATGCGCTTCGCTTCCTCGCCGCGCTTGTCGTGTTTGCCTCGCACATGGGCTATTACCGCTTCACGCATGGCAACATGCAATGGATCCGCGATCTCAATCTCGGCAGCGATGCCGTTGTCGTCTTCTTCGTGCTGTCCGGCTTTGTCATCGCCTACACCACCCTCACGAAAGACCGGGGCCCGACTGCCTATGCTGAGGCGCGCTTCGCCCGGCTCTATTCCGTTGTTATCCCGGCGCTCATCTTCACCTTTGCGCTCGATGGCCTTGGCAGCTGGCTGATGCCCCACGCCTATGTCGGGTGGTGGTACAATGGCGAAGACCGTCCTGGCCAGTTGATGCGCGCCCTGACATTCACCACGCAGATATGGATAGACAATACGCGCGTCGGCTCCAATGGGCCATTCTGGTCAGTCGCCTACGAAGCTTTCTACTATGCCGGCTTCGGCGTGGCCGTTTTCTGCCGCGGCCGCACCCGCGTCCTGCTATTGTCACTCATGGCGCTGCTCGTCGGGCCACGCGTCCTGTTGCTCGCACCCTGCTGGCTGCTCGGCGTCGGGCTGCAGCAACTGATCGCGCGCGGCCATGCAGCGAGCCCCTCACGGACGATAGCATGGATTCTCACCCTCGCGCCCTGGTCGCTTTATGCGGGCGCCCTTGGTCTGGACGTCCCCGCGCGGCTGACACAGATCACTTACGAACTTCTGGGTGAGGCGATAACGCCTAACGCCTTGTTCGGCTTCTCTGATGAATTCATCTGGAACTTCCTGATTGCGCTCCTGATGGCCCTGCATTTCATGGGCGTCTACAGTCTCGCTCGCAACGCAGACTGGATCGGCCCGCGCATGGAAAAGGCGATCCGCTGGAGCGCGGGCGCCACCTTCTCGCTTTACCTCTTCCATTATCCGATCCTGACTTTCCTGCACGGCTTGCCCGCCTATGACAGCGCCAACCCGCTGCATACTTGGCTCATGGCGGTCACCACACTCGTTGCCTGTTTCGCTCTCGCGGAATTATCCGAACGCCGCCTCGGGTTCTGGAAGCGGCTGGTCCACGGCATTTTCCAGCGGTTTTCGCTGCATCGCGCCATTGCAAGTCGCCGTCCTGCCTAGTCACGCATCGCATCGCGCACCAGAACGTCCTCGGCCTCGCCCAGCACAGCATCCTGCACCGAGGCTCCCGCCACCGGCTCACGGCCGATTTCCAGCATCACCGGTACAGCAAACGGGCTGATACGGTCCAGCCGGTTATGGTCGATCTTGCCGCGAATCCTGACCAGCATGTCAGACAGGCGCCGCACATCCAGCAGGCCGGTCGCCGCATCCTGGCGCGCGGCTGCCAGCAGGATATGGTCGGGTTCATGGCTTCGCAGCACGTCATAGATCAGGTCGCTGGAAAAACTCACCTGACGTGAATTCTTTTCCTTGCCGGGCAGATTGCGCGCGATCAGGCCGGAAATCTGCGCGCAATGCGCGAAGGTCCGCTTCATCAACGCGCTCTCGTCCAACCATTCCTCCAGATCGTCACCCATCATGTCCGGGTGGAACAGGTCGCCCATGTCCAGACCACTCATGTCCTCCATCGCCCACACGGCCATGGCATACTCGCTCGCCACGAAACCCAGCGGCTTGGCGCCCATCCGTTCCAGCCGCCGCGTCAACAGCATGCCCAGTGTCTGGTGTGCCAGGCGTCCCTCGAACGGATAGCAGACCATGTAATGCCGGTCGCCGCGCGGAAAGGTTTCCACCAGCAAATGATCCGGTGGCGGAATGCTGGACCGGCGCACCTGCACCTCGAACCATTCCTTCACCGGCTCTGGCAGCGCGTCCCACTGCGCAGGGTCATGGATCATCTGGCGCACCCGCTCTGCCAGGAACGTCGTCAGCGGAAACTTCCCGCCATTGTAAGACGGTATCGCGGGTTTCTCGCCCACCGACCGAACGGTCAGCACATCCAGCCCCTCAACGCCAATCAGCTTCAGCACTTCCCCGGCAAACAGAAATGTATCGCCCGGCACCAGCGTCGAGATGAAATATTCCTCGATCTCGCCCAATTTCCGGCCCGCCCGCACCGTGCGCTTGTCGCCCGGTGTGCCAGGCCCCTTCCCCACGAAACTCGCCAGTCTCACAGACAGCTGCACCGCCTCCACGATCGCGCCCACATTCATCCGGTGCTGCTGCGCGTCCTGTGCGGTGCGCGCCACCCAACGTCCGTCGGGCCGCCGCACGATCCGGTGAAACCGGTCATAGGTCTTCAGTGCATAACCGCCACTGGCGACGAAATCGACGATCCGTTCAAATGTCTCCCAGTCAATGTCCGCATACGGCGCCGCCCGCACGATATCATCGTACAGCGCGCCCAGCTCGAACCCGTCACCGCAGGCCCGGCCCATCACATATTGCGCCAGCACATCCAGCGAACCGTGCCGCATCCCATCGCCATCAATCTCGCCTGCCTCGACTGCGGCTTCGGCCGCCCGGCACTCCAGAACTTCAAACCGGTTGGTCGGCACCAGCACGGCCCGGCTCGCCTCGTCCATCCTGTGGTTCGCCCGGCCGATCCGTTGCACCAGCCGCGCCGCACCCTTCGGCGCCCCCATCTGGATCACGAGGTCCACCTCGCCCCAATCAATGCCCAGATCGAGCGTCGAAGTGCATACTACAGCCTTCAGCTGCCCGGCGGCCATCGCCGCCTCAACCCGCACACGCTGGTCCTTGGCCAGCGATCCATGGTGCAGCGCAATCGGCAGGTTATCTTCATTCGCCCGCCACAGTTCCTGGAACATCACCTCCGCCTGGCTGCGCGTGTTGACGAATACCAGCGCCATCTTCGCTGCCTTGATCGCCTCATACACTTCCGGTACGGTAAACCGCCCCGAATGGCCTGACCACGGAATCCGCTCACGCGAGACGAGGATATCCACTTCCGCCGACACGCCGCCCTCGGCCCGGATAATCCGCGCGTCCGGCGCCAGCCACCGTGCCAGCTCTTCCGGTTCTTTCACGGTGGCCGACAGGCCAACAAAGCGGCACGCCGGGGCCCATCCAGCCAGCGTTGAAAGGCCCAGCGACAACAGGTCCCCGCGCTTGGATGCCGCCATCGCGTGCACTTCATCAATGATCACGCATTTCAGGTCAGCAAAAAACTCCTTCGCATGGTCCGACGCGATGAACAGTGCCAGCTGTTCCGGTGTTGTCAGCAACACGTCCGGCGGGGTCCGGCGCTGGCGCTGGCGCACATGGCTCGGCGTATCGCCCGTGCGCGTCTCGATGCGGATTGGCAGGTCCATGTCGCTGACCGGCGCCATCAGGTTGCGTTGCACATCCACGGCCAGCGCCTTCAGCGGCGAGATGTACAGCGTGTGCAATGCCGGAATGCCGGTATTCGATTGCCGCGCCTTGTCTTTCAACTCGATCAGGCTCGCCAGGAAGCCCGCCAGCGTCTTGCCACCGCCCGTCGGCGCAATCAACAGCGCGCTCTCCCCTGCCAGCGCCGCCTCTGTAAGCGCCATCTGGTGCGGCCGCGCCTGCCAGCCACGCGCAGCAAACCAGCCGTCAAACGGCGCAGGCAGGCTAAAGGCAGGGCGAAGGCTATCGGGCATGTTCCATATTAAACTAACGCAAGACGGCGCGGTTGCCTCTTTATTTTCAGCGCCGGTTCAGATGAAACCTGCTGTCTGGCATACGAGGCTGAAACAAAGGACAGATCATGCGCCGCTCACTCCTCCCCCTCGCCCTGTGCGCGCTGCTTCCGCTGCAGGTCCATGCCGGCACGCCGCTGGAAGATGCCCTCGCCGCGCCAACAGACGGCCCGCTCTATATGTTCGACATTATCATCCAGAACACTGACACGGATGCCATGGTCCGCGTCGACCCGTCCAGGCCACAGGGAGAGCGCCTGTCAGTCATCTCGCCGGCGCGGGAAGACTGGACCGACGATTTCCGCAAACTGGTCAAGGAGATGGACGCCGATACCGATGGCGACATCTGGTGTCACGGCTTCGGCGAGAACATTCCCGCCAGCGCGGCGCTTGTCTCCGAAACGGCCACCAAGGCGACCTACACATTCAAACCCCAACCAGGCTCGAAGCCTGATGACCTCGACGACATCTACAAATACCTCACCGGAACAGTCGTTGTCGCCAAGGACAATCCCGCCATCCTCTCAGTCGAGATGGTGTCGGAAAAGGCATTCCGGCCCCTGCCGATCGCCAAGATCAAGGATTTCAAGCTGAAATTCGACTGTTCACGCGCGCCCGACGGACGCACGCACGTATCGCGCGTAAATATCGATATCAGCGGTTCTGCAATGATGCAGGCGTTCAGCGAAACCGAACGCCAGACCATCACCAATCTCCAGCCCCTGCCGCAATCCGGCATGGGCACGAAATAGAGCCCTACTGGCCGAAGCGACGGTTCATCTTTTCCTGGAAGGACAGGTTCTCCGCCTCGGTCTCGGCTTCGGACTCCAAACGCAGAGCCGCGCGCTCATCGTCGGCTGCTTGAAGCGCCAGCAGCACATCGCGGGTAAAATTATTGATCTCGAACCGCGCACCGCCGTTCACGTCATAACCCCGGCGCACGATGACCGCATTCATGCTCGGTACGATAACGACATACTGGCCGCGATTGCCCGCCATGTAATAGGTACCTGCCGGAACACCGGCAGCATCATTCATCAGCCAGAATTGCGCACCATAACTGGGGCCTTCAGTCGGTTGTGCCGGTGCAGGCGTGCGCACAAATTCCGCCCAGCCTTCCGGCAGCAGGCGCTCACTGCCCCACATGCCATCCTGCAGGTACAGCTGGCCGACACGGGCAAGGTCGCGCGCCGTCGCCCAGACCTGGCTCGACGCGATGAAATCACCGTTCCAGTCGATCTCCATCGTCGTGTGCGTCGCACCGATCTTGTGCAGCAGCTTTTCATACGGGAATCGATGGAATGCATTGTCGTCATTCATCGACTCACGCAGGCTGCGCATCGCGATCAGCGTGTCATTGTTGGAATATTTGAACCGCGTGCCGGGCGTCGCTTCCAGCACCTTGCTGCCGGCCTGGTCGATCACACGCCCGCCACCGAAATAGATCCGGTCGGTGCGCGAACCACTCTCGCCGCTATCCAACCCGCTTGCCATTTGCAGCAGGTTACGGATCGTGATCGTCCGGCGTGGGTCGGCGCCATTGTTCCAGTCGGCAATCACAGCTGGATAATCGATATCAATCAGGCCATTGCGGCGCGCGGCACCCAGAATGGTCGCTGCAATCGACTTGCCGGCAGACCATGTCCGCTGCGGCGTCTCATGATCTATGCCACGGGCATAGCGTTCAGCCACGACCTGACCGTCGCGCACGACCAGCACGGCGCTGGTGCGTGTGCCGTTGCCATAGGTCCGCTCGTCAAAGGCGAACGACACCGGCGCTTCAAGGCGCTCGGCCTCTTCGGTACGCAGCTGGATTTTCACGTTGGAACCAATTGCGCTGCCCCGGTCCTGCGCAGCCGCGGCTGGCCAGCTGGCAAAATGCGGCAGGAAAGAAATCAGGCTGGCATCGGCGCCGATGGGCAGCTGCGTACAGCCAAAGCCGGGGCGCCAGGCGGCAAGGCGTGGCGGCATGGTCGCTGAATAGCTGACCGAGACGGTCTTCATGGCCGTGTTCACCTGCGTCGGCGCCAGCTTGTCGAAAGACCGCTGGTAATCGGGATAAATGCCGCTCAGCTCGTTCTGGTCGATTTCGGCCTGTGTCTGCCGTGCGTTGAACAGGCCTGAGCATGTGAACGCGGCTTTCCAGCCAGCTGCCAGCGCGTCGTCCATATCACTTGTATTGCCGCCCTCCTGGGCGATGGCAGGAACGGCGGATACTGCAAGCGCAGCAAGGGATACGATCACGGCTCTGACGGGACGCATGGGTAAAACTCTCCTGTTACGCATGTGAGTGTATGCACATCATTTCATGTCGCAAGTATGGCGGGGCAGTTAGGGTTTCATTAGCTCCCGCCTGTCGCAGACGTCGCCGCAATAACCGCTTATCTTCGCCGCGTCGCCGCCCCATGCCGGGCGAGGCCCTTGGCGACCGCGCCGAAACGGTCATTGGCTGACATCTCGGCATTCACGAACCGTCCGGCCAGCCGCGTCTGCACCAGCGGGATGAAGGTAGAGCCGCCAACCATCACAATATCGGTTATCTGGTCGGGCCGCACGCCTGCCTGCTCAAGGCAGGCGACAGCAACGGCATCCATCCTGGACACCGCATCCTCGATCAGCCCTTCGAACGTCTTGCGTTCCACCAAGCGCTCCAGATGCGCCTCCGGGGTCTCGTAGAGGAATGTCTGCTGCTCTGCGTCGCTGAGGCCAATCTTGATGTGCTCGGTACGCTTTGCGTAAGTGTGCCCCTCATGATTGTTCACCAGATGGTCGAACGCCCGGATGCCCTTGCTCTTCGGGCTGTTCAGGATCATCCAGCTGATCTGTTTCTGAGTGTCGCGCGTGTACAGTTTATTCAGGCTCTTCCAGTCAGACAGCGTGGAATACGGCCCCGAAGGCGCTGGCAGGCCGTTCAGCTCCAGCGTTTCCCAGTTCCCGAACAGGCGTGACAGCTCAAAGAAGCTCAGCTTGTGATCGAAATCATTGCCGCCGATATACAGCCCTGCGCTGCCCAGCACATCAAATTCCGAATTGTCGTCCGAGATGCGCACGACCGAGAAGTCAGACGTACCGCCGCCAATATCGACCACGAAGATCAGCTTCTCCCGGCCCGTCGGGAACGCAACCGAACGCGCCGCCGCCACTGGCTCCTCGAGAAACTCGACATGGGCCACACCGGCCTCATGCAGGCAGGATTCGAGGATTGTCTGGGCGCGATGGTCAAGGTCGGCATGCTTGTCATTGAACGACACCGGGCGCCCCTGGATAACTGACTCCACGCGCTCGCCAGTCAGTCGCTCGGCATCCGCGATCACCCGGCGCAGGAAGTGCGCGATCACATCACGGAACGGCAAACGCCGGCTGCCCACTTCGGTCGCCTCGTCGATCAGGGCCGACCCCAGCACCGACTTGATCGACCGCATCAACCGCCCGTCTTCACCGGACTCGTACTCGCTGACGGCCAGCGAACCGACTGCATACTCGCCGGAATCCAATCCGTAAAACACGGCCGTCGGAATCGACGTCGATCCGGGTTCCAGTTCGAGCAGGAATGCACCACCCGGCCCTTGAATGGCGACGGACGTGTTCGATGTGCCGAAATCAATGCCAACTTGCATGGGAGGTGCCCTTGATGGGGAATGCGGCCCCGTCGCCTACCCCACTTGGCCCGAAAGCGAAAGGGACTGCTGCCACCCCTTCCCCCCACACCGTAACCTCCTACATTCCCCCCATGCTCCGCCCGGACCTCCTGCTGCAACCCACACCTAAGGGCCTGTACTGTCCGCCGGGGGATTTCTATCTTGATCCTGTGCGCGGCACGGTCGATCGGGCGGTGATCAGCCACGGCCATTCCGATCATGCGCGCGGCGGACATGGCAAGGTTCTCGCCCACCCGGACACGCTGGCCATCATGGCCTGCCGCTATGGTCAGACCTTCGCCAAATCCACGCAAGCGCTCGAATATGGTGAAACCGTCGAGATAAACGGCGTCACGGTCTGGCTCGCCCCGGCTGGCCACATCCTCGGCTCGGCCCAGGTCGTGGTCGAGCACAAGGGCCTGCGCATGACCTTTACCGGCGACTACAAGCGCCGCTTCGACCCGACCTGCGCCCGTTTCGAGCCGGTCGACGGCACTCACGTGTTCATTTCCGAGGCAACCTTCGCTCTGCCAGTCTTCCGGCATCCCGATACAGGCCATGAAATTGACCGCCTCCTGCAGAGCCTGCAACAGTTCCCGGAGCGCAGCCATTGCGTCGGCGCTTATTCACTTGGCAAAGCCCAGCGCGTCATCCGCCACCTGCGAATGGCGGGCCATGACGCCCCGATCTACATCCATTCCAGCCTCGAAAAGATCTGCGCCCACTACCAATCGGTCGGCATCGACCTTGGCACGCTGGTCACCGTGCCCTCCGGCGACATGCCGAAGGCCCAGCGTGAAACTTATCGCGGCCAGATCGTCGTTGCCCCGCCCGGCAGTTTCGAAGGCAAATGGGCCCAGAACTTCCCCGACCCCATCATCGCGTTCGCGTCCGGCTGGATGAGCATCAAGCAACGCGCCAAACAGCGCGGTGTAGAGCTGCCACTGGTGATTTCAGACCATGCCGACTGGGATGAGCTGACCGCCACCGTGCGTGAAGTGAACCCGGAAGAGCTGTGGGTCACCTATGGCCGCGAAGATGCGCTCGTGCGCTGGGCAGAGCTCGAAGGACGCCGCGCGCGCCCCCTGCGCATGGTCGCCTATGCTGACGAGGCTGGTTGACCCCACCCCGGCTTGGGGCCTTTAGTGGCGGTTAATAGGTGTATTCAAAGGGGACAACATGAAACGCCAAGCCCTCCTGGCGGCCAGCGCCGCGCTGCTCGTGCTGACTGCGTGTGACGCCATACGCGTGCCCGGCGTCAATCCATCAGACACCGAGACACAGGCCAAGATCGAAGACGAAGCCTCCGCCATCCTCGACCAGTTGCCAGCCGACGCGTTCGAAGACGACAGCGCCAATTCGGTCGAAGTGGTGCCCGGAGCCCCGGCAACGGCCCCCGCAATTGACCTCTCCGCCACGCCCGCTGATACGTCTACGGCCACCGATGAAGCCGCGCCAGTTGAATCCATGCCGGAAGATGCCGTCCCAACCGAAACGCCGGATGACGCTGCAGTGCAACCCGATTCGGCTGGCGGCCTTGCTCTCACCCTTCCTACCCCCCTTCCCACACTGGCGGCCCTCAATGCCTCCACCTGCGGCCTCCCTTCCGACAGCGCGCCGACGCCCACTGTCGCAACGGTCGCCGGGGCCACATCGCAGACACAGGTCATGGTCGGAACAGAGGCCGTGAACGGCCTCGCTGCCAGCCTCGCCAGCTTTCCCGGCATCGTGAAACTGGAGCCCCGCACAGCCCAGGCCGACGGCACGGTTGCCAGCGGCCATTGCGGCGCCACGCGTATTGCCAGCAACTGGTTCGTCACGGCCGCCCATTGCGTTGATGATGACTATCAGGAACTGCGCCTCATCGGCGACGCCGCCAATTTGCGCAGCCCGCTTGCCAAGGTCACAAGCGGCACGCTGGCGGTTTGCCATGGCGGCTATCTCGGCACGGCTAATGGCTATGCCAATGATCTCGCTCTGATCCGCCTTGACGATAACCAGATCGCACCCATCGCTGATGTACCGATTGCCCGTTACGGCGCGACCGTGAAAACGCTCGCCCCTGCCAACTATCCGATGGCCGACATGGCCGGGTGGGGCCTGACTCATTATGGCGGCCAGCTCTCGAATGACCTGTTGACCACCAAGCTGCAAATCACGGCGGATGGCCCGTCATTGATCAATGTTGCCAGCGCTGGTGGTGCCGGTCCCTGTGTGGGCGACAGCGGCGGACCGCTCTATGTCACGGAAGCGGATGGCAGCCGGACTGTTGTCGGCGTCCTGTCCGTCGTCGAGCAGAACCGCGCCACCGGCGAATTCTGCGCCGGTGACTATAATGGCCGCTACACAAACCTTCAGGGCTATGCGGGCTGGATGGATTCGGTCATGGCGCTGTGTGACGCCAATCTGGGCGCGTGCAAATAAGCCCCGCCTAGATCCCGACTTCCATCATTTTCTGCCAGGCCGGACGCGCCTGCATCTTTTCGAACCACGCCTTGGTCGCGGGCCGGTTTTCCAATCCACCCTGTGCGTTCGACATGAGAATCTGGAAGCCCATCAGGCAGTCAGCCGCCGAAAAGTTCTCGCCAGCGAAATAAGGATATTTCGAAAGGTGCGCCTCAATCGTCGCTGCCGCCTTCTCTCGCTCTGCCGCCATCATGGCCTGCGCCGGATTGCCGGTCATGTCGACACGGGCAAAATAGACCTGCAACAGGCCTGGCAGGAAAATGGCGCCTTCTGCAGCATGTACCCATTCCAGGTATCGCGGAAAATCTGGCGAGCCCGGGCGCGGGTGTAATTGGAAAGCCGTATCATACTTGCCCATCAGGTATTCCGCGATGGCACCGGTCTCGGCAATCACGACATCACCGTCTTCCAGAAGTGGGGATTTTCCCATCGGGTGGATCTTCAGCAGCTCCGGCGGGGCCAGGTTCGTCACCTCATTGCGCTTGTAGTGAACAATCTCGTGCGGGATACCCATTTCGGCGAGCAGCCAAACAATCCGCTGCGAGCGTGAAGCGTTCAGGTGATGGAGCGTTAGCGTCATGTCGTTTTCCCTTTGGATGTCTGGCTTATGTCGCACAGCCTGATGTCAGGCGCTGTCATCCGGCGTGTTTGGCCCTATGTATGCTTGCATGCAAGCCTTTGCCGACCTGTTGGACCGACTGGTGCTGACGCCCTCGCGCAACGGCAAGCTGCGCCTGATGGTCGACTATTTCAGCACAGCCCCTGATCCGGACCGCGGATACGCCCTTGCGGCCATAACAGGTGAACTGAACATTCCAAGCGTCAAACCTGCCATGATTCGCACGCTTATGGACGGGCGCATGGACCCGGAACTTTTTGCCCTGTCGTATGATTATGTCGGCGATCTGGCCGAAACGGTCAGCCTTGTCTGGCCGGAATCGCGGGGCGCCAATCGCACCCCGCCATTGTCCGAGATTGTTGAAACGCTCAGCGACGTGACCCACGCCGAAGCGATGAAACTTGTCACTGGCTGGCTCGACAGCCTCGATGCGACCGGGCGCTGGGCCTTCCTGAAACTGCTTACCGGCGGCCTCCGCATCGGCGTGTCTGCGCGCCTTGCCAAGCTGGCGCTCGCCCAGTTCGGCAACAAGCCAATCACCGAGATCGAGGAAATTTGGCACGGGCTGGCACCGCCTTACGACACGCTGTTCACCTGGCTGGAAGACCGCGCCGAGAAACCTGCGCCAGACATTGCCGCTCCGTTCCGCCCGGTCATGCTGGCCCACCCGCTTGTGCCGAAGGCAGACAGGGATACGCCGGATGCTGTGAACCCCACTCTCATCACGACCGACACGTTCGCAGCCGAATGGAAATATGACGGCATACGCGTGCAGGCCTCTGCCGAACGGGGAGCGCGGAGGATCTACACACGCACCGGCGACGACATTTCCCACGCCTTTCCGGATGTGGTTGCCGCGATGGGTTTTGAAGGCACGCTCGACGGCGAACTTCTGGTGCGCAATCCAGACGGCACCGTCGCGCCGTTTAATGCGCTGCAGCAGCGCCTCAACCGCAAGACCGTGTCCAAACGCCAGATAGAAACCCACCCCGCCTTTATCCGCGCCTATGATGTCTTGCTGGAAGGTTCTCAGGACCTGCGCGAACAAACCTTCCGCGAACGGCGGAAACGCCTCGAGCGCTTCATCCCCAATATCGGGACCGACCGGTTCGACCTTTCCCCGCTCGTGCCGATCACCACGCTCGCCGCGCTGGACAAAGCCCGCCTGGATCCACCCGCTCCGGAAATCGAAGGCATTATGCTGAAACGCTGGGACAGTGCCTACCTTGCCGGACGGCCCAAGGGCTTCTGGTACAAATGGAAGCGCGACCCGTTCCTGGTGGATGCCGTTTTGATGTACGCCCAACGCGGCCACGGCAAGCGTTCCAGCTTCTATTCCGATTTCACATTCGGCGTCTGGCGCGATGAAGATGGCGAAGACAGACTTGCCCCGGTCGGCAAGGCCTATTTCGGGTTCACCGATGAGGAATTGAAGCAGCTTGATGCATTTGTTCGCGCCAACACGATCGACCGGTTCGGACCGGTTCGCGCGGTGACTGCCAACAAGGAGACCGGAATTGTTCTGGAGGTGGCCTTTGAAGGCCTGCAACGCTCTCCGCGTCACAAGTCGGGCATCGCTATGCGTTTTCCGCGCATCAACCGAATCCGTTGGGACAAGCCCACCGCCGAAGCCGACCGCCTTGAAACTCTCGAAGCGCTCTTGCCCGCATAGTTGCGCGCAAAAAAAAGGGCCAGGCTCTCTGCAAGCCCGACCCTTTCCGGAATTTCAGAAGACGTCCGCTATCAGACGGTTTCTTTGAGTTCCTTGGCGACGCGGAAGGCAACTTTCTTGGAAGCCTTGATCTTGATCGCTTCGCCAGTTGCAGGGTTGCGGCCCATGCGGGCTGGGCGCTTGCGCACTTCCAGCGTGCCGAGGCCGTTCATGCGAATACGCTCGCCCTTCTTCAGGCGTTTCGTGATTCGTACTGCCATGTCGTCAAACAATTCTTGCGATTGCTTCTTCGTAAGGCCGTGGGCCTCAGCGATTTCAACCGACATTTGGCGCAGTGTGACAGTCGTTGCTGTTTTCGTTGCCGGCTTGGCCGCAGCAGGTGCTGCCTTGGCCGCTGGCTTTGCAGCGACTTTCTTGGCTGCAACTGCCTTGGTGGCAGCAGGTTTCGCAGCAGCACGAGCGGCTGCCGGTTTTGCAACAGCTTTTTTAGCTGCCGGTTTTGCAGGGGCCTTCTTGGCCACAGGTGTCTTTGCCATGAGCAAAATCCTTTGTTAAATCTCCGCAGAGGCGACGGCCTATAACGCAAATCTGCCCGCTGCCATCACACTTTTTTCAGTACAAGCGATTTGCCCTGCGCGGCTTCAAGGTCATATGTGACACATGCAAAAGCAACCGCCCTTGATTCTGCTCCTCCTCGCCGTACTCCAGCCCCTGTCAGGTGCACTGGCGCCGTTGCTGGATATCGGCACGCCTATCGGGAATGCGACGCGCGATCTCGGCGCGCCCGAACAGCCGCTGCCGGTGTTTTTCTCGATCTGGAGCCTGATTTTCCTCGCCTATCTTGTGTTTTCGCTCTTCGCCATTTTTCGCCGCGAGACCTGGATGGAACGAATCGCTTTGCCGCTCGTCATTGCCGGTATGCTGAATGTCATCTGGATGCTGAGCGCGCAGCTCATCGTCTCGCCGCCCGTTGATTTCGCGCTGCTGTTCCCGATTGGCGTAGCGGCCTGGTATTCGGCATGGCGTTTTGACCGCATGCGCGGCATGGGTGGCAGCGCTGCAAAGCTGACGGCTGATGCGGTCACCGGCCTGTTGTCCGGTTGGATTACGGTCGCCGCAGCGATTTCCGTTCCCATTACCATTCGACACACCACGACTCTCGGCCCGACAGACTATCCGTGGCTGATGCTGTGGGCGACACTCGTGCCCGCCGCCCTCGCTGCCTGGTTCTTCACGCGTTTCGTCAGCCGCAGCGCCTGGTTCTTCGTGGCACTTGGCTGGGGCTTGCTCGGCATTCTTCTCAACAACTGGACTGTGACGGGCATGAACTGGCTCGCCATCATCACCGGCGTGGTTGCAGTTCTCGTCCTTTATCTGCGGATGACACGCGGCGCGCATGGCGCGGCCGCGGCCGCCTGACCCTTCTGGAGTAATTTATGGAATTTCTGAACACGATCGACTGGCAAGCCCAGTTCGCCGAACACTGGCCTGTCCTGGCGGCGTACGGCCTGAAGGCGCTCGGCGCATTTGTTGTCCTGATCATCGGGCTGCGCATTTCGGGCGCCATGGCCAGCACAGTCCGCAAACAGGCTCTTAAACGTCCCAATATCGATGAAACCCTTGGCAGCTTCTTTGCCTCGCTGGTGCGCTGGTTCCTGACCGCTGCCACGATCATCGCAGCGCTGCAGCTGTTCGGCGTTCAGGCCACCAGCTTCGTCGCCATCCTAGGCGCCATGACCCTGGCCATCGGCCTGTCCCTGCAAGGTGCACTGGGCAATATCGCCTCTGGCATCATGATCATGCTGTTTCGCCCCTACGGCGTCGGCCAGTATATCGAGGTCGCGGGTGTTGGCGGCACGGTGAAGGAAATCAACCTGTTCCAGTCGATCCTGGCCACACCGGACAATGTGCAGGTCATCGTTCCCAACAGTCAGGCTATCGACGGCGTTATCAAGAACTATGCAGGCTATCCCACGCGCCGCATCGATCTCGTTTTCGGCATCGATTATGGCGACGGCATGGAGCACGCCGTCAGCGTGATCGAAGGCGTGATCAAGGCAGACAAGCGCGTCCTGACCGACCCTGCCCCCGTTGTACGTGTCAGCGAACTCGGCGCCAGCTCGGTCGACATCATCGCCCGTCCGTGGGTGAAGACACCCGATTACTGGGAGACACGCTGGGCCCTGACAAAGAACGTCAAGGCAGCCCTGGATGAGGCCGGCATCTCGATTCCGTATCCGCATCAGGTCAATGTCAACAAAGCCGACAGTTGATGGCCCGCGCGGTGCGTGACATGACAGCGCCATGATACCGCAAATCGACACCTCTGGCTGGCCCGCATGGGCACAGGCCGCTGAACCCCAGATCCTTAAATGGTTACTGGTACTTGGCGCGACGATCCTGATCTGGATCGCCGCCATCGCAGTCAAGCGACTGGTCATGCTCATCGGCAGGCTGGCAACGCCGAAGGATCAGAGCTTCGAAGGCTCCAGCTGGGATCTCGGCGCCTCGGTCGCACGCCTGTTCGCGCTGATCCTGATGTCGCCGCTGCCGCTCGGCCTCGCGGGCTTTGACTGGAGGGTCCTTGTCGAGGAGCGTGGACCGGGCGCGGTTGCCGCCGTGGCCATCCTTATCGTCGCCATCCTGTTTGCAAACTGGGTCGCCCGCTCGATGCGCAGCTTTGGGGGCAAGGCCCATCGCCGCTCGGGTGCTGACGATACCATGTTCGCGTTTGGCGGCTCGCTTGTAAAATACCTGGTGTTCGCCATCGCCATCGTCATGGCGCTGACCCAGCTTGGCTTCCCGACCTCATCGCTCACGGCTGTGCTTGCCGCTGGCGGCCTCGCTATTGGTCTTGGTTTGCAGGACACGATGAAATCCGTCGCTGCAGGCGTCATGCTCGCCGTCCTGCGACCCTTCCGCATCGGCGACTATGTCAATCTGGCCGGACTGGAGGGCGAAGTCACCGACATCTCGCCCTTCACCACGTCGCTGAAACAGGTCGACAACAAGATCGTCATCGTCACCAATGATCAGGTCTGGGCCTCGCCGCTCATCAATCACACGCGCCAGACCCGCCGCCGGTTCGACCTCTATTTCGACATCTCGTATGACGACAACATGGATCACGCCCTGCAGGTCGTGCACGACGTGGTCAATGATCATCCGCGCATCCTGTCCAAGGCGGAAACATGGGTCGGTGTGCATGCGCTTGCCGACTGGAGCGTGAAGCTTCGCATGCGGGCCTGGGTGTCGACGCCCGAATTCGTTCAGATCCGCGCCGACATCACGAAAGCCGTGAAGGAAGCTTTTGACCGCGAAGGCATCACGATCCCTTACCCGCATCAGGTCAACGTTTCGTACAAAGGCAATGCATCGGAGAACAAGGCGGACCATGAGCGAGAATGAACCGCCCGTCGTAGAACCGCTTGCGCCGCCGCCAGAGCCTCAACCTGCGGCGAAGCCGGCCAAAGCCGCGAAGACACCGCCACGGTCTGTCCTGATTCGCCTGTTCGGCATCGGCCCGTGGGGCGTTCTCAAGCTGCTCGGCCTGTGCATCCTTGTCGGCTTCGTCGTGCTCGCCGCGAACTTCAACCCGGCCTCACCGGATGTGAACATTCCCGAAGCCATCGCCTCGATTGCGAGCCAGACATTGGCCGCCGCCGGGTGGGCCATCCGCAATTTCTGGAAACCTGCCCTCGCTGGAGCAGGTATCGTTCTGCCAATCTGGGTACTCTGGCGGCTGGTCAGCCTGCCCTTCCGGAAATAGTGCGGCCTTAGCCGACCGGCTTCCACAGCTGAGTCTTGCAGAGCGGGCCGATACAACCCTTCACTTCCAGAATGCCATCCTCCAGCCGCTTGATGCGCGAGCCATAGGTCTTGCCTTCCTTCGGATTGTAGATCGTGCCGCCGGTCCAGCCCTTGGCCTTCTTCTGGAACCCCTCCAGCATGGTGAGGCCGAGTATTTTCTTGCCGTCAGCATCCGTCACCGTCTCTGGCGATTTTCCATCCGTTACGCTGGCCGGATCGATCCAGACAATCGTGCCGCACGGCGTGCCGTCACCGCAATCGGCAATCTCGACATGCGAGTTCTCTTCTTCCGTCGCGTAGGTGCCGAACACATCCAGCGGATCGGCAGCGGCACTTCCTGCCCCAAGGGCAAGGGCGACAAAGGCAAAAAGGACAGGTTTCATGGGATGTCTCCGGCTTCAAGCGAGCTATACTCACTACCAGAAAACACACAGGGAGAATACCGATGGACACGACAAAACTCATGTTTCGTGATGGCCTGATGCAAGGTGAACGCATCCTCGTCACAGGCGGCGGCACCGGCCTTGGCAAGGAAATGGCCGAAGGCTTCCTGAAGCTCGGTGCCGAGGTGCACATCTGTGGGCGTCGCGGCGGCGTGTGCGAGGAAACAGCGAAAGAGCTGATGGAAAAGCATGGCGGCAAGGTCGTGCCCCATGCCTGCGATATCCGCGTCGCCGAAGCCATCACCGACATGAATGACGAGATCTGGGCCAAGCACGGTCCCCTCACCGGCCTCGTCAACAATGCCGCCGGCAACTTCATTTCGCGCACTGAAGACCTTTCGATCCGTGGGTTTGACGCCATTGCCAATATTGTCTTTCGAGGCACGTTCTACATGACGCACGATATCGGAACGCGCTGGATCAAGGGCGGAACGCGCGGCAATGTCATTTCCATCCTCACCACTTGGGTCTGGAATGGCGGCCCGTTTGTCGTGCCCTCGGCCATGTCGAAAGCCGCCGTCAACACGATGACGCAAAGCCTCGCCGTCGAATGGGCCCGTTACGGCCTGCGCTTCAACGCCATTGCGCCCGGCCCCTTCCCCACCGAAGGCATGTCAAAGCGCCTCGCCCCGGATGCTGACGGTGCCAAGCGTATGGACAGCGGCACGGCCAACCCGATGGGCCGCGTCGGCGAAATGCACGAACTGGTCAATCTGGCCACGCTGTTGATGGGCCCCGGTGCGGAATACATTAACGGCCAGACCATCGCGATAGACGGCGCCATGTACAACGCATCCGGCGGCAACTTCTCCCAGCTCGCTGCCTGGGGCGATACAGAATGGCAAGCCGCCAAGGATGCCATCACAGCCACCAATGACGCCGACAAGGCAAAGCGAACCGTGTAGACGCGGAACTTTCCGTTCGCAGGGCCGTTGGCATCTGCGAACGGGAATTGCGTAGTCTGCCAAAGAGATACGCGGCGTCCCGACAGTTTTTCTGAAGGAAACGCCACAATGAAAATCGCAACGCTCCTCGCCTCCGTCGCCCTCGCCTCCATGGCTGTCGCCTGCGCCGCGACACCGACCCAATACCCCGCGCAGGACGTCGTCTCGGATCATGTTGTCACCGGTCAGCTTTCCTACCGTGAACGTATCGCCCTGCCCCCCGGGAGCACGGCGACGATAACCGTCAGTGACACGTCGCGGATGGACGTTCCGGCAATCGTTCTCGAAGAGGCGGTCATGAACCTCGGCACATCGCAAGTCCCCGTCCCCTTCAGCATCACTGTCGATGACCGCGACCTTGACCCGCGTGGCATGTACACCGTGCGCGCCACGATCCGCAGCCCCGCTGGCGAACTCTATTGGACAACGGACACTGCCTATCGGGTGGAGCTGTCGGCTCCCTATACCGATCTCGGCACGCTTTTCCTCGTCAGCAGCACACCTTCCAGAGCCTATCCCGACACCCAATACCCATCAGCCCCCGGTGCCTACACAGGTCTGACCGGCCCTGAATGGGTGGTCGAGGACATCAACCGCCGCGGAGTAATCGATTTCTCCCGCGCCACGTTCAACTTCGACACGGCGGGCCGGATCAGCGGCAATGCATCGTGCAACACCTACTCAGCTGGCTACACGGCCACGCCGCAGCAGGATCTCCGCCTCACCGAGATGGTGCTCACACGCAAGGCCTGCCCGCCAGCGCTGATGAACCAGGAACGCGCCTTCACTGACATTCTCGGCAGCGCGCGCCAGTACACCATCGCGCCGGATGGCGCGCTCGTGATCTATGCCCCGAATGGCGACACGATCACGGCACGCCGCTAGGAATCACTGCGTAACGCCCGGAACCCCACACTGTCTCATTGCTTGTTTCGGCAGTGAGACACATTGGAGACACCGCCATGACAGCCATCCGCCCCATCGCCCTCCTTGCGCTCGCCGCATCTGCAGCTGCCTGCGCGGTCACCCCGCCCGCCACCAGCCAGCAGGCCGACCTGCGCATGGCAAATGACCCCGCCTACACTCAGCCCTACGCGTCGGACGTCATTTCCCCCTATTACGAATGCGGCGCGCTCCAGCTTGAGGCGAGCGTTGTCGGCACGTCAGCCACCGTAATGTTCAATGGCCAGGTTCACCAGCTGGAACAGGTCGAGGCTGAACGCGGCATGCGTTACCAGTCAGGCATTGGCCCCTCGCGCGTCGTATTCTGGGATCAGGGCCCTTTCGCCGTGCTGCAAAAGGGCACGACAACCTACCCGCAATGCACACGCGTCCGATAGATCGCTCCGACTGAAGAGACTTTGACAATAGGTACCACCTGCTGTCCAAGCGCCGGATGGAAATCTGGATCCCCATCACCATTGCTGCGGCCTTCCTGCAGAACCTGCGCTCGGTTCTGCAGAAGCGCCTAAAAGATACGCTCAGCACATGGGGCGTCACGGCAGCGCGTTTTGTCTTTGCTGCGCCGCTCGCGGCACTGCTTCTGATCGCCCTGCTTGCCTCGACCAGCCAAAGCGTCCCGCCGCTCAACCCGACATTCATCACCAGCGGCATTCTCGGCGGCCTTGCGCAGATCCTGGCGACCGGCCTGTTGATCCACCTCTTCTCCTACAAGAACTTCACCGTCGCCACGGCCTTCACCAAGACAGAGCCGGTCCAGACGGCCCTGTTCGGTATCGTCCTGCTCGGTGACCGGCTGTCCCTGCCAGTCGCGCTCGCTATCCTGGTCAGCCTCGTCGGCGTCATCCTGATCTCGATCCCGGCAGATGCTGTCGGCCGCCGCAACTTCCTTGATCGCAAGGCCCTTATCGGCATCGCGTCCGGCGGCCTGTTCGGCCTGTCCGCCGTCGCCTATCGCGGGACGTCCCTGTCACTGGTGGAAGGCGATGTCTTCCTGCGCGCGGTGACGACACTCGCCTTCGTCACCGCGTTCCAGGCGCTAGCCGTGCTGGCTTACCTCCGGCTGCGTGAGCCGGGCCAAGCCGGCCGCCTGCTGCACAGCTGGCGCAGTGCGGGCTGGGTCGGCCTTGTCGGCATGCTGGGATCGCTGGCCTGGTTCACGGCTTTCACCCTGCAGAACGCCGCTCACGTGCGCGCCCTTGGCCAGATCGAAGTCGTATTCATGATCGGTGCGTCGATCCTGTTCTTCAAGGAAAAGGTCAACGCGCGTGAAATCATCGGCGTACTGCTGGTCTCCCTCGGCATTCTGGGGCTCGTGCTCTACGCACGCTAGGGCGTCACCACCACCTTGCCGATCACCTGGCGGTTCCACAGCATTGAGAAGGCATCCATGGCCTGCTCCAGCGGCACCTCTGCATGCACACGCGGGTTCACCTTGCCCTCGCGCGCCCAGTTCCAGATCGTCTCAACATTTTCGCGGCCCTTTTCGGGAAACTGACGGCCATATTCACCCGCCCGCACGCCCACTACGGAAAAGCCCTTGATCAAAGGCATGTTCGTGGAAACGGTCGCGATCCGACCAGACGTGAACCCGATCACCAAAAGCCGCCCGTCAAATGCGATGCACCGCACGCTCTCGTCGAACACGTCGCCGCCGACCGGATCAAAGATCACATCCGCGCCGCGCCCCTTGGTCAGCGTCTTCACCTTGTCGCGAAAGCCCTGCGTCACGTTGATCGCAAAGTCGGCGCCGTGCGCGATCACCTTATCCAGCTTCTCGTCCGATGCGCTCGTGGCGATAACCGTCGCGCCCAGCAGCTTGCCAACATCCACCGCAGCCAGCCCCACACCGCCGCTCGCGCCATGCACCAGCAATGTTTCACCCGGCTGCAAATTGGCCCGGCGCACCAGTGCCACATAGGCCGTCAGGTAGGCCGCCGAATAGGACGCGGCTTCTGCAAAGCTCATCGCTGGTGGTTTCTTCTGAAGTGAATCAACCGGCACAACGATATACTCGGCAAAGGCTCCAGACCGCACACCGCCCGCAACATCGGTCCCTTCGCGCAACGGGCCGGTCACGCCTTCACCCAGCGTGTCGATGATGCCGGAAAAGTCCATGCCCGGCGTAAACGGCGGTTCCAGTTTCAGCTGGTATTTGCCCTGCGTCAGCAACAAGTCCGGAAAGTTGACGCTCGCCGCCTTTACCCTGACCAGCACTTCACCGGGGCCCGGCACTGGCATCGGCACATCCCGCACCTCAGTCCCGGAGAAATCATCCGTTAGCGTATGACAGACAAGCGCTCTCACAGCCGACCGTACATGTCACGCACCATGCCTGCTATCTGAACGCAGGCCCGACGCGATCCCGGAGAGAAATCCGTGAACGCCGTAAACGCATGGGCAAGGTTGTCATAACGCTTGTGCTTCACATACACGCCATCTCGCCCCAGCCGCAGGGCATAATCATCCCCCTCATCAACCAGCGGGTCATGCCCGGCCGTGATCACAACAGCAGGTGGCAGGCCCGACAGGTCGCCCGCCTGGCCCGGTGACAGCAGCGGATCGCCACGATCCTGCCCCTCGGGCAAATACTGTTCCATGAACCAGTTCATCGTGTCGGTCGACAGCGAGAAATTATTGGCAAAATCCTTACGCGACGGGAATTCCTCCACCAGGTCCACCGCTGGGTAGATCAGCAATTGCAGCGCGGGAACCGGCTTGTCCTGCCGCTTCATCTCCTGCGAGACGATGGCGGCGAAATTGCCGCCCATACTGTCGCCGCCGACAGCAGCCACGCCGTCCGGCGCCCCATACTTGCTCGCATTGCGTAGCGCCCATTCGTAGGCCGCGATCGCGTCGTTGATGCCCGCCGGAAACTTGTGCGGCGGTGCAAGGCGATAATCGACAGACATCACCGCGCACTTGGCCACGCTGGCGATGATCGAACAGAACGCATTGCACGTATCGAGATCGCCGATCACGCCGCCACCCATGTGATAGTACACCATCATGGGCCGGGATGTGTCCTGCTCGTCGGGCAGGTAAATCCGCACAGGGATTTCGTTCTTGTCCGGTCCCGGAATCTTGGAATCTTCGATGATCACACCGGGCTCAGGTGCGGCGGCCAGCATGGCAAGCTGTTCGCGTGTGGCGGCCTGAACCACTTCTGCAGGCAGCGTTGACAGCGCAGGCGCATTACGCCCGTTCCAGGCCACCATCTGCAATTGCGGTTCCAGCACCCGACCATTGATTTCGAGTGGCTTGCCACCTGCCATCCGCACGAGCAATCCGCCCGGCAATTTGAATATCAGTTTCGTTATTGTCTGCTGTAGACTCATGGCCCGGCTCCCAAACTGCCCTGTTCAGGTCAGCTTAGCGCCCTTCCCCGAGGTCCGCCAAGCGCTTCCTCAGATCGGCTTGCCGGCAATGTCCCGCACGCCGGCCAATAGCAGAGCCGCCGCAAATCGCGTGGCGGCACCGGCATCAACCGGTCGGCGCTGCAGCATATGATCGCCCATTTCCCGCGCAATGCCGATCGCTGCTGCCGTGAGGTAGTCGATATCAATCACCGGCGCGCTCGCCGCTGACAACACATGGTCGAGGTCAGACCGGATCTCGGCTGCAACAGCCAGCATTTCCGGCGTATCCACGCGCACCCCAATCAGCGCAAGGTGCGGCGCGCCACCCTTGATCGCCTCTTCATTCTCAGCCGCGATAAAGCTGAAATAGGCGTGATAGGCTTGGTGAATATAGTCCTCGAAGGTCGTGGCGCGGGCGCGCACATCGCTAAGGTGCGTCCGGAAGCGATAGGTCGAATCTTCGGCAATGGCCTCGAACACTTCTTCCTTGGACTTGAAGTAATTATAGAACGTACCGGCCGCCAGGTCCGTTTCGCGGATGATGTCGCGCACGTTCGTTGCGTCAAAGCCGATTCGCGCGAACACGCGGCGGCCCGCCTCAAGGATTGCGCGGCGGTTGGCTGCCTTGGATTTTGCGCGTTTTCCGGTTGCGGCAAGTGTGTCGGTGGCAGGAGGCATTCTGTTTCCTTTATTGCCGTTTGTACGGCTGATCAGGCACACATTGCGCAACCCGTCATCACACGTCAACTTTTTACACGGGCTGCGCGAACTTGTCTGCAAGTTTACCCAGTTGGCCATCAAGGCGCATCCGCCGCAGTACTGACAGCACCATCCCGAACACGACCCGGATCACGATCAGTACCAGTACGCCCAGCAGCGGCTGATTGGTCGCGATCGACAGGAACGCCCCCAGAATGATCGCCACGTGCAGCGTCACGATCCGGCCATAGGGGGCAAACATCTCGGCCGGCGGATTGGTACGCCGGAACTCACCCTTGCCGATAAAGTCTGCAAGATAGAATACCGCATTCGACAGGGCGATCACGGCCACGAACCAGACCATTCCCTCGCCGGAACCCAGCGCCCAGTTCACAATATCCATATAGCCGTCACCGCCGCCGCTATCGCCGGAGAAGGACTTGATGAAGATGCCATGCCCGTAACAGAACATGCCGTAATGCAGCGTGAAAAACGGGATCATGAATAGCGCAATCAGCAGATTGCCGATCCCCGTCACTGCGCTGCCCGCCAGCCGCAGGATCGTATAGCCGCCAATCACGAGATTCTCGAGCCAGTACAGCGCCACAAGCGGTGTCGGTCCCCAATGGAACAGGATGATCGCAATGATCGGCACCAGGTCGACGCCAAGGCTCAGCCAGGCCAGCGGATCCCGAAATGTCCGCGCCACCAGCGACGGGTCGAAAAAGTGGCCCTTCATGCCGCCCTGCCTGTAAGTATCATTGTCCCCCGCTCCCCGCTCAAGACCCCGCGAAGGTTAGTTCATAAGCAGGAAAACTGAACGGGTCACGCACTTCCAGCCCCTTGGAGCCACGGGGATTGTGATAATTCCCTGTCAGGATTTCATAGTGCAGGTGGATTGCGGTCGCATTGCCGGAATCGCCCATCAGGCCCACGGGTTGGCCAAAGCCGATTTCCCGGCCTACGGCCACGTTCGGATCAAAATGCGCCAGGTGCGCATAGCGCGTATAGACGCCCCTGCCATGGTCGATCAGCACTTGCCAGCCATAGCCGTTCGAATGGCGCGCCTCGATGATCCGCCCCGGTGCCGCTGCATAAACCGGCCCGGACGGGCGCCGAGTCAGGTCCACGCCGTCATGCATGCGTCCGCCGCGAATGCCAAATCCCGAAGACAGGCAGGCATCATTGGTCGGCACGGTCACCAGAACGATGCCGTTCACATCGATCACCGGCTTGAAATCCTGAACCCAGCCGCCCGGATAGTGGGGCGGCGAATTGCTCACGGTCATGCCGCCACATACCTGCAGGTACTGATTTGGCTGGTAAGGCCCCTGTGCGGGATTGTGCGGATCGCCCGGCGGGCCGTAATTCACCACCACGCGCGGCGTGATCACCTGCGGCGGTGCAGAGGCACACGCAGCAGCCATCATCAGCAACATCAGGGCTGGGAACAAGCGCAACATCCGATGCACTATACGCCACCTGTCTTAATATCAGGCAACCACACCGGCACGTTTTGCGCCGCGCTTTAACTCTTTCAGCAGGTCAGCGACGTAAACGCCGAAATCCACCTGCATCCTGTGGCGCGGGCTGTCATAGAAATGGCCGAGGTGTTCTTTCTCGTCTGCCATGGTGATCCGGTCCATTTCGGCAGCGTCCGGAAACGCATACTCCCCGGCCAATGCCGCCGCGACCAGCTTTGACTGCTGCTCGGCAAAATTAACCAATGTCGGCAGCGGCTGGGCCAACCCAAGGAAAAACATGGTCTCGAATCCCGGCTTCACCATGCGCTTGTACAGCGGGAATGTGTTCTCCTGCGGCATCAGTTCCTTCTGCTTCAGGAACGGGAAAGTCACATTGTATCCGGTCGCCCAGACAATCGCATCCACCTTCTCGCGGCTGCCATCACTGAACACGACACCGTCGCCGTCCAGCCGCTCGATTCCCCCCTTTGGCAGGATGTCACCGCAACCAACCCGCGTCAGGAATTCGCCCGAAACTGAAGGGTGCCCGTCCAGCGGCTCATGGTCGGGCTTCGGCAGGCCATAATCTTCCATCATGCCGATGGTTTTCTTGATCTTGGCCCGCGCCAGCTTGCGGCCCAGCTTCGACGGCAACCAGGGCGGCAGCGCCGCCTTGTCCGCCGGCGTCCCGTCCATGTATTTCGGCAGCACCCACACACCGCGCCGCATCGAGATGAACAGCTTGTGCGCAATCGGCCGCTGCGACAGTTCCGACGAGATATCCATCGCCGAATTGCCCGCGCCGACAATCATCACGTTCTTGCCGCGAAAGTCATAAGGCTCGAACGGGTCGCGATAATGGTGGGAATGCACTTGATAACCATCAAAATGCCCGGGATAGGTCGGCATCCGCGCATCCCAGTGGTGGCCATTGGCCACCGCGACGGCGTCGTATTCGCGGCTCTCGCCGGTCGACAGCGTCACCTTCCAGCGCCCGTCCGGCAGGCGCGCCACATCGGTCACCGCCGTGTTGAACGTGATCGTTTCTCGCAGGCCGAAATGGTCCACGTAATCATGGAAGTATTGCAACAGCTGGGCATGGTGGGGGAAATCCGGCCAGTCGTCCGGCACCGGATAGTCTTCAAATGCCAGCCGCCATTTCGACGTGTCGATGTGCAGACTCTGATAGCATGACGAAGTCCCGTTCGGGTTCTTGTAGTACCAGTTGCCGCCAATATTGTCTGACATCTCGAAACAGTCGTACGGCAGGCCCTTGTCCTTCAGGCGCTTGGCCATGGTAAAACCCGAACAGCCGGCACCAATGATGCACGTTTTCGGTTTGCTGCTGCCGTCAAATGCCATAGGCCGTCTCCTCCCGCTGCGTGAACTGTTTCCACGTCATGGCCCAAATGTTATCCGGGGCGACTGGAACGTCAAATGAAGAGGCCTGCACATGAGCGATGACGCGACGTCAGCTCCCGATCCGCTGGAATTGATGCAGGGGAACCTCGATTTGATCTCGGGTGTCATCCCGTGGGGCCGCCGTCTCGGCTTCCGTATGACCAAGGTGGAAAAGGGGCATGTCTGGGGTGTCCAGCCGTGGAAAGAGCGCCTCGTGGGCGACCCCGACACAGGCGTCATCCATGGCGGTGTCCTCACCGCCTTCCTCGACAATCTCTGCGGCACGGCTGCCGGATCGGCGATGGAGCATTTGCGCTATGTCGCAACGCTCGACCTGCGCATTGACTATATGCGCCCGGCCGAACCGCGCCGCGACATTCTCGGCGAGGCCGAGTGCTATCATGTCACCCGCTCGATCTGCTTCACCCGCGCATGGGCCTTCCACGAAACCCGCGACAAAGTGATCGCCACCGCTGCCGGGGCCTTTGCCATCACCAAGCCGCGCGCACCGTCCACCATGGGAGGCAATGATGCAGAGTGAAACCACGCTCAGCCGCGCCGAAGAAGTCGCCGCCTTCATCGCCCGCACGCCGTTCGCGCAGGAACTCGGCATGCATTGCGAAGTCATGGGCGACGAGATGACCGCCGTCCTCCCTTTCCGGGACAAGCTCGTCGGCAATGTCGCCATCCGCGCCATTCATGGCGGCGCCATCGGCGCGTTCCTCGAGATCACGGCGATGGCGCAGGTCTTCCTCGTCACCGAACACCTGACCCGCCCGCCGCGGCCCATCAACCTCACCATCGACTATTTGCGCCAAGCCCACGCGAAAGACCTCTACGCCCGCGCCACCATCACCAAGATGGGCCGCCGCATGTGCTCGGTCCAGGCCGTCGCGTGGCAGGACGAGAAATCCAAACCCGTCACCACACTGATGGCCCACTTCATGGTCGGCGGCGACTGACCCGGTTCCCGCCTATGCCCGGCCGCCTGAACCGGCTAGTCAGGCGCAAGACCGCAAGGATGCCCCATGAACCGCCTGTTTGAAGAACTGGACTATCGCGACACGCCGATCGGGCCGATCAGTCTGCGGCGGCGCTTCCATCCCCTGCTGAAGGTGGACGTGTTCGAAATCATCCTCGGCGACGAACATTTGATGTCGAACATTTTCACCGTGTCCGAAATCGCGCTTGCCCGCCTCGGCCTCGACAAGCTCGCCAGTCTCAGCCCCGGCTCGGAGGATAAATGGGATATCGTCGTTGGCGGCCTCGGCCTCGGTTACACGGCCGGCGCGGTGCTGGAATATCCACGCGTTGCGTCATTGCGCGTGGTGGAGATGCTGGACGCCGTGGCCGACTGGCACGATGCCGGGCTGGTGCCGCTCGACCCGCCGCTCAGCGCCGATGATCGCTGCCAGATCGTGCGCGATGATTTCTTCGCCCTTGCCCAGTCAGACACCGGCTTTGATGCCGACCATCCGGGCCGCCAGTTCCACGCCATCCTGATCGACATTGATCACACGCCGGACTGGTTGCTCGACGCAAGAAGCGGACATTTCTACAGCGAGGCGGGCCTGCGAAAGCTGCTGACGCACCTGAAGCCCGGCGGACTCATGGGCCTGTGGTCCGATGTTCCGCCAGACGAGGCCTTCGTGCAGCGCCTGTCAGGCGTGTTTGCTGAGGCGTGGGGTGAACCGGTCACCTTCTACAATCCGTTGCAGGACAAGCATCACACCCAGGCCGTCTATCTCGGCTTCAAGGCCGCCTGACCTCGCCAACTTATCCACCCCCCATCATCCCCGGTGTATACTGCACCGTGATGCCACACTTCTCCCTCCTCTCGCCCTTGCCGGGCCTGCCATGTACCTACTGCCTCTCTGGCCACTGATCCTCTGGGGCATCCAGCGCCTCAAGACATGGTTCCGCGCGGCAGGCGGCCCTGACGCTCAAATGCTATGGGGCGTGATGTGGAATGGCCATGTCGTGCTCATCGGTGCATCGGATGATCTCTCCGGGCATCCTTTGTGCAGTTTCCGGGCCCCCGTCTCGGCCCGGCTAAGGCTTGCCGTGATGGACGCAACGACTCCGTGTCCCCTGCCCATACCGGGGCTTCAGGCCATCCTGTCCGCAATGATTGCGCCAAATACCGGCCTGCACCGGCACTACGCGGTCACCATTCCCGACACCTGACGCAAAACCCGGTTCTGACAATTCGCCCGCCTCCAAGCGCCTCACCGGGCGTCGCCTGTCTGCGCAAAACCATGTAGTCTGCGCGTTCCTGATCCACGCAGGGTCAAAAACCCCTTAAGGAAGGCCGACAATGAGACGATGTGCGATCCTCATCCTGCTTGCTGGCTGCAACACCGTCAGCGCCGAACCGCATGCGGCTGCCCCGCCGCTCGATTGGCTGACCGGCTGCTGGGAAAGCGCCGACAGGTCGTATCGGGAAATCTGGTCGCAATCGGAACAGGGACACTTTTTCGGTTATGCCGTGTCGCTGAAAGACGGGTCCGTTTCCTTCTTCGAACAGATGCGTATCGATCCCGGCAAATCGGCCATGTTCAATGCCTATCCGGCAGGGATCGGCCCCTCGCCTTTCCCTGAAAAGGCGCGCACCGGCGCATCCATCACCTTCGCCAACCCGGACCATGACTATCCGCAGGTCATCGCCTATCGCACGACAGAGGCCGGGCTTTCCGCCCGCATTTCGTTGACGGATGGGTCAAACGCTAGGGACTTTGACTTTGTCCCCTGCCCTATTCCGCAATGACAGGCTCGCCCGCAAACAAGTCTGCATATTCCGGCTTGAGGAAATCATGGAACACGGCCTGCGGCACGGTCACCTTATAGGCGCCCTCTGCATAAGAGCCGATTTCGTAAGGCGCAAAGTGCACAATGAATCCGCCAAACCGGCCTGCTTCGGTCGATGCAGCCAGCCCGATTTCTCCGTCCAGGATACTGTCCGCCGAGATCGCATCTGCCGCCTCTGACCGAAACATGTCGGCCGACTGGCCTCCGCCAACCTTCTCGCTGCGCTGGCCGGCAATATCGCCTAGGATGACCGGCAGGCTTTCCGCCATCGCGCCGCCCGGATCCGCCAGCAGGTCGCCCAGCGACATGTCGGTCTTCGCTGCGATATCATAAATCCGTGCATCGGTTCCGTAATTGCCGTGCGCCCCGCCGGAATAAGCGCCGGTGAAACCCTCAATGCTGATCAGGTCCCCGGCCTGTGCCACCAGGGTCCAGACAATCGACAGGCTGTAAGCGTTAAAATATTCCGGGTCCGCCTCTTTATAGGTTCGCGCATCCTCGTCCATCGCCTCGATCCGCACCCGCGAGCCGGCCATCAGATCAGCCGCCAGCGCCGGCGCTACCGCGAACAGCGCGTCATCCACGCTGGCAGATCCGTTGAAATAATCCGTCGAAACTTCGATCTCGTGCGGCGTCTTCACGGCGCTCGAATCCGTCAACGCCGCAACCTCACCTGCGAGCTGCTCCACCCCTTGCGTCACTCCGGTATCCGGCGAGTCAGGCTTCTTCGTGCACGCAGTCATCAAAAGCGCGCTCATTACGGCGCAGCAGGCTAATCTCAGCATTGGCTGGTCTCCATTTTACAGGCTCAGAAGCTCGGCATCGCCTCCCTGCGCCGTGATATTCACCGTTACCACGCGTTCATTGGCAAAACGATGGAGATAATGTGGTCCGCCCGCCTTGGGTCCGGTGCCGGAAAGCCCCTCCCCGCCAAACGGTTGCACACCCACAACTGCCCCGGTCATTGACCGGTTCACATACGTATTCCCTACAGGGCAGGCCGCTTTGACCGCAGCATGGAAGCTCTCCAGCCTTGAATGCACCCCCAGCGTCAATCCATATCCCTTGGCCTTCAGCGCGGCACCCACCTTATCGATATCATCCGGATCATAGCGAAGCACATGAAGAATCGCCCCGAAATTCTCTTCCTGAATCTGGTCCATGGATGTCAGTTCGATCAATGCCGGACCAAAGCCGTAGCCCTCTTCGCCAATCTTGCCAGCATCGATCTGGTGCAGGACCTTCGCCTCCTTGCGCATCTTGTCCAGATGCGCCTCCAGCAGCGCGCGGGCGTCGGCATCGATCACCGGGCCGACATCAGTGTCGGCCTCGGCTGGATCACCCATCTTCAGTTCATCCATCGCGCCGATCAGCCCATCGATCAGGCTTTGCGATGTCGACTTCGGAATGAAGGCAATGCGAAGTGCCGAACAACGCTGGCCGGCCGAGCCGAAGGCCGACACGATCATGTCATCAATCACCTGCTCGCGAAGAGCCGTCGTATCCACGAACAGGCCGTTCAGGCCGCCCGTCTCCGCGATCAGTGGAATGATCGCGCCGTCCCGGTCGGCCAGCGCCCGGTTGATCAAGCGCGCCGTCGACGTGCCGCCGGTAAAGCAGACGCCGGAAACGCGAAGGTCCGCCGTCAGCGCAGCGCCAACCGTTTCGCCCTTCCCCGGCAACAGGTGGAGTGCGTTTACCGGCAAGCCGGCCTTCTGGAATAAACGAACCGCCTCAAACGCCACCAGCGGTGTCTGTTCAGCCGGCTTGGCAACAACCGTATTGCCCGCCGCCAGTGCCGCCGCGATCTGGCCGGTAAAGATGGCCAGCGGGAAGTTCCACGGGCTGATACAGCAGAACACACCGCGCCCATGCAGTGACAGGTGATTGGTTTCGCCCGTCGGCCCGGGAAGACGCACTGCGCCCTCAAACTCGTGCTCGGCCTGCGCAGCGTAGTACCGACAGAAATCCACCGCTTCGCGCACTTCGGCCACACCATCGGCGAGCGTCTTGCCAGCCTCACGCGCCATCAGGGCAATCAGGCGCGACGCATTCTCTTCAAGAATATCGCCCATCGCGCGCAGGTGTTCGGCCCGCTTTGATCCGCCAAGATCGTCCCAGTCGGGCTGGAACTTGACCGCTGCGCTCAATGCCTTTTCGATCGCCTCCGGGCTGGCCTCCTTGCAAGCGCCAAGCACATGTTCTGTATCGAACGGCACACGGATCATGTCGCCGCCGCCTGCATCTGGCTTTCCGGAAACAATCGCCCCGGCAGAGATCGCCGGACTGTCGCGGAAGGATTTCAACGCTGAAGCCGTGGCGTCACGAACAGCTTTCTGGCTCAGGTCCAGACCGGTCGAATTGCGCCGTTCCGGGCCATAGAGGCGCGGCGGGGTCGGAATCCCGGGATGGCGCCGAGGGCCAATCTCGACACGCGTGATCGGATCGTCAACCACGTCTTCCACTGGCACATCGGGATCAAGGAACGAGTGCACGAAGCTGGCATTCGCGCCATTCTCCAACAAACGGCGCACGAGGTAAGGCAAAAGGTCTTTGTGCGCGCCCACTGGCGCATAGACCCGCACCCGGCGGCCCGCTTCAGCTGCATCGTAAAGCGCCTCGCCCATTCCGTGCAGGCGCTGGAATTCATAGTCGGTGACCCCAGCGGCTTCGGCGAGAATATCGACCGCTGCAAGCGTGTGCGCATTGTGGGTCGCGAATTGCGGATAGATTGTTGGCGACGCTTCAAGCATCAGCTTCGCGCAAGCCAGATAATGGAAGTCAGTTCCCGGCTTGGTCGTAAAGACCGGGAAGTTCGGAAAGCCTTCGACCTGCGCATGCTTGATCTCACTGTCCCAATATGCGCCTTTGACCAGGCGCACCATGAAGCGGTGTCCCGTCTGTTCTGCCAGCCGCGTCAGCTTCTCGATCACCGAGAGTGTGCGTTTCTGGTAGGCCTGCACGGCCAGGCCGAGCCCGGTCCAGTTCTTCAGCGAGGGCTCATGTGCCAGCCGGTCCATAAGCTTGAGGCTCAGCACAAGGCGATCAGCCTCTTCCGCATCGAGACAAAGGTGAATGTTCGCCGCGGCAGCCTTTTCGCACAGCGCCAGCAAGCGTGGGTAAAGCTCATTCATGATCCGCTTTTCGTTCACCGCCTCAAAGCGCGGATGCAGGGCCGAAAGCTTCACCGACACACCGCTCGCCTTTTCCGGCGCGACCGCCTTGTCCTTCTCGGCGGCCACGGCATCAATCGCCAGCTCATAGGCTTTCAGGTAGCGGGCAGCATCATCTGCGGTGCGCGCGCCCTCGCCCAACATGTCGAAACTGAAATGGGCCGCTTCGCCGGATTTGACCATGCGCTTGCCGCGCTTGAGCGCTTCTTTCACTGTGCGTCCAAGGACGAACTGTTCGCCCATGATCCGCATGGCCTGCATCATGGCTGCGCGGATGACGGGCTCGCCACTTTCGCGGATCAATCCTGAAACGAAAGCACCCGGGCCCTTCTGCAGGGATTTCGGCACACCGATCACACGGCCTGTCAGCATCAGGCCCCAAGTGGATGCATTGACCAGCCAGCTTTCCGACTGGCCAAGATGAGACGCCCAATCCCCCGACCGGATTTTCTCGGCAATCAGGTCGTCGCGGGTTTCGGCATCCGGTACGCGCAGCAGCGCCTCGGCCAGGCACATGAGCGCGAGCCCTTCGGAATTCGACAAACCGAATTCCTCAAGAAAGCTCTCCATCATGCCTTTCTTGCGTCCGCGGCTGCGGGCGATTTCCACCAGTTCGCGTCCGCGACGTACAGCCGCCAGCCGGGCGCCATCATCAAGCGGCGCCTCCTTCAGCAACCCCTCAAGCAGCGCCTCCTCATCGTCAAATTTGTGAGCGTCCAGGATGTCCCAGTCAGGGGCGTCGAGTGGTAGCGAATCAGGCATATGGAATTCCAAGCGGTTAGTATGAGAGGAGCGGCTTAGCGAGAAGGTGAAATTGTGCCCGCTTTTTCTTGTTTACGGGCACAGATATATCGTCTCATAGAACCAAACGCGAGCGACATTGCAGCGGTTCCACCTCTTTACGCGTGGCGCCAACCCCGCCACATTGCCGCCGACCGGACATCGGCCTCAAGGAGCCTCCATGCGCATCATGCTGATTACCGACGCCTGGGATCCCCAGGTCAACGGAGTCGTTCGCACGATGAAGCGGGTGATCGCTGAATCTGAAGCGATGGGGCACATCTGGGAGATCGTTCACCCTGGCGACGGGTTCCGCACCGTGCCTCTGCCGACCTATCCCGAAATCAAGCTGGCCCTCTTCGCCCGCAAGAAGATCGAGGAACGGTTTCACGAATTCGAGCCCGATGCGATCCACATCGCTACGGAGGGCACACTTGGCATGGCGGGCCGCACCATGTGCCTGACCGTCAAGCACCCCTTCTCGACCGCCTATCACACGCGATTCCCGGAATACGTATCGGCCCGCCTGCCTGTCCCGACATCGGTCGGCTATTCCTTTGTACACTGGTTCCATAAATATTCCGGCAAGGTCATGGTCCCTACCCCCTCAATGGTAGAGGAATTGCGGGAACGGAAGTTCATCAACCTTGTCGCCTGGACGCGCGGCGTGGACACCGAACTGTTCAATCCTGCCAAGCGTATCGAAGAGGGTGCGGAGAATGATCCATTCAAGGGTCTGCCTCGGCCAATTTTCCTGAATGTAGGCCGCGTCTCCGTGGAAAAAAATATCGAAGCCTTTGTCGAACTCGACCTGCCGGGCTCGAAAGTCATCGTTGGCGACGGCCCGCAACTGGAAGAACTGAAGCGGAACTATCCAAACGTGATCTTCCTGGGCGGCAAGTTCGGCGAGGAACTGTCCGCGATCTATGCCAGCGCAGACGTCTTCGTCTTCCCCAGCCTGACGGATACGTTCGGGCTGGTTGTGCTGGAAGCCATGGCATCCGGCCTGCCTGTCGCGGCGTACGAGGCCACCGGCCCGCGTGACGTGATCCCCGGCTCCAATGCCGGGACGATCACGCCAGTGGGCGGCGACCTTGCCCAAGGCGCGCGTGAGTGCCTGGCGCTCAGCCGCGACACCTGCCGCACGTATGCGGAAACCTATAGCTGGAAAGCCTGCGCCGAGGCATTTATCGAAAACCTGCAGCCCCTGCCAGCCCCTGCTCGCCGCAGGTTCTGGCAGAAGATTCGTCTGCGCCGCCGCAGGAAGCCCCCTGTAGAAGGCCTGTAGAGGCGCCTATCTGGCCGCTCCGTTTTCCATACCGGCAACCAATTCGCGCTGCGCGTCCCTGTCGGCGTCGCTTGGCGGGATCAGCCCCTTCTCGATGAGGTAGCCTTCCGGCCCGAACGCATTTTCGTCGGTGTAATAGTCAATGAAATCGAACAGGCCCGGTACCAGCGGCAGGTTCTGTTTCTTCACATAAATGAACATCACACGCGACAGGCCGTACTGGCCTGAATTGATGTTGTCGAACGTTGCCGGAACGCCCGCAAGCGCAGCGCCTTTTATCCGGTCACCATTCTGCTCAAGGAATGAATATCCAAGAATGCCAATCGCCGTCGGCGTTTTGACGAGTGACTGGACAATCGCCGTGTCATTCTCGCCGAAGTCGATCCAGGCGCCATCGGTGCGGATCGTGTGGGCGCGTATCTTGAACGCGTCACTGTCGCTTGCCTTCAACGCTGCCATCTCGGGCAAAGTCTCCGCGCCATGCTCCATGCCAAGTTCAACGAAGGCATCCCGTGTGCCGGAGGTGGGCGGCGGGCCGAAGACAGTGATCGGCTCGGCTGGCAGGCCGGGATCAACTTCGTTCCAGGATTTGTAGGGATTAGTTATGAACGCGCCCGAACCGTCCGGAATATCTTGCGCCAGCGCGAGGTAGAGTTGGGTCTTGGTGATGTTGAAGTCGGGACCGAGCTTGGAGTTCGCAACGACGATCCCGTCAAAGCCGACCTCGATCGCTGCAATATCCGTCACGCCATTGCTGGCGCACAAGGTCGTTTCGCTCGCCTTCATAGGCCGCGAAGCATTTGACAGTGACGGCTCGTCCGGCCCGACTCCCTGGCAGAACGCCTTGAAGCCACCACCGGTACCCGTGGTCTCGACAATCGGTGTCGGGTAGCCGGATGTTGCCCCGAACCGCTCGGCGACCGTTGTCGAAAAGGGCGCGACCGTTGAGGAACCCACAATCTTGATCTTCTGCGTATCGCCGGCCATGGGCGGCCGCTCGGGAACAGCATCTGCGGCCTCAAGCGTAGACAAGTCTGATTTTCCACAGCCGGTAATCGCCAGCATCAGCGCAAGCGTCGCCCCGATAAGAACGCCAGATTTCATGGTATGCCTCCTAAACAATCCACTCCCGGAACGGGATTTCCTGCGTTCCACTACACCTCGGACATGACAGCCACATCGAAGTTGTGTGACGGTTTTGCGACGACCTGCAAACATGACTCATTTTTTCACTTGCGCTTGCGATTGAGTTCGCATATCTC